>Ga0233424_10001547_pt1 | contig 19457 bp, 17 predicted proteins | sample Watercolumn_Towu_FD_181011 | JGI IMG/M metagenome (GOLD analysis project Ga0233424, IMG submission 181011) | Freshwater microbial communities from Lake Towuti, South Sulawesi, Indonesia - Watercolumn_Towuti2014_125_MG | ecosystem: Environmental > Aquatic > Freshwater > Lake | place: Indonesia...
GGTTTTGGGTCTCCCTCGAGTCGGAACGCGTAGATGAGCGTCTCTAAACCACCGAGCATCCGAGATGGGGGTTCGGCGAACGACGAATGGCGGCCACCAGCCTCGGCGCGAAAAATGTGACCGAGCAACTCCTCAGAGACCGATTCCCTAGACTCCAACGACGGGCATGCCGTGAGCCCGCGCCGCGAGAGCGAGGGCGGCGTCGTGGGTCGCCATGACCAGATCGGCCGACTCCGACTCCTTCCACAGCAGGGCCGTCGCCAGGTGGACTGCGTCGAGAGTGCCCATCGAAGTTGGCATCGGTTCCCCTGCCCGACGGAGCACCGCTTCGTCGACCGAAACGAGTTCATCGATCGACGCGATCAACGAGAGAATGGTTGACCGCCGCGCCGCGACATCCGAGTCCGAAAGCGGCGCTCTAAGGCGCAACCTGTCGAGGGCCCGCAAACACTCCGTGCCCGCCAGCGCACTTGAGACTCCACGCTCGATCTGTCGCCATTCCCTCAGGACGTTAGGCTGCCCGAGCGCGAGGCGCAGGACTATCGACGAATCAATGTAAGCGATCACAAGCGCTCGCGACGGTCTTCAAGGAGCAGCTCAACCGGGTCAACTTCGAGCTCGAGCCGTCCAGGCGTCTTGACCTTGTTGAGTGGCGGCACGCCTGGTGCACGTTTCCGTATCTGCAGTTGGTTGCGACGACCGGCCGGGACGATGCGTGCGACCGGCGTGTCGCGGTCCAGAACGAGGACCTCGTCCCCGCCGCGCACCGCGCGAAGGTACTCGCTGAGTTTCGCTTTGAGTTCCGCGATGCGAGCCTGTTTCATGGTCATATGATGACCATAACTAGTCTCGGTTGCAACCGGCGATATCGAAATCAGGAGATCGGCAGTGGGGTGGAGCCACCGACTGGATTTGAACCAGTGACCTGCTGTTTACGAAACAGCTGCTCTGCCGCTGAGCTACGGTGGCCAACCGACGTTCCCATGGTACACACCCTGCAGGCCTCGCCGGCCGGCGGCTCACCTGACTCCCGACCTTCTATCATGTCCAGCCTCTGGAGTGGGTGGAACCGGATTCAGATCGAGGTCGAGGACACCCTGTGGGTGAAGCTCCGCATGCGAGACTCGGCGACTTCGTCCGCGCATTTCTCGGCGGCGATTTACCGGCCTCAGAGAACAAGATCCCCTGGGACTCGCCGGAGTTCAGCGCCAGGATGCTCAGGGAGCACCTCTCGCAGGAGCACGATCTTGCCAGCCGCCGGGTCAGCGTCGTCGATCGACACGTGGCCTGGATTCAGAGTCATGTCCTGCGCGGCAGCCCCGCAAGTGTGCTCGACCTCGGTTGCGGACCCGGCCTCTACTGCGAGCGTCTGGGAGCGCTGGGGCATCGATGCGTCGGAATCGACTTCTCGCCTGCTTCCATCGCCTATGCTCGTGATCAGGCCCGGGCCCATGGGCTTCCCTGCCATTACAGGCAGGAAGATATCCTCACCGCCGACTACGGTTCCGGCTTCGACCTCGTCCTCTTGATTTCTGGCGAGCTGAACACGTTTTCCGAAGGTGACGCCGGTCGCATCCTCTCGAAGGCAGCAGAGGCGTGCCGACCGGGCGGGACTCTACTGCTCGAGGTCCATCGTCCCGAATGGGTCGAGGAGAAGGGGCGGCGCGGGACGAGTTGGCGGGCAGTCGCGCAGGGGCTCTTCTCGGATCGGCCGCACATGGTGCTGACGGCCGCTGAGTGGAATCCTGTGAGCCGGTCGACGGTCGAATCGTTCTTTGTCGTCGATGCGGATTCAGGGGCCGTGCAGACCTACCGGTCGACCACGTACTGCGTCGCCAGGGATGAAACGCGTTCCAGGCTTGACGCCGCAGGTTGGGATGTGGTTGAGGAGCTGCCCGGTCTGTCCCCCCAGGACATCGACGAGGGGCTGTATGTCGTCGTGGCCAGGAAACGGTAGCCACGTCACAAATACGTCAACCTTGAACAACGCGGAGATATATTCAAGCTTATGCAGTATCCTTGAATATGGAGGTCGCAGTTGGCAAGGTTTGAAAGGCGACGCTGGCATGCGGAATTCAGTAGCCCACGTCGTCGCGATCGCCGCCCGTGCGACTATACCGTCTACCTGCCTGACGGCCTTGCCGGACGTCGGTTCGTTCTCGACGGGGAAGTGGCCGCCGACGTGGCTGATGCCGAGGCGCCGCTCGTCCGCTTTAATGCAACCGCGCGTGCGCTGGCTGACACCGAGGCTCTTGCCAGGCTTCTCCTGCGTGCGGAGTCCGTTGCATCGTCGCGTATCGAAGGGCTTGAAGTCGGCGGCCGGCGGCTGCTCCGCGCTGCCGCTGCCCGACAACTCGGCGAGGACCCCCGCGATGTAACTGCAGTCGAGGTTCTAGGCAATATCGACGCGATGCTCTGGGCGGTCGAATCCGTGCCCGCCACGAGCGAAGTCGGCGTTGAGATCGTGCTCGAGGTCCATCGCCGACTGCTTGCCGGCACGAGACTTGAGGGGCATGGCGGGCGGATCCGCACGGTGCAGAATTGGATCGGTGGCAGTGACTACAACCCCTGCTCAGCCGCTTACGTCCCCCCGCCACCCGAGCAAGTGGCCGGCCTCCTCAGTGACCTCTGCGCGTTTTGTAACGATGATTCGCTTCCCGCTATCGCGCAGGCCGCGATCGCACACGCCCAATTCGAGACGATCCACCCGTTCGTGGACGGCAATGGCCGTACCGGGCGAGCGCTGGTGCACCTCGTGTTACGCCGACGCGGTATCGCACCACGAGTCCTCCCACCGGTCTCGCTGATACTTGCGACCTGGTCGCGAGAGTACGTCGCCGCGCTCTCCGGGACCCGCTACGAAGGTGCTTCAGATTCGCCCGAGGCAACCGCTGGCATGAACCGATGGATTGGCTTGTTCGCGAGCGCGTGCCGTCGTGCCGTCGAGGACGCTGGACGATTTGAGGGGCGGGTGCGAGAGCTCCAGACCAGGTGGCGTGAGCGACTGGGACCAGTGCGAAGGGGCTCATCGGCTGACCTCCTGGTCAGTGCCTTGCCAGCCGCGCCCGTGCTGACTGCCTCGACCGCGGCGGGTCTCATTCACCGGTCGTTTCAGGCGACGAGCCAGGGTATCGGCCGGCTCGTTGCCGCGGGCGTGCTCACACAGATCACGGTCGGGCGTCGTAACCGGGCGTTCGAGGCACCCGAGCTCATTGACGCCTTCACCGCGCTTGAAAGACAGCTGGCCAGTCCTGAGGGTGACACTCGGGTTGCAGCTCCGGCGCGAGCTGTGCCCCGAAGACGGCCGTAGACCGTCGCGATAGCAAATAGAGGGTCTGGCTACGAGTGTGGCCTTCCACCATGATCCGGCCACCATGCCGAGCGAGCGTGTCCAGCGCCAGATTGACCGCCTGCTAACAGAAGCGGAGACCGCGCTCGCCAACGGCCACTGGGACATCGTTCGGACAAGGGCGGACGCGGTCCTCCGGCTGGATCCCGGTAATGGCGACGCCAGAGCGTACCTGGAGGCCGCGGGGCGGCCATCGTCGGTAGCAGCCGAGGCGGACGACCCTGGTTCCCCCGGTGCCAGCGGGCCGGCGGTCGCGCTGGCCTCCAAGCCCGTGCCGGCGTCCTTCGCCAGTGGCCGCTACACGGTCAAGAAGTTCCTCGGCGAGGGTGGGAAGAAGAAGGTCTACCTGGCGCACGACAACACGCTCGACCGCGACGTCGCGTTTGCGCTGATCAAGTCGGAAGCGCTCGACGAGGTATCCCGCCAGCGGGTCACGAGGGAAGCGCAGGCGATGGGGCGATTGGGCGACCATCCGAACATCATGCCGATCTTCGACCTCGGGCAGGAGAAAGATCCCGCGACTGGCGGGACACAGCCGTGCATGGTGCTGCCGGTGATGGGCGGGGGAGACGTAGGCGAGGCGATCGAGAAGGCGCCTGATCACCGGATGCCGCTCGAGCGCGCGGTGCAGATTGCGAAGGACACCTGCGAAGGTCTGGTGTTCGCCCATGGCAAGGGGGTCGTGCACCGAGACCTGAAGCCTGGGAACGTTTGGCTGACCGAGCGAGGGGTAGCGCGGATCGGGGACTTTGGCCTTGCGGTGGCGACTGACCGGTCCCGGCTGACGCGCGAGGCCATGATGGTGGGGACGGTGGCGTACATGCCGCCGGAGCAGGCGATGGGCGGGGAGATCACGCCGAGGGCAGACCTCTACTCACTCGGTTGCATGCTGTACGAGATGGTGACCGGGAGGCCACCGTTCCTGGGTGACGACGACATTTCGATCATCGGGCAGCACATCAACACGCCTCCGGTGGCGCCGTCGTGGCACCGTCACGAGTGTCCGAAGCCACTCGAAGCGCTCATCATGCGACTGCTGGCCAAGGATCCCGCTCAGCGCCCCGAATCCGCGACAGACGTGCTGGTCGCACTTGCCGGCGTCGAGTCAGCGTCGTTGAAGGCCACCGAGGCCGGAACACGGCACGGCCAACCATCGGGCGAGAAGGCGGAGCCACCAGAGGCGCGCTCACTTGACTCGATGTCGTCGGGGGTCTTCGTCGGCCGGCACAAGGAGATGGACCAGCTTAGGGCCGGGCTTGAAGAGGCGCTCTCGGGTCGGGGACGCATGGTGACGCTGGTCGGTGAGCCCGGGATCGGCAAGACGCGCATCGCCCAGGAACTAACTACCTATGCAGGTCTGCGCCGATGCCAGGTCCTCTGGGGCCGCTGCTACGAAGGCGGCGGTGCGCCGCCGTACTGGCCATGGGTGCAGGCTGTCAGGCAGTACACCCAGGAACGCAGCCCCGAGGAGCTTCGACGCGACTTGGGATCGCACGCATCTGTAATCGCTGAAATCGTCGTGGACTTGAAGGACAAGCTGCCCGGAATCCAGCCGCCCGCGCAGCTCGAGAGCGCCGAGGCAGCGCGGTTCCGGCTCTTCGACTCGATCACCACGTTCCTGAAGAACGCGTCACGCGCTCAGTCACTGGTGGTCGTGCTCGATGACCTGCACTGGGCAGACAAGCCGAGCCTGTTGCTCCTGGAGTTCATCGCGAGGGAACTGGCAAATTCGCGAGTCCTGCTGGTCGGCGCCTATCGGGACGTCGAGCTGAACCGTCGGCATCCGCTGGCCATCACCCTCGGCGACCTGACGAAGGAGAGGCTCTTCGAGCGAATCTTGCTTCGAGGCCTTCAGAAGCCAGACGTCTCAAAGTTCATTGAGCTCGCCGCCGGGACGCAGCCGCCAGGTGGTCTGGTCGATGCCGTCTTCACGCAGACGGAAGGCAATCCGTTGTTCGTCACTGAGGTTGTCCGCATCCTCGTTCAGGAAGGGGAGCTACGCCCTGACAAGCGGTCGACCGGAGACCACAAGACGACCACCTGGATGGTGCGAATCCCGGAGGGTGTGAAGGAAGTCATCGGGAGACGGCTCGACCGGCTTTCGGAGCGCTGCAATGAGACGCTGACGGTTGCGGCGGTAATTGGCAGACAGTTCTCGCTGAAGCAGTTGCTGGCGGTAGTGAACGATGCGACGGCGTCGGCAGAAGAACGCACCTCCGAATCGAGGATGCTCGACGTTCTCGAGGAGGCGCTTGCATCACGGGTCGCGGAGGAGCTTCCGGATGCAGTGGGACGCTATCAATTCAGCCATGCCCTGATTCAGGAAACGCTCCTCGGAGAGCTTTCGATCACGCGCCGGGTCAGGCTCCACGCCCGGATCGCAGAAGCGCTTGAACGCTTGCATGGCGAAGAAGCCCCCGCCCACGCTGCGGAACTCGCTGCGCAGTTCGTGAGTGCTGAGGCAGTGCTTGGCAACGTGAAGCTCGTCTCATACTCACAGCTTGCGGGAGACCAGGCACTCGCGGCATGTGCCCACGAGGAGGCCCTGGACCATTTCCAGCGTGCCCTGACATCGTTAAGAGGCGCGCCAATGGCACCGACGAGGGCGCGCTTGCTCGCCGGCAGGGGCGCGGCATTCGCCGCCCTTACGAGAATTCCGGAAGCGCTCGCAGATCTTCAAGCTGCCTTCGATTTCTACGATCATGCGGGTGACGTGAACTCGGCGCTGAAGGTCGCACGAACGCGAATCGTGACCGGTGAGGGCCAGCGCGGCATCGCTCCAATGTTGCGACGGGCGGTGGAACTGGCTGACCCGGACTCAGCGGATCGTGCGACGATCCAGACGTATCTCGGGAGAGTGACTGGCCTCCTCGGCGATTACGAGACCTCGAAGCTCCTGATCGAAGGGGCGATCGAGACGGCGAGTCGGATCGGCGACAAGAGTCTCGAGCTGCGAGCTCTTGCCGACCGCGCATTCGTGGATTACTTCAATCTCCGGGACGACTCGATGGAACGGCACGCCAGGCGCGGTATCGAGATTGCGCCGCTGGTTGCGGAGCCGCTCGCCGAGTCTCAGTTGCGTATGTTCATGGCGCATCTGCTTGCAAACCGTGGTGACCGGCCCGGGGCGCAGCGAGAATATGAGGCCGCTGTCACCGCCGCCAACCGGGCCGGCGACCGAGATCGACTGTCGACGGTCCACAACGTGATGTGCCGTGCGGCGATGCTGCGAGGTGAGTTCACCGCGGCTAGGAAGTTTTCCGATCTCTCGATCCAGTACTCACCCACCTATGCCGTGGCGCTGGCTCAACGGTGCACGATTGAGTTCCTGACCGGGCAATTCGACGCCGCCGCTCCGTTCCTTGAGCGGTATGGGTCGGGTTACGACAGGATGCCGCAGCATGACGCCCACCTGTTCTTCGATTTGGGTGAGATTGGACAGTCGCGCTCCCTGACTGATCGCGCCATGGCGGTCGGGTCGAAGCTGGCGGACTCGTCGCATGTGAACGCGTTTGAGGCACTCTTGCATTGGAATGCGCAGGGGGAGCGCGCGATCCAGGTCGGGGACCGCAACGCTGCACGGAACGCGTACTCACTGGCAAGAAAACTCGGGGCCGCAGATTTCACGTTTTGGGACTGTGTGTCGGTCAACACGAGGCTCGGCCGCATGGCCGCGTTCTGTTCGATGCGCGAAGACGCCGAGCGGCATTTCGATGACGCGCGACGGGCATGCGAGACCGCCGGGTATCGAACGAGCCTCGCCTGGAATGAGTATTACCGAGCTCAATTTCTGCAGGGGCTTGATGAGGACAGCGCTCGCAAACGAGCGGACGTCTCTTTGAACGAAGCTTTGAGCGTTGCTCGCGAGCTGGGCATGCGGCCGCTCGTGGAACGGATCCTGGCTCAGCGCAAGATATTGCAGGCCTAGCCGCCTGGCGGCCAGGTCAGGCTGGAACGAGCCGAGACCCCTATCTACTCCAGGTGACTACTAAGCAGGCGAGCCGCGTGAACGACAGTGATTACCTCGACCCGATCCCCGCGGACCCTGTAGACGACCCTGTAAGGCGGCACGAGCGCCTCCCGGATCCCGCTCTGTGGGAATTCCGGGACGATTCGCCCAGACTGCGGGAACCGTTCGAGCCGTTCTACGGCAACCAGGATTCGTGCAACAACCAGATCGGCGTACCGCTCCGAATCACGGGCAATGAAATCCCTGATCTGGGCCAGATCATCGAATGCCCTGGGCGACCAGACGGTCGGCGTCAGCGGTTCAGGCGCCGTCGCACCTCACCGTGGGGGACCGCACGGCCGGCGTCCAGCTGAGATAGCCCTTCCTCAACTCTGGCGAGGAAGACGATGCGCTCGATCGCGTCTTCGAAAGACGAGTCGGCGGGTAGTTCACGCAGAGTCTCGATGATCCGGTCTTTTGTCGATTTGGTGGGCATAGCACAGAGAATAGCAGCAGATGCACCAGTCCGCCGCCGATCGACGTACAGTAGCTCAGCGTCCTACCGGCGACGCACGAGCATCACGCCATCGCGGACCGTGAGCATGACGTGGCGTACTCGGCGGTCGATGCGGATGATCTCGTTGAGCTCGTGGATGGCCCGAGCGTCCTCGTCCTTCGGGTTGAGCACGCTTCCACTCCACAGGACGTTGTCGATCACGATGGCGCCACGAGGTGACAGCAGCTCGAACGCCCGCTGGTAGTAGTTCGGGTAGTTCGGCTTATCGGCGTCGATAAAGATGAGGTCGAAGGGACCGCTCAGCGTCGAAAGCGTCTTGAGCGCTGGGCCGAGGATGAGCCTGATCTTCTTGCCGTGCGGGCTTTTCGCCCAGAACTCGCGGGCGATTGCGGTCATCTTCGGGTCGACGTCGCACGTGATCAGCTCGCCGTCGTCGGGGAGGGCGGAGGCCATCGATAACGCGCTGTAGCCGGTGAACGTGCCGATCTCAAGGACTCGCCGGGCGGCGCCAACGAAGATCAACGTCTGCAGAAGAGTGCCAACGGTCCGCCCCGACATCATCCCCGAGCTATCGGACCTCAAACGAGTCGCCGCCGCCAGTCCGCGAAAGACTGGGCCGGGGTCAGACGTGTGGCGCTCGGCGTAGATCTCGATCGGTTCTGGCACGAGGTTCAGCAAGGCAGATGTCCTCCGGCTATCTCGCGTCCATGCAAAACTATCCAAAGCCGACCGCGACCAGCCGGTCGGGCTTCAGCTTGATGAGCGTCCGCTCCGGGCGGGTATAAACGACGTCCCGCATGTAGGCGTCGACACGCACGGCCTCGATGTACCGGGCGACGATCGCACGGGGGAGCTTCCGGACGTCGCCACGCACCAGTTCGGCTTGCCCGTAGATGGCGACGTAGCGATCATTCGACGAGTCGTCGATCAGCACCGAGCACCTTGGATCACGCACGAGGTTCGCCCAACGGCGGGTCTCGATATGCGTCGACACGATCAATGCCCCGCGCTGCCACAGGAACCAGACAGGGGCCAGCTCCGGGGTCCCATCGAGCCGGATAGTCGCGAGCGTCGCGTTCAGCGGGCTGTCGAGCACGGTCTGAACGGCGGGGGTAATCGTGGTCGCCACGACTGCCGTATATAGCACACTGGCCGTCTCGATGGGGGTGGAGGCGTCGAAACGGCCAGCGGCTCAAGGCGCCGGGCCAGGGCCCGGCTCCCTGCAACGTCACCAGGCGATGCGCAACCGCCGCCTGGGTCCGGTGCCTAGTTGAGGTCGGCGACGAACTGGAGGAGAGGCTGCTTCTCCCTGTGGCCAAGGGCCTCGGCCAGGTCGGCCAGCCGGAACGTGCGAGGCAGGACAGCATCGGCGCCAAGTCGCGAGAGATGGGGCAGCATACCGCTGTCCATGACGCCGCCGCTGACGATCACACGCGACGGCCTGCGTAGTGAGCCATGGCGCAAGCGGGCGAGGACCGTGAATCCGTCGACGCTTGGCACCAGAAGGTCGACGAGCACGCAGTGTGGCCGGAACTGTTCGATCATCGTGAGGCCGGTCGTCCCGTCGCCGACGGAAGCGACCTCGTAGTCGCCGAGCGTGCCGATCGCCACTTCGAGCACCCGGCGGGCGAGTGGATCGGAGTCGATCAACAGGACCCGAGTTCGGTACCCAGCCCTGGCCTTCTCGATGCCGGTCTCCTGCGTCACGAGGGAACCTCCTTCGTCCTGCAAACAAGCTAGGGCGTCCGTGGAGCGCGCTCAATGGAGGGCGGGTGGCAGTCGGTGGTCTTTGGGTAAAGGAGAAGTGACAGGACCGGCGGGGCCGAGCGCGGGCAATCGGCACGCGGGCTGGAAACCAGCATGCGGGCTAGCACTAACCGCCCACCGCGGGAATCGCCGACGACGTCCGCGACGGGGTGCGGGAGTATGCGATGTGTCCCCCGACTGCCGTGCGGCGGCGGATTCCGCACCTGTGAAAGGGCTGACGGGGACCCAATGCAAACGAAAGGCGGCCTTGTTGACTGCGAGCGACCACGTCAGGGCGGCGGCCACACAGACCAGCGTCCGAACCATCCCAGAACCACCGACAGCCGCCGAGCTCCTGCAGTTTTCGGTCGACGTCGAACGGCTGCACAACAACATCGGCGGGATCGTCGTCACATCGGAGCGGACCGTTCGACTGGCGGTCCTGGGTCTGCTCGCTGAGGGACATGTCCTGCTCGAGGACGTCCCGGGCGTCGGAAAGACGCTGCTGGCGAAGACGCTCGCCCAGTCGATCGACTGTTCCTTCAAGCGCATTCAGTTCACACCAGACTTGCTCCCAAGCGACGTGACCGGCACGTCCGTGTACGACATGCGGTCGCTCACCTTCGACTTCCTGCCCGGCCCGATCTTCGCCAGCATCGTGCTGGCCGACGAGATCAACCGGACCGGGCCACGCACCCAGGCGGCGCTCCTGGAGGCCATGGCCGAACGGCAGGTCAGCGTCGAGGGCAACGTGCGCCCGCTGCCCGCGCCGTTCATGGTGATCGCGACTCAGAACTTGGCCGAGAGCCACGGCACGTTCCCGTTGCCGGACTCGCAACTGGACCGCTTCTTGATCTCAATGCGGATGGGCCTCCCTTCGAGGGCCGACGAGGTCGAGATCCTCGGACGCTCGCAGGCTGGGATGGCAGCAGCCCGGCCGGTTGTCACCGGCACGAGGGTCTGCGAGATGCAAAGGCTGGTCCGGCAGGTCGAGGTGTCGATGCCGGTGAAGCAGTACATAGTCGACGTCGTGGCGGGGACACGAAGCGCGCCCGGGGTCGCCCACGGCGTGAGCCCCCGGGGTGGGGCGGCGCTGCAGAGGGCGGCGCAGGCGTGGGCCGCGATGGACGGGCGGAGCTACGTGTCGCCGGATGACGTCAAGGCCGTGGCCCTGCACGTGCTCACGCACCGGCTGATCTTGGCGCCCGGGAACGAGCGTCCGGCCCAGGAGATCGTCGGCGAGGTCCTCGCCCGGACCGTGGTCCCCGCGTAGCGGTGATCACGCGGCGCGGCGTCGGCCTCCTCGTCATCGCGATCATCGGCTTCTTCGTCGCCAGCGCGACTCGAGTCGGCTGGCTGCACCTGGCCGACGCCGTGCTCTTCGGCGCGCTCGCCGTATCGGCGATCCTGCCCCACGCCAGCGTGTCACGGGTCGCCGCCGCCGCAAGGTTCACGCCCCGCCGCCGCGCCGGCTCCGAGATCGCGCCGGTCGTCGGCGACTCCGCCGACCTCGCCGTGACCCTCAACAACCGTGCCACGTTCCCCCGGCTGTTCGTGTCCGCTTCGGTCCCGGCAACCGGCACCGGCTCGAACTCCAGTTCTGATTCCGGTTCGGGCGCCAGCCCAAGCCCTGGTCCGAGCAGCCGCTTCTTCATCGCACACGTTCCCTCCCGATCGTCGTCAACGGTCAGCGAAGGCGTGGTCTGCCGGCGGCGAGGGTGGGATTCGATCGACCGGATCACGGTCGAGTGCCGTGCGCCGTTCGGGCTGTTCAGGGCCCGCCGGCGGCCGGCGGTCGACGCACGAATGCTCATCTACCCGACCTGGTTTCCGATGCGGCGCCTCAGGCTGATCGACTCGCTCGGCGGTGAGCATTCTGGCAGACGGCCGGCCCGCCGGGGCGAGGAGGTCGCGGGCTCCCGCCGGTACGTCGCGGGCGACGCCATGCGGGACATGCACTGGAAGAACACCGCTCGCACGGGAAGGCCGACGGTCAAGGAGTTCGATGCCGGGCTCGAGGAGAGCCTGACGATCACGTTCGAGACCGGGGCCGTTCTTGGGGAGGAGCCCGAGACGACCCTCGAGTATGCGATCACGATCGCCGCAAGCGTCGGCCGGGTGGTGCTGGCGCGGGGCGGCGAGGCGCATCTGTCCCTCGGTGCCTCCGGCCGGGAGGTCTGCCACGACTGGTCCGAGATGATGCGGCGGCTCGCCGTGCTTCAGCCTGCGCCGGCGACGGTCATGGTCGATGCGCTCAGGAACGCCGAAGCCGGTAGCAGGGTGCTGGCAATCGTCGCGGCCGAGCACGAGTCCAACGTGGCTGCGGTCGTGAACGCGGCCCGGCGAGGGGTTTCTGTGGCCGCCGTCGTGTTGGAAGGGTTCGCCGGCCGCGCATCGGCTGGAGGGTTGGCCGGGGCGGCCGACGCTGTGCGCACGCTATCGGGCGCAGGAGTGCCGGCAGTCGTGTGTCCGGTAGGGCGGATCGCTCAGGGCATGGATGCCATCGAACGTGGAGTGCTCGCGAGCCCGTCGAAGGCAGCCACCGGAGACGAGCGGCCACGCGTGGAGATGGCCGCATGATTGGTGTCGCCACCATTCACCGCACACGGGCCGCAGAGTCCGATTCGAGGGCGGTCGCGGCCACGCGTGCGAGCCTTCTCCGTCGGGTCTTCTCGGACAAGCCGGAGCGTTCCGGCTGGCTCCGCGGCCTCTCCTTCGCGGCCGCCGCCTGGTCGGTGCTCACGCTTATCGCAGTCGGCGCGCCGCCCGCCATCCCGGTCGTCTGCGCCTCGCTGATCGCCGTCGGGCACTACTTCAGCTACCGCCGCCAGGGCAGGAGCCTCCCGCTCGTTTCCCTGGCAATCGGCATCTTCATCGTCGCCCTCGGCATCTACATGCGGAACGACCTTGTCGCCGCCATCCGGGGCGACCGGCTGCCCGTGACCTACTTCCTGCTCGCCACCGGTGCGGCCTCCGCCTTCGACCTGCGCACGCGTGCAAGCCTGTACACGCAGCTGATCTTCGCCGGGATCGTCACCTTCTTCGCGAGCGAGATCGCGTTCGCGGGCGCGTTCGCCCCTTTCCTCGTCGTGTTCGGGCTGTTGACGGGCGGCTTCCTCGCCCGGGCCTGGCTGGAGGACGAAACGAACGGTGCACGGACCCAGCCGCTGAACGGCCGCGCCGCGCATGTGGCCGTGTGGTCCGGAATCGGTGTCGCGGTCGTGGCCGTCGGCATTCTCGCTTTCATGGTGATGCCGTGGAACGCCGCCCAGACGCCGCATGCGCCCCAGTTCGCCGTGCTCCCGTTCTCGGGCGCCGAGCTCGGCGACGTCCCGCCGCTGTCTCCGGAGGTGGCGAAGCAGCTGACGCTCCGGCGGCAGGCAGGCCTCGACGGCCTGTCAGGCGGGATCAGCGAGGACGGCCTGCCGGACACCGTCGGCGGCGGCAAGGGCACCGGCGGGACGGGCATGGCAGGGATTCAGGAACTTGGCAAGGACGGCTTCACAGCGGATGTGACCATTGCCGAGCCGCTGACGCCGCCCGGGCCGCTGACCGACGAGATCGTCATGTACGTGCGGTCGGCGGTCGCCAGCTACTGGCGAGGTCGGACCTACGACCGGTTCGCCACAGGTGGCCAGAGCGGGTCCGGCGAGTGGCTGGCGACGTCAAAGGAACAGACGAGCGGCCTGCCCCCGGCAGGTGCTCGCAGGCGACCCCGGGACGAAGAGGACACCAGGTACCTGCAGACGTTCTTCCTCCACCAGGACACCGGTGGGACGGTGCTCTCCGGCTACGAGGCGGTCGCGGCCGCGGTACCCCGTGACGCAGAGTCGCGGCCTGAGCTGGGAGACGGGGCGACGTACCAGGTCGTGTCGCAACAGCCGCCCCTTACCGCCGAGCGACTGCGGAACGACCGCACGAAGTGGATCGACAAACGGTACACCGAGATCCCCGATGGGATGGGCTACCTGCATGCCCTCACCGCACAGGTGACGAAGGACGCGACGACCCACTTCGACCGGGCATCGGCAATCGCCAGTTACCTGCATCAGCTCAAGCGCGACGACGCGACCGCCACGCCGCTGGAGTCGTCGGCCAACCTGGAGGAGTTCGTCTTCGGCGAGGCCCCCGGCTCCGACCTGGACTTCGCCACGGCGATGGTCCTGATGGCAAGGGCTGCAGGGCTCACCGCCAGGCTGGCGACAGGATACCTGCCGGGCGACTACAACCCGCTGTCAGGCGCCAACACCGTGACCGGCAACGAGGCCCATGCCTGGGCCGAGATCAACTTCGAGAAGTCCGGCTGGGTCCCGTTCGACGCTGCACCGCGAACGGACCTGCCGTCGGCCACGACCGCGGCCCGGTCAGCGCCGACCGGCGGGCTCGGCTTCCTGCTCGAGCACCGTTTCGGCGACAGCCTCGCCGAGGGTGCGACCCGCGCCCCGGCAACCGCGATCTCCGAAGCGTTCAAGTTCCTCGGCCGCGGCATCGAGGCGATGGCCGCAATCACCGCGGCGGCGGCCCTGGGAGCTCTCGTGTGGCTGGCCTGGCGCTGGGTGAGGGACCGCGAGCGGGTAGTAGCGGTCCGGCTGCGCTATGACACGCTTGATGACGCCAACCGGAGGGCGGTCAGGGCCGCCTACGCGCGGGCCGAGGCGGCCATCGCCCGGGCGGGCTTCCGCCGCCGTCAGCCGTCGGAGTCGTTCGGCGACTACTCGGCGCAGGTACGGGCGCGTTTCACAGGCACGGCACTCGAGTTCGCGGAGCTCACCGCCACCGCCTCGCAGGCGGCCTACAGCCACCGCGAGCTCAACACCGAAGCCGTCGACCGTGCCCGCCGCAGCTCGGCTTCAGTATCTGAGAGCGTAAGGCGCCCGCTCGCGGCGCGCTGACCTTCAGGTCAGCTTCGCCCGTGTCCGTCCCGCAATCTCGGGATTGATCCAGTTCTGCGGCCGCTGTCCGTTGAGGACGCGTAGCACCTCGCCCGCGGTCCTGGTCTCGAGCTCCAGCAGCGACTCCTGCGAGTAGAACGCTGTGTGCGGCGTAATGATCACGTTCGACATCCGCAGCAGCGGGCTGTCGGCGGCCGGCGGCTCGGTCTCCAGCACGTCGAGGCCGGCGCCGGCGATCGTCCCGGACTGAAGGGCCTCGACCAGCGCCTTTTCGTCCACCAGTGGTCCGCGAGCCGCGTTCACCAGGAAGGCCGTTGGCTTCATACGACGGAGCTGCTCGCGTCCGATCAGTCCGCGTGTCTCCGCCGTCAGCGGCGAATGCACGGTCACGAAGTCGGAGTTCGCCAGCAGATCGTCGAGGCTCGTCATACGCACGCCGGCCGGCGCCGATGCCTGTTTCACGTAGGGGTCGTGCGCGAGGATCGACATCCCGAACGCCGTAGCCCTGGGCACAATGGCGCGCCCGATCCGCCCCATGCCAACGATCCCCAGCGTCGTGTGCCGCAGCCGCCTGGAATGGGCGGGCAGCGGAGTCTTGCCCCAGCCCCCGTGCTTGACCGACGAGTCAAGCCGCCCCAGGTCCCGGTTGAACGAGAGGACCATCGCCATCACGTGATCGGTCACCTCGTCCATGCAGTAGTCGGGTACGTTCGTGACGACGATTCCGAGCTCGTTGCAGGTCTGCCGGTCGATGTTGTCGACCCCGATTCCGTACCGGCTCGCCACCACGCATTTCTTTGCGGCCCGGAGCACGGCGGGAGTGACCTTCGCGAAGCAGAACAGGATTGCATCGACGTCGATCGCCAGGCGGGCAAGCGTCGCCTCGTCCGACGATGGCGCGACGATCAGCTCGACTCCGCCGTCGGCCAACACCTTCCGCTCCGGGTCGACGCTCGGCCAGGTGTAGTCGGTCGTGAGGGCGCGGTAGCGTGGCGCCTTCGGCATCGGCGGTATTATCGCCGCTTCTGGTACCCGAAGTGCTCGAGCGAGTTCACAATCCGAGTTCCAATCGAGGTGATCGATGTCCCAGCCGGCCACGTTGAGGGTGCTTGCAGCTTCCGGAAGCCTGAGGGCCGGTTCCTATAACACGGCGCTGCTGCGAGTAGCGATTGAATCTTCACCGCCTCACCTCAGCATCCAGCGCTATGACCTCAGGCCCATTCCGTTCTTCGACGCCGACGTCGAACGCCAGGGCGATCCGCCGGCGGTGGTCGACTGGAAGGCGGCGATCTCGGCGGCCGACGGCCTGCTGATCGCAACGCCCGAGTATCACCATTCCATTCCGGGTGTGCTGAAGAATGCCCTCGACTGGGCCGGCCGAAGCCCGAAGGGCGTCACGAATGCCTCGCTTGCGCGTAAGCCGATCGGCATCATGGGCGCGGGCGGCGTGGCGGGCACCGCCCGCGCTCAGCTGCATCTGCGCCAGGTCCTCGCGGAGACTCGAAGCTACGTCATGATCGAGCCGGCGGTGCTCGTGCCGCTGGCCCGCCAGAAGTTCGACGAGAGCGGCAAGTTGCTCGACGAGGCCGTCCGCAAGCAGGTCACCGACTTCATGGCCGCGTTCGCGGCGTGGGTGCCGAAGATCAAATCGATCACTTAGCCCCTGCGATCTGCGCCCCCGCGATCCGCGCCGGCGAACATCGGCTTGAAATGGCAGCCTTCGACGAACAGGTCGAAGAAGTCGGGCTCGGTCTCGAGCTCGACGTGCTGGACCCGCCGCGCCATCTCCTCGGCCTTGCGTCGTAGCTCCCCCGATAACAGCATCACCGTCGCCCCCTCGAGCGAGGCGTTGCCGACCTTGAGGATGCGGTCGCGCGGCACGTTTGCGATGAAGCCGATCGCCACTGCGTTGTCGATATCGACATAGTTTGCGAACCCGCCGGCCAGGTACAGCCTCCGGAAGCCGGACGCGGGCAGCCCGTAGCGACGAAGCACGATCTGCTGGCCGCAGTAGTTGGCCGACTTCGCCTGCGCCAGGGCGCTGATGTCTGCCCTCGACAGCGTGATCCCCTTGCCCGGAACGAACTCGAACTGGCGTGCGCCGTTGGCCAGCACGCCAAGCTCGCTCATCTTCCCGGTCCTGCGGAGCTCGGCGAGCAGGTCGATCAGTCCCGACCCGCAGATGCCCTGCGGCTCGCGGTCGCCGATGGTCCGGTACTCGATCCGATCGCCCGCCAGCCGCAGCGACTCGACGGCGCCGTCGTAGCCGGGCATCCCGTAGGTCACCGCGCCGCCCTCGAACGCCGGACCCGCAGGGCACGATGCCGCCAGCAGCCGATGCCGATTGCCGGCGACCACCTCAGTGTTCGTGCCGACGTCGACCAGGACTACGGGCTCTTCTTCGAGATCCATGCCGACTGCCAGCAGGTCGGCGGCGATGTCCGCACCGACGTGGCTCCCGATCAGCGGTCCCCCGTAGACGTTGGCCTTCGGATGGATCCGGATCCCCAGATCGCCCGCCGACACGCTTAGGGCGGTCGTCGTGCGCTTGCCGTCGAGCATCTCCTGCTCGATGACCGACCGGTACGGCTTCTCGCCGATCGACTGAACGTCGATCCCGAAGAACAGGTCGCGCATCGTCGAGTTGCCGACGACCACCATCTCGAAGATCTGGCGCCTGCGGATGCCGAGGCGCCGGACCATGTCGCCGATCTCGAAGTTCACCGAGGAGTGGACGACCTGCTTCAGCTCACCCCGGTATTCGCCGCCGTCGTACGAGATGCGGTGCATGATGTCGCTTCCGCCGAACCGCTGCGGATTCTCGAACGACGCGGTGTAAACGAGCTTCCCCGTCTCCATATCGGCAAGGTGCATCACGACCGTTGTCGTCCCGAGGTCGACCGCGAGCCCGTACATGGCGCCCGTGTACGAGTCGACGCGTACCGGTTCGGAAGCGCCCATCCACACCACGTCGTCGCCCCGCCTCACCGTCAGCGGGTCGAGCCGGAACTCGCGGCGCACCGATTCGGTGAGGATCCGTGGCTGTCGCCGCAGGATGTTGAACTCGACGATCGCGTCGGAGTCGACGACGGCCGCCTGGCAGGCGAGCCGGTAATTGCCCCGCAAGAACGACTCGGCAGGGGACAGCGGCGACAGGGCCTGAGCTCCCTGGCGGACCTCGACGATGCACTCGTGACAGTCGCCGTTGCGACGGCAGGATGTCGGCACCCGCATCCGCAGGTCGTCGGCGTAGTCGAACAGCGTCCGCCCCGCAGCCAGCGGAAGCTCGCGGTCCCCGTGCTTGAGTGGCGCCATCGATGTCGCGGCCCGATCAGGCGATCAGGACTTGCCCGGCGGGTTCTCGGTTTCCCACGCCTTGCGATAGTCGAGCTTGTCGCTGCCAGTGCAGACCGGCAGCTGGCCGGCGAAGCGTGTGAAGTACTGGTTTCGGCACTTGAACGAGGCCGTGCAGCGGGCTTTGGCGTTCTTGTAGGGGCACCGGTGCGTCGACACCTCGTCGGCCTTCTCGGCGATCCCGCGGTAGATGTCCATCAACCGGCCCAGGCTTTGTCGAGCGCGAACAGGGTCTAGCGGGGCAACACCTGCCGAGGTTTGCTCCCGGGACGTTTCGGGCGGTCGGTCTCTGTTCATCCGCAGCTCACTGGCCGGCCTCAGCTCACCGGCTGGCCGCGACGAGCTCCTTCGCCCGCTCGACGCACTCGATGGCGTTGGCGCCGTAGCCGTCGGCGCCCATGTCCTCTGCAAAGCGCGCGTTCACCGGCGCCCCGCCGACCATGATGCGCACCTGGTCCCGCAGGCCCGCCTCCTCGAATGCCTGAATGGTCTTGCCCATGTTGGGCATCGTCGTCGTCAACAGCGCCGACATGCCGACTACCTGCGCGTTGTGTTCGACCACCGCGTCGATGAACTGCTGCGGCTTGGTATCGACCCCGAGGTCGTGGACCGTGAACCCCGCGCCGCGCAGCATCATGATGCACAGGTTCTTGCCAATGTCGTGCAGGTCGCCCTTGACCGTGCCCATGATGACCGTTCCGATGGGCTCGATGCCCGACGCCGACAGGATCGGCTCCAGGTGCGCCATGCCAGCCTTCATCGCGCGGGCGGCGATCAGCACCTCGGGGACGAAGATGATGTTGTCACGAAACTTCACGCCGACGATCGCCATGCCCGCGATCAGCCCATCGTCCAGGATCGTGTTGGCCGAAAAGCCGCGTCCGAGGGCGTCCCTGACCAGCCGGTCGACCTCGTGGTGACCGCCGACGATCAGGTTGTACGAGATCTCCTGCATGAGAGGGTCGGCGCGCTCGAACGCCTCGCCGATGTGTAGCCGCTCCCCCTCGCGGGTGACATACGCGAACTCCTGCCTCAGGCCTTCGTGGGTCAAGGGCATGGTCAGCAAACCATCCTGGTCAGGTCGCCATCCGTTCGCCGGCCCAGTCCTTGACGGCGGCCGGGATCTCGAGCAGGTTCTCAAGCTTCGTACGCAGCGGGATCGCGCACTCGGGGGCGATGATCTGCACGCCCGCTTCGAGCGCCCGGTACACCTCCTCGCGCACCGTCTCCGGCCCCTTCGAGTACAGCGTCACCGGGTTGTTCAAGTTGCCGGCCAGCCGGATGCGCCCGCCAACCGCGTCCATGGCCTTCTGCGGGTCGTTGCGGGAGTCGAAATGGAAGGCGGCCATGCCGGTCTGCGAGATGTAGCCCATGCGGTCGAGCGTGTTGCCGCAGATGTGGAGTATCAGCGGCACCGGGAGCCGGTCGACCATCTCGGTGTGGATCTCCTGAAGGAACTTCCGGTAGTACTCGCCCGACACGAGATCGCCGGTGGCGTGGTCGGGGAATGTCAGGGCGTCGGCGCCAGCCTCGATCTGGGCCAGGCCGAACACGACCGAGATCTCCTTCAGCTTTTCCAGACAGCGCATCGTCGTGTCGGGATCGTCGATCGACATGAGCAGGAACTTCTCGACGCCGAACACGTGATAG
>Ga0233424_10001548_pt1 | contig 19454 bp, 19 predicted proteins | sample Watercolumn_Towu_FD_181011 | JGI IMG/M metagenome (GOLD analysis project Ga0233424, IMG submission 181011) | Freshwater microbial communities from Lake Towuti, South Sulawesi, Indonesia - Watercolumn_Towuti2014_125_MG | ecosystem: Environmental > Aquatic > Freshwater > Lake | place: Indonesia...
GCTACGTGCGCATCAACGCCGACTACACGACCTGACGCGACTACTGGAGCAGCGAGTCGAGCCAGTCGATCGTCGCGCCGCGGTAGTCGTAGACGCTCTTGTAGCGCGCGAGCGCGTCGGGCAGACGCGCGACCAATTCACGCAACGTGCGCACCGCCTCGGGCCCGCGCTGCACGTGCGTGGCGAGCGGCTCTTGGAATCCGCGGATCGTGAAGAGGATGCCCCGCGTGCGCGGCAGGCGACGCAGCGTCTCGCGCTCGATGCGAATCCACAGTTCGCTCGGATGCTCGACGAGCGGGCGGTTGGGCGAGTGCGGCTGGAAGAGCGCCGGATGATCTTCGAGCGTCCAGTTCGACCGCCAGATCGGTCTGTCGGGCGAGAGCCGCGTGAGCGTGGTGTCGACGGCCGCACCGATGTGCTCGGCGTACAACGCGACGGGCTCGTGCACCGCGAGCATGTCGAGGCCGATTTTCTCCCCGACTCGCCAGCGGCTCGGCGAACACACGACGCCGGCGACGAACGGCAACTGCTCCCCCGTGTCGGTCGGTATCGAGCGCAGCACGGTGAGGTCGTCGGGCACCGCGAGCGCGGCCTCGACCAGCGCGTCGATACCCGTCGCGGTGGTCGACGCACCGAGCCACCCGAGCACGAGTTCGGCGGCTTCTTGCGCGACCTCGTGCCCGTCGTCGCGGTATGCCACCACCGCGTCGCGGCGGGTGCGCAACAGTTCGCGCTTCATGGCGATGGTCGGCTCCCATTCATCGTCGCGCACGAACCAACTGGCGACATCGAGCGGTTTGGTGCCGACGCGATGGCGGAACCCGTCACCCACCACCTGCGGGAGGATTTCGTCGTGCGGGATGCGCCGCGCATTGGAGCAGCCGACCGACGCTGAGTCAAGAATTGAGCCGCCCACTGGTGCTGTATCGAACGGCGTAAAGGGGTCGTCGTGGGCGACGAACGCGGTCATTGCGGTGCGCCGTGGCGTCACTTGGGTGGCATGCGAATGCCGCCGTCGACGCGGATGGTCTCGGCGTTCATGTAACTGTTCACGATGCACTCCACCACCATCGACGCGAGTTCCTCCGCCGTGCCAAGTCGCTGCGGGAAGAGCACGCCTTTCTGCAAGTTGCTCTTGAACGCCTCGCTCGCGTCGCCTTGGCCGTAGATCGGCGTGTCGATGAGGCCAGGGGCCACGGTGTTCACGCGCACGCCGATGACCGCCAGGTCGCGGGCGATCGGCAGGGTCATACCGACCACGCCGCCCTTCGACGCCGAGTACGACGCCTGGCCGATCTGGCCGTCGAAGGCCGCGACGGATGCGATGTTCACGATCGCGCCGCGCTCGCCGTGCGCGAGCGGCTCGTTGCGGCTCATCGCCGTGCCGACGATGCGGATGCAGTCGAACGTGCCGATCAAGTTGATGGCGATCACCTTCTTGAACGCATCAAGATTGGCGGCCGAGTCGTACGAGCCGTCCTTGCCGACGGTGCGCTGCGCCCAGCCGATGCCGGCGGAGTTGACGAGCGCGCGCACCGCGCCCATCGACTTCGCCATCTCGGTCGCGTTGATGATGTCCTGCGTGTTGGTCACGTCGACTTTGCAGAACGCACCGCCAATTTGTTCGGCGAGGGCCGCGCCCTTGTCGGCCTGCAGGTCGGCAATCACGACTTTGGCGCCCTTCTTGGCGAGCAGGATGGCGGACGCCGCGCCGATGCCGCTGGCTCCGCCGGTGACGATGGCGCTTGCGTTGGTGAGGTCCATGGCGGCGAACGCTAGCGCACGGTCTCGATTGCCGCGACGGCCAGCGCGTCGACGAGTTCGTTCATCGCGTCACCGTCGTGACCGCGCACCCAGCGGAACGTGACGCCGCCGCGTCGGCGCACGAGTTCGATCAGCGGTTCCCATAAATCCTGGTTGGCGATGGGTTGCCGATCCTTGTTCTTCCACCCGCGGCGCAACCAACCTTGCCACCAACCAGAGACGAAGCAATCGACCACATACTTGCTGTCTGACACGACTTCGATCGGCCCGTGCTGCGCGCCGAGCGCGCGCAGCGCGCTGAGCACCGCGAGCAGTTCCATGCGTTGATTCGTGGTGGATGGCTCGCCGCCGCTCGCCTGCTCCTCGCCGCGCGGCGCGACCGCCCACGCCCATCCGCCCGGCCCCGGGTTGCCCGAGCACGCACCGTCGGTGTACACCGTGCGCAATTCGCCCGACATCCGCCTGTCATCTGGCAGGTCGAACGGCAGTGCTTCGGTCATCGCCAGACAGCCTTACCGATGCGCGGGCCGCGGTTGCGCACCGCCAACTCGGGTACCGCGGTTGCGCACCGCCGAGTCGGCAGCGACGACCGTTGTGCGACGCGCTGTTGCACTCGCCCGCCGCCGTGCGAGACTGTGATCCATGTTGTTCGACGGCTCCGTGCACCAGCTGCCCGACACCGACCCGACCGAGACGCAGGAGTGGCTCGACTCGCTTGACGCAGTCGTCGAGACGCAGGGCAAGACGCGGGCGCGCTTCTTGATGTCGCGGCTGCTCGAGCGCGCGCGAGAGACGCAGGTGAGTTTCCCCGCCACCGTCTCGACGCCGTACGTCAACACGATTCCGGCCGAGCAGGAGCCGTGGTTCCCGGGCGACGAGCATCTCGAGCGCCGCATCCGCGCCTACATCCGCTGGAACGCCGCGATGATGGTGGTGCGCGCCAACGCCAACGCCGAGGGCATCGGCGGCCACCTCGCCACGTTCGCGTCATCGGCGTCGCTGTACGAGGTCGGCTTCAACCACTTCTTCCGCGGCAAGGACGACGGCAAAGCGGGCGACCACATCTACTTCCAGGGCCACGCCGCGCCCGGCGTCTACGCGCGCGCCTACTTGGAGCGCCGACTCGAGTCGGAAGACCTCGATCACTTCCGTCGCGAGATCGGTCGCGGCGGTCGCGGTCTCTCGTCGTACCCGCACCCGCGCCTCATGCCCGAGTTCTGGGAGTTCCCCACGGTGTCGATGGGACTCGGCCCGATCACCGCGCTGTACCACGCGCGGTTCAACCGCTACCTCACCAACCGCAAACTTGACGACACCACCGAGAGCCGGGTGTGGGCGTTCCTCGGCGACGGCGAGTGCGACGAACCCGAGACGCTCGGTGCCCTGTCGCTCGCGTCGCGCGAGCATCTCGACAACTTGGTGTTCGTCGTCAACTGCAACCTGCAGCGCCTCGACGGCCCGGTGCGCGGCAACGGCAAGATCATCCAAGAACTCGAGGCGGTGTTCCGCGGCAACGGCTGGAACGTGATCAAGGTGATCTGGGGCTCGAAGTGGGACGAGCTGCTCGCCCGCGACGTCACCGGCGTGCTGCTCAACAAGATGAACACCACCGTCGACGGCGAGTTCCAGCGCTACACCGTGGAGGACGGCAACTACATCCGCGAGAACTTCTTCGGCCCCGACCCGCGGCTGCGCGAGATGGTGTCGCACCTCAGCGACGCCGACCTGCAGGCGCTGCCGCGCGGCGGTCACGACTACCGCAAGTTGTACGCCGCGTTCAAGGCGGCGTCGGACAATCTCGGCTCTGGTCGCCCGACGGCGATCCTCTGCAAGACGGTGAAAGGTTGGACGCTCGGCCCGGAGATCGAGGGTCGCAATGCCACCCACCAGATCAAGAAGATGAACGTCGACCAGTTGCGCGCGTTGCGCGACCGCCTGCACCTCAACGACGAGATCAGCGACGAGATGCTGGCGGGCGACGTGGCGCCGTACTACCGCCCGCCCGAGGACTCCGTCGAGTACCAGTACCTCGTGGCGCGGCGCCGGGCGCTCGGCGGCTCGTTGCCCAAGCGCATCGGCACCGCGAAGCGGCGCCTCACGCTGCCGAGCGACGACGCGTTCAGCGAATTCTCGGGCGGCAGCGGTCAGCAGTCGGTGAGCACGACGATGGGCTTCACGCGCCTGCTGCGCAACTTGGCGCGCGACGCGGCGTTCGGCGAGCGCGTCGTACCGATCATCCCCGACGAGGCGCGCACGTTCGGCATGGACTCGCTCTTCCGCGAACTGAAGATCTACGCCTCGCAAGGACAGAAATACGAACCCGTCGACCACGACCTGCTGCTGTCGTACAGCGAGTCGACCGGCGGGCAGATTCTCGAAGAAGGCATCACCGAGGCGGGGAGTCTCGCCAGTTTCATCGCGGCGGGCACCGCGTACTCGACGCGCGGCATCGAGATGGTGCCCTTCTACACCTTCTATTCGATGTTCGGTTTCCAACGCGTCGGCGACCTCATCTGGCAGGCGGCCGACGCGCGCACGCGCGGCTTCCTGCTCGGCGCCACCGCCGGCCGCACGACGCTCCTCGGGGAAGGCTTGCAGCACCAAGACGGACACTCGCTCGTCTTGGCGAGCACCGTGCCGCCGTGCCGCGCCTACGACCCGGCGTTCGCCTACGAAGTCGCGGCGATCGTGCGCAGCGGACTGCACGAGATGTACGGCGAGGTGCCCAACGACGTGTTTTATTACGTCACGCTCTACAACGAGAACTACCCGATGCCGCCGCGACCGGCGGTCGCCGACCTCGAGGCGCAGATCATGCGCGGTCTGTACAAATGGGCCGACGCAGGCACGGGCAACCATCGCGCCACGCTCGTCTTCTCCGGCTCGGCGCACTCGGCGGTGCGCGAAGCCGCGACCGAGCTCGCCGCTCGCTTCGACGTCGCCTGCGATCTGTGGTCTGCCACGTCGTACAAGACACTGCGCGAGAACGCACTCGACGTCGAGCGTTGGAACCGTCTGCACCCGACCTCGGCGCCGCGTCAGGCTGACGTGACGCGACTGCTCGACGACGGCACGGGCCCGGTCGTAGCGGTCACCGACTTCATGCGCATCGTGCCCGAACAGGTCGCGCGGTTCGTGCCGAGTCGTCTCTTCGTGCCGCTCGGCACCGACGGCTTCGGTCGCAGCGACACGCGCGCCGCGCTGCGCCGCCATTTCGAGACGGACATGCCCCACGTGGTGGTCGCAGTGCTGCACTCGCTCGCCGCGACCGGCGAACTGAAGCCCGAGATCGTCGCCGAAGCGATACACCACTACGGGCTCGACCCCGAGGGCATCAACCCCCTGTTCGGATGAGATCTCTTCGGATGATTCCTGTGCGCGAGACGTATGCCTGAAACCCGCGCCGCGGCGCGCCGCGATCTTTACGTCACCGGCATCACGAAAGCCGACGCGCTGCTGCGACGCGACGGAAACGCATTGTTGATCGGCATGTTGCTCGACCAGCAGGTGCCGATGGAGTGGGCGTTCACGGGCCCGTGGACGCTCACCCAGCGACTCGGGCATCTCGACCCGCGCCGCATCGCCGCGCTCGACCCGGAGCAGTTCGTCGCGCTGTGCGCCGTCAAGCCGGCAATCCACCGCTTCCCCGCGGCGATGGCCCGGCGCATTCACTCGATGTGCGCGATCATCGCGACCGAATGGCGCAACGACGGCGCGAACATCTGGCGCGACACGGCCGACGCCAAAGATCTCTACGCGCGCCTGCGCAGGCTGCCCGGCTTCGGCGACGAGAAGGCGAAGATTTTCATCGCACTGCTCGCCAAGCGATTCGGTGTCGCGCCCGAAGGGTGGCAGAAGGTGTGCACGCCCTTCGGCGACCACCGCATGCGCACCGTGGCCGACATCGACTCGAAGGAGGCGTTGCTCAGGGTGCGGCGCTTCAAGCAGCTCGAGAAGGCGCGCGGCCGCGACAAACAGGGTCGCGCGCGCAAGAAGCGCTGACTCGATGACCATCCTCGTCACGGGCGGCGCGGGCTACATCGGCTCGCACACCGCGCGACTGCTGCACGAACTCGGTCGCGACGTTGTCGTGCTCGACACGCTCGAACGCGGCTACCGCCACGCAGTCGGTGACCTCGACCTCGTGCACGGCGACATCGCCGACGAGCGCCTCGTCGGCAAGACGTGCCGCAAGTACGACGTCGACAGCGTCATCCACTTCGCGGCTTACAAGAGGGTCGAGGAGTCGGTGAGCGAGCCGTTGCGCTACTACCAGAACAACGTCGCTGGCTCGATCGCGCTCGTCGAGACGCTGCTCGAACACGAAGTGAAGCGAGTCGTGTACTCGTCCTCGGCCGCAGTGTACGGCACGCCCGACGCCTCACCCGTCAACGAGGACGCACTGCTGCGACCACAGAGTCCGTACGCGCAGACCAAAGCGGACATCGAGAGGTTCCTCGCATCGTGCGACGCAATTGGCATGCGCTCGGTGAGCCTGCGCTACTTCAACGCCGCCGGCGCGCACGACTCGGGCGACATGGGCGAAGACTGGTCGGCGACGGAAAACCTCGTGCCCGTCGTGATGAAAGTGCTGTTCGGGGCGCAGCGCGAGCTCGAGGTGTTCGGCGACGACTATCCGACGCCCGACGGCACGTGCGTGCGCGACTACGTGCACGTGTCCGACCTCGCCGATGCGCACGTGAAAGCACTCGACTATCTCACTTCCGGCGGGTCCTCGCTCGTCTGCAACGTCGGCACCGGCCAGGGCACGTCGGTGAAGCAACTCATCGCGGTCACCGAATCGGTGACGGGTCGCGCGCTGCCCCACCGCATCGCGCCGCGCCGTGCCGGAGACCCGGCCGCGGTGTACGCCGATCCGACCCTCATACGTGCCGTCTTGGGTTGGCGCGCGACGCGCGACTTGCGCGACATCATCACGAGCGCGTACCGCTGGCACGAACGCCACCCCGCCGGATACGAACGCTGAATCAGCGCTGGCGGTCGAGCCAGCCGATCAACATCGCGATCGAGCGCGGGTCGTGGCGCAGGCGGTGACCACCGCCTTGGATCACGTGCAGTTCGGCGTTGCCGTGCGCTTCGGCGAGCGTGCGCGACTCGCTGTCGGGCACGAGTTCGTCTTCGTCGCCGTGCATGAGCAGCAACGGTCGCGGAGCAAGACGCCGTGCTGCTTCGACCGGGCGGAAGCGGCGCAGTTCGCGGCTCCACTCGTCGAAATTCGGGGGGAACGTCGGCGAGCGCACCGCACCAATCTCGCGGGTGTGCTCGAGGAACTTGCGCGGGTGGTCGGCCCAATCGTCGAAGTCGGCGCGCGGCCCGAGCAGCGCGCAGCCGCTGACTCGCGGATCGTCGGCGGCGACACACAAGCCGAGCGAGGCACCCGTGTTGGTGCCGATGATCCACACTTGCGTCGGCTCGGTTTCGGCGACGAGATGATCGATGGCGGCGCGCAGGTCCTCGATCCAGCCTTGCAACGAAAAGTTGCCTTCGCTGTTGCCGCAGCCGCGGAACGTGAACGTCATGCCGGCCCAACCGAGTTCGTTGGCGATGCGGTCGATCAACTCGGGGAACGAGCTCGCCGAGTGGCGCGCGTCTTGCGGCCCGATCGGGAAGCCGTGGCACAGCAGCACCGCGGGTCGCGAACCCGGCCGCGCGGTTCCCTTGTTGAGATAGCGCTGGAGCTGCAGCGCCGAGCTGGTGAACTGCCCGTTCACGCGCCGGCGAGCCGGTAGCCGCGGTTGCGCGCCTCGGCCAGCGTGTCGGGCGCGAAGCAGATGCCCGAGTTGGTGGCGACGATGTCGTCGATCACCGCCTCGTTGTGCCATTCGTCCACGTCGTACACCAACTGCGTGCGCTTGTCGCCGAGGTACCGGGTGTGCTCGAAACGTCCGGGGCGTTTCACGGGACGAATCTAACCTAGATTCTGGGTATGGCCGACGAAACCGCCGAGACCGTGGACTTCTATTTCGACACGATGTGCCCGTACGCGCACCAGACCTCGCTGTGGATTCGCGAGGTGCAGCGCCTCAGCTCTTTGCGCGTGCACTGGAAGTTCTTCAGCCTCGAAGTGATCAACCACGAGGCCGGCAAGAAGATGCCGTGGGAGCGCGCGGTCGCTTACGGGTGGACTCCGCTGCGCATCGCGGCGTGGTTGCGGCGCATCGACAACGAGCTCTGCGGTGCGTGGTATCTCGCCAGTGCGAACGCCCTGCACCTCGAGGGTCGCCGTCCGTACGAAGAGGCCACGGCGCGCGAACTGCTCGCGTCGATCGGTGCGCCCGACGACGCGTGGGAGTCGGCGCTCGCCGATGCCACCACGCACGACGACGTCCGCGAAGACCACGAGCACGCCGTGAACTCGCTCGGCGGGTTCGGCGTGCCGATCATCGTGCCCTCGACGGGCCGCGCGATTTTCGGCCCCGTCATCGTGCCGGCACCGACGGGCGACGACGCGATGCGGTTGTGGCGCCTCGTGCGCGACGCTTCGGAGTTCCCGCACTTCTACGAGATGAAGGTGCCGAAGACCGCTGACGACCTCGCGCACATCGGCAATGTGTTCACACCGTACCTGCGCGCGCGCGAGTGGCAGAGCGTGCAGAACCCCGCGCTATGAACGACGCAGAGCGCACGGAGCCCGGCACCATGAGCGGTGGTGCACCGCGACGAGGCGGCGCGTGAGCCGTCCGACGGCGCTGATCGACATGCTCGGCGACGTGTGGTCGTCGCTCGACTCGCTGCTCGCGACGCTAAGCGAAGCGCAGTGGAAGACGATGACCGAGTGCCCCGGCTGGACCGTGCAAGACACGCTCGCGCACCTCGTCTCGTCCGAAAAGGGCCTGCACGGCGAAGCGCCGACCCAGCACCGCGCGAGCAATCTTGCGCACGTGAAGAACCCCATCGGCGAGTTCAACGAGCACGAAATCGACGCGCGACGCGGCATGACCGGTGGGCAGGTGTTCGCCGAGTGGCAAGACATCCAGGCCAAGCGCCGCCAGATGCTCGCCGGCGCCGACGACGAATACTTCGCGCGCGAGATGATGACACCGACCGGACCGGGCACGTTCGCCGACTTCTTGCACCTCCGCGTCATGGACGCCTGGGTGCACGAGCAAGACATTCGCCGCGCGCTCGGCAAGCCGGGCAACGAGGCTTCTGGCGCCGCCGCGCACAGCCTCGGTCGTTTCGTCCGCTCGCTGCCGATGGTCGTCGCCAAGCGCGCGAAGGCGCCGGACGGGAGCGTGGTCACGGTGCAGGTGACGGGGCCGGTCACCCGCACCCTCCATGTGGCGACCACCGCGGGCAAGGCCGCACTGGTCGACGCGGCGGCGGCAACCTGCACCATCTCGCTCGACAGCAACACGTACGTGGCTCTGTGTTGCGGCCGGCAGTTCTTCGCTCCGGGCGACCCTCGCGTCACGATTTCCGGCGACACCGCGCTCGGCGAGCGCGTGATGGCCGGCTTCAACGTGATGATCTGAGCACGGAACCGCGCATACCGATGAACTCGACGCGCGACCCACGCGAAGTGGAAGCCGTGCTGCAGCAGTGGGAAGCCATCGACCGCGAGCACGGCGCTCGCGCTGCCGCACGACGCGCCGCGGTCCTCGCCGCGCAAGGCGACGACATCGTGCGCGACTACGAGTTCCACGCCAAGCCCAACGACTGGGTGCACCTGGACTCGATGCGGCCGGTGCGGTTCTTCTATCGCAACCTGCCGTTCGGTCTGCGAATGGCGCTGAAGAAACGGCTGGCGCGCTAGTTGGGCGACTTCGTCTTTGCCACCGACGCGCGCGGCGCGGCAGCCGGTGCGCTCGCCGCGACCGCCGCCTCGATCCGCGGGCTCGGACTCGCACGACGGCACTGGTTCGTCGTCGGCGGATCGGCCAAGATCAACGCATCGCGGCGCCTGGTGCTCGGCGACGATCCCGCTGCCCAGTGGGTGGTGTTCGTCGCGCCGGGCGACAAGGTCACGCATGATGCGTTGCACTTTGCGCGCACCGCCAGAGACGATGTGGACGTCGTCTACGGCGACACTCGCCACGAAATCAAGCGCGACGACCGGCTGCCCACCTACCAACGGCGTCCGTCGTTCTCCCCCGAGCGCCTGCGGGCGCACGACTACATCGGCACGCTGCTCGTCGCTCGCCGCAGCGTCGTCGAAGCGGCCGGCGGACTCGCGGCGCTGACCGCGACCGACTCGCACGACCGCAACCTGCGCGTCACCGAGCGGGCGCGGCGCGTGGTGCGCGTCGCCGAAGTGCTGCATCTGACCCCGAGCACCAACTTCCGTCCGGCGGCGAACCCCGACGCGGTCGCCGCCCACTTGGCGCGAGTCGGCATCAATGCCACAGTGGAGTTCGACGCGGAGACTCCGAGCGTGCGGGTGCGGCGGCGGCTGACAGGCAAGCCGCTCGTGTCAGTGATCATCCCGACGCGCGGCAGCAGCGCGGAGTTGCGCGGCACCACGACTCCCCTCGTCGTGAATGCCGTTCGCTCGCTCGTGGAACGCTCGACCTATCAACACCTCGAGTTCGTGGTGGTGGCCGACACCCCGACTCCGCCCGAGGTGCGCGCCGAGCTCGCGCGCATCGGCGGCGAGCGGCTCGTGATCGTCGACTACGACAAGGCGTTCAACTTCGCCGCGAAGAACAACATCGGCGTCGCACACTCGAGCGGCGAATACGTGCTGCTGCTCAACGACGACACCGAGATCATCACCCCCGACGCGCTCGAGACGATGCTCGCCATCTTCGAAGATTCGCGCGTGGGCATCGTCGGCCCGATGCTGCTCTTCGCGGACGGCACGATCCAGAGCGCCGGGCACATCTTCAGCCCCGATCCCACGGACATGTACCGACTGCAGCCCGCCGCCACCCGCGGCGCGCACAACTACGTGCGCGTGCAGCGCGAGGCGTCAAGCGTCATCGCCGCCTGCCTGCTCACGTCGCGCCGTGTGTTCGAGGAAGTCGGCGGGCTCAGCACGATGTTCCCCGGCAACTGGAACGACATCGACTTCGCGCTCAAGGTGCAGCAAGCCGGCCACAAGGTGATCTTCACGCCGCACGCGAAGTTCTTCCACTTCGAGTCAAAGACGCGCGTCGCGCTGCGCATCGAGGCGGAGGTCGCCAAACTCGGCGCCCGTTGGGGCGACATCCTCGACGACGACCCGTACTTCAACCCGCGACTGCAGCGCTACATCAACATGTGGCGGTCGGACTTCCACACCGACCGCAGCTACGAAGAGGCCCTCGGCCCCACGGCACCGATCTCGTCGAAGTAAGCCAGGTGCGCCTGCACCACGTGCACGGCGTCGACGTCGTCGACGAGGTCGATCGACTGCCGCTCCGCCTCGCCGAGCAGCCACGCCGTCAGCGTCTCTTCGTTGACCACGACTTCTTCGTCGATGTCTTGACGGCGGTCGATCACGTCGCCAGGTTGCAGGCCGCGCGCGTGCAGCCAGCGCATGTGGGCGACGAGCAGCGCGCGCACCTCGTCGAACGTGAGCCGCGCCTGCGATGCCGGAGGAATCCGCGCGGCGACGAAGGCGACGGCGTCGTCGAGTGCGTAGACCGCGCGGGGTGCCACGGCATCGAGCCGGCGCGCCTCGCGCCCGATCGCGACCGCCGCGATCACGAAGACGCCGAGCACCGACGCGCCGACGAAAACGAGGGTGACCGGGCTCATGTCATGCGCCCCGCACGGTCAGCCGCATGGCCGCGACTCGGTGTCGTTCCGGGCGGTCAGATGCCGATGCGCTGCGCGAGTTGCTCGCGGTGGTATGCCGGGTCGCCGAAGAGCAGTTCGCTCGACTTGGCGCGCTTGAAGTACAGGTGCGCCGGGTGCTCCCACGTGAAGCCGATGCCGCCGTGAATCTGGATGTTCTCCGCCGCGGCGTGGAAGTACGCCTCCGAGCAGTACGCCTTCGAGAGCGACGCCACCGACGGAAGTTCGTCGTTCATCTCGCTCGCGCACCACATGCCGTAATACGCGGCCGACTTCGCCGACTCGACTTCGAGCAGCATGTCGGCGCACTTGTGCTTGATCGCCTGGAACGAACCGATCGGGCGGCCGAACTGCACGCGCACCTTGGCGTACTCGACCGCCATGTCGAGCACCTTCTGCGCGCCACCCACCTGCTCGGCGGCGAGCGCGACGGCGGCGAGGTCGAACACCCTGCTCAGCACCTCCCAGCCCTTGCCCTCGGTGCCGATGAGTTCGGCCTCGACGCCCTTGAACTCGAGCTTGGCCTGCTTGCGGGTCTGGTCCATCGTGTTGAGCGCGGTACGCACGAGTCCTTTGGCGTCACCGTCGACCACGAAGAGCGACACACCCTTCTTGGTGCGCGCCGCGACGATGATCAACGACGCGGTGTGCCCGTCGATGACGAACATCTTGGTGCCGTCGAGCGTGAACTTGCCGCCCGAGCCCGAGGCAGTCATGGTGATGCCGGCCTCGTCCCACTTGCCCGACGGCTCGGTCGACGCGAGCGTCGCGATGGTCTCGCCGCTCGCGATGCCCGGCAGGTACTTCTTCTTCGCCGCGTCGTCGTCGCTCTGCAGCAGTGCGTTGGCGGCGAGCACCACGGTGGAGAAGTACGGCGCGCACAGCAGCGCGCGGCCCATTTCTTCGAGCACGACGCCGAGCTCGACGTACGAGAACCCCATGCCGCCGAACTCCTCGGGGATGTGCAGACCCATGAGTCCCATCTGCGAGCCCATCTGCTCCCACACCGCCGTGTCGAAGCCCGTGTCGGTCTCCATCTGCGTGCGCACCGCGGTCTCGGGCGACTTGGCGTCGAGGAAGGCGCGGACGGTCTTGCGGAGTTCTTCTTGTTCTTCGGTGAAGGCAAAGTTCATGGCTCTCATACTGTCGGACGGCGGGCGGGCGCCGCTAGTCGGGGAATCGGGCTCCGTCGGCTGCGTCACCGCGTCGCGACGGCGTTCTGCGAGACTCGTGCCGTGGCCGGCCTCCATTGGAGCAATGCCGACGTCGAGGTGCACAGGGTCGTGGTCGGGCCCGTCGACAACAACGTGTTCGTGGTGCGCTGCCGGGCGACGGGCGAGGCGGTGCTCATCGACGCGGCGAACGAGCACGAGCGGCTGCTCGAGTTGTGCGCCGGTCTCGGCGTGCGCCGCGTGCTCGAGACCCACGGGCATTGGGACCACATCCAGGCGGTGCCGGCGATGCGCGAGGCGGGCTACGAGGTCGCCGTGACTGCGCTCGACGCGCCGCGCCTCGCCGAGGTCGGGTACGACGTACTGCTCGACGACCAAGAAGTGGTGGAGGTCGGGCGCCTTCGGCTGCACGCGGTGCACACCCCGGGACACACCGCCGGGTCGATGTGTTTCAGCGTCGCCGGCACGCCGCTTCTTTTCACCGGCGACACGTTGTTCCCGGGCGGGCCGGGTGCCACCAAGTTCGACGGCGGCGATTTCGGCGCAATCATCGAGTCCATCTCGACCTCGCTCTTTGCGTTCCCCGACACGACGCTGGTGTTGCCGGGGCACGGCAGCGACACGACGATCGGCGCCGAGCGTCCGCATCTCGACGAGTGGATCGCCCGAGGCTGGTGACGAACGCCGCGCGACGCGCCACCCTGATTACCCCTATCGGCGTAGGGGAAATCGGCGGTCGCGAATAGCGTTGCAGTCGTGAACGCGTCGCGCCCCGAACTGCTGCGCGTCGCCGACCTGCACGCCAAAGCCGTCGAAGGCGACCACGACATCCTGCGCGGGTTCTCGTTGTCCGTGCACGAAGGCGAAGTGCACGCGATCATGGGCCCCAACGGGTCCGGCAAGTCGACGCTCGCCAACACGCTGCTCGCCTCCCCCGCCTATGAAGTCACGAGCGGCAAGGTGTTCTACAAGGGCGCCGACGTCTCCGAACTTTCCACGACCGAGCGCGCGAAGCAAGGCATGTTCCTCGGCTTCCAGTATCCGCAGGAGATCAGCGGCGTGTCGGTGCTGCAGTTCTTGCGCCAGGCGCTGTCGGCGCGCAAGGGCATCGACCTCTCCATCCTCGAGTTGCGGCTCGCGGCGATGGACTGGATGAGGCGGCTCGGCATGGACTCCAAGTTCGTCGATCGCCACCTCAACGAGGGTTTCTCGGGCGGCGAGAAGAAGCGCAACGAGATCATGCAGATGGCGATGCTCGAGCCCGACCTCGCCATCCTCGACGAGACCGACTCGGGCCTCGACATCGACGCGCTGCGCATCGTGGCGCGCGGCATCCAGGAGGTGCGCGCCGCGCGGCCGCAGCTCGGCATCGTGCTCATCACCCACTACCAGCGCCTGCTCGACGAAGTGAAGCCCGACTTCGTGCACGTGCTCGTCGACGGGCGTATCGTCGCGACCGGCGGCATGGAACTGGCGCAGCGGCTCGAAACATCCGGCTACGACTCGTTCCGCGAGGGAGCAGCATGACCATCGACGTCGACGCCGTGCGCCGCGAGTTCCCGCTGCTCGGTCGGCGCGTCGGGGGCAAGCGCATCCACTACCTCGACAGCGCCAACACCTCGCACAAGCCGAATTGCGTCATCGACGCGATGAGCGACTTCATGCGCGAGTCGTACTCGCCGATCGGACGCAGCTCGTACTCGCTGGCATCCGAGGCGTCCGAACTGTACGAGGCGGCGCGCGCCAAAGTGGCGAAGTTCGTGAACGCGCGCTCGGCGCGCGAGGTGGTGTTCACCAAGAACGCCACCGAGTCGCTGAATCTCGCCGCGCAGTCGTGGGGTCGCGCCAATCTGCGCGCCGGCGACGCGATCGTGCTCACGCACATGGAGCACCACGCCAACATCGTGCCGTGGCAGATGCTGGCAAAAGAGCTCGGCTTCGAGATCCGCTGGGTGCCGCTCACCGACGACTTCCGACTCGATCTCTCGTCGCTCGGCGACCTGCTGCGCGGGGCGAAGGCGTTCGCCTTCACCTCGATGTCGAACGTGCTCGGCACCATCAACCCCGTGCGCCAGATGTGTGCCGCGGCCCATGCCGCGGGCGCCGTTGCCATCGTCGACGGTTGCCAGTCGGTGCCGCACATGGCGACCGACGTGCAGCAGTGGGACGCCGACATGCTCGCCTTCAGCAGCCACAAGATGTGCGGGCCGACCGGGGTCGGCGTGCTGTGGGCGCGCGAGTCGCTGCTCGACGCGATGCCGCCGTTCCTCGGCGGCGGCGGGATGATCAGCGAAGTGCGCCTCGAAGACTTCACCTGCGCAGAATTGCCGCACAAGTTCGAGGCCGGCACTCCCCCGATCGTCGAGGTGATCGGCCTCGGTGCAGCGGTCGACTTCCTCGAGCGCATCGGCATGAACGAGGTCCGCCGCCACGAGATGCAACTCACCACCTACGCGCACCGCGCCCTCGTCGAGCGCTACGGCGACGACATCACCATCCACGGCCCGACGAACCCCGAGGTGCGCGGTGCAACGTTCTCCTTCGCGTTCCGCGGCGTGCACCCGCACGACGTGAGCCAGGTGCTCGACCAGCACAACGTGTACGTGCGGGCCGGGCACCACTGCGCCAAGCCGCTGATGCGACTCATCGGCGCCAATGCGACGGCGCGCGCCAGCATGTACCTGTACTCCGACGAGAGCGACGTGGACGCGCTCGTCGAGGCGCTCGACGACGTGAGCAGTATTTTCTAGGCAGACGATGAGCAACCTCGAAGACCTCTACCGCGAAGTGATCCTCGACCACTACCGCACGCCGCGCAACAAAGGCGAACTGCCGCCGCCCGCCACGTGCACCGAAGGCGCCAACCCGTTGTGCGGCGACGAGATACGGATCTTTCTCGACGTGGCCGACGGCGTGGTGCGCGACGTGCGCTTCAGCGGGCACGGTTGCTCAATCAGCCAAGCGTCGGCGTCGATGATGACCGCCGCGGTGAAGGGCAAGTCGCTCGCGACGGTGCGCGCCACAGCGCGACGGTTCAAACAGATGATGACCATCGAGGAAGCAGACGACGGCGCGACCCCCGCCGAAGTCAAGCTCGGCGACATCGAGGCCCTGCAAGGCGTCGTCAAGTACCCCGTGCGAATCAAGTGCGCGGTGCTCGGCTGGAACACGCTGCTCGAGGGGCTCGACACGGCGAACGACTGAGATGCGGCGCATCGCGTTGAGCGTCGTCGCAGGCGTGCTCGCGGCGAGCGGTGTGCTCGCGGCATGCGCGAGGAACGACGGCGAGAACGCGACGACGTCGCCTGACGATCCGTCTGCCGCCGGCGCGATCATCGAGTCGACCGTGGGTTCCGGCGCCGACTACCCTGGCGGCACCCCGCCGCTTGCGCTCGTCGAGATCGGCTCGCTCGACCAGCCCGTCGACGCGGCGTCGCGCGCCGGCGACGACGCCGTTTATTTCGTGTCGCGCACCGGTACCATCCACCGTTTCGACGACGATGTTTTCTCGCCGACTGCCGTTTTTGACATCAGCGACTTGACCGTCGGCGAGGGCGAGCGCGGGCTGCTCGGTCTTGCCTTCGCACGAGACGGCACGACGGCGTACGTCAACTACACCGACCTCGCCGGCGACACGACCGTGGCCTCGGTGTCGGTCGACGCAGCAGGCGTCTTCGACCGCGCGACGCTGCGCACGCTGCTCGTCATCAAGCAACCTTTCCCCAACCACAACGCCGGCGACATCGTCGTCGAGCCTGGTGGCACGTTGCTCGTGCCGATGGGCGACGGCGGCTCGGCCAACGATCCGTTGCGCGTGTCGCTCGACGATTCGTCGCTGCTCGGCAAGGTGGTGCGGCTCGACCCACGCGACGGCACGACCACCGTGATCGCGAAGGGCTTGCGCAATCCGTGGCGCGTCGATCTCTTTGACGACCGCTTGTGGTTGGCCGACGTCGGACAGAGCCAGTGGGAGGAAGTCAGCGTGCTCGACGGCGTGTCGCGCACAACCGTGCCGGTCGACTTCGGGTGGAGCGCCTACGAAGCGAACGAGCGATTCAACGAGGACCAGTCGAGCCCGCGGCACGTGGCGCCGGTCTACGCCTACCGTCACGGCGACGACGGGTGCTCGGTGAGCGGCGGCGCAGTGGCGACGCACGGAGCACTGCGCGCTCGCTACGTGTTCGCCGACTACTGCAGCGGCCGCCTGTGGTCATTGCGGACCGATGTTGCGAGGCCCGCCGCTGCGCTGCATTTCGACTCTCTCGATGCGCCGACTGCAGTGGTTCGCGCCGACGACGACATCTACGTCTTGTCTCTGAGCGGCACCGTCTGGAGGCTGCGTGGCTGACCGACCTTCGAAGAGCTGCGCACGCTGCGGGCGCACGATGCAGTGGCGGGCGAAATGGGCACGCAACTGGGAGAGTGTGAAGTACTGCTCCGACGCCTGCCGCCGCTCGCGCGGCGACTCGAACGACGAGCCGCTCGAGCGCGCAATATTCCAGTTGCTCGACTCGCGCGCCAACGACGCATCGATTTGCCCGTCGGAAGCCGCGCGGCGCGTCGGCGGCGAGCAGTGGCGAGCCTTGATGGAGCCGGCACGGATGGCGGCGCGACGGTTGGTCGCGCGCGGGCTCGTCGAGGTCACTCAGCGCGGTCGGGTGGTTGATCCGAGCCGCGCGACGGGCCCGATTCGCATTCGTCGAGCTCGACGGTGAGCGTCGCACGCACGTCGACGCTCGACGATGCCACGAGAATCTCCCACGCACCGCCCTCGACGCGCCAGTTGCGGCGCGCAGGGTTCCAGCGGCGGAACGCAGTCCACGGCACGTGCACGTCGATGTCGGCGAACGAACTCGGCGCGATCACCCGCTTCGCGAACGCCGCGAGTCGCGGCGGATTCGTGTCGCCGGCGCGGCGCACGTAGCACTGCACCACCACCGTCGCGGCCCGCGCCGACACGCAACTCACCGGCACGGTGACCGTGCAGCGCGGCCACGCGGGGTCGGCCGCGACGCGCGGCGTGCCCCACGCAGCCTCGCCGTAACTGAGCCCGTGACCGAAGGGAATCAGCGGCGCCACGCCCGCGCGCGCTTGACCCCGCCAGCCGTACCACTCGCCCTCCGCGTAGCGCTGCACGCCGTCGACTGGTTGGTAGTTGCGCATCGCCGGAGCATCTTCGAGCCGCACGGGATACGCGACGGGCAGTCGTCCGCCCGGGTCCACGTCGCCGGCGATCACGTCGGCGACGGCGTTGCCCATTTCCATCCCGCCGAAGAAGCCGATGAGCACACCCTGCACGTCGTCGTACCACGGCATCGCGACGGGCGCCCCGGCGTTCACCACGACGATCGTGCGCGGGTTCGCTGCTGCCACGCGCGCGACGAGTTCGTCCTGGCGCCCGGGCAGGGCGATGGTGTCGCGATCATGTCCCTCGGTCTCCCACTCGTCGTTGGTGCCGACCACCACCACGGCGGCGGCGCTCGACGCGGCGAGTGCGACCGCGTCGTCGAACTCGCCGCTCGACTCCGGCGCCCGAACACCGATGCGCATCGCGCTGAACCCCGCACGGGTGCGCATCCGCGCGACGAAGCGCACGGGCACGCCTTCTTTCATCGGCACGCCGTGCACCTGCTCCTCACTGCCGAAGCCGAAATACTCGCGGCCGCGCGGCAACGTGCCGAGCGGGTCGTCGACGAGCGTCTGGCCGCCGACGACGAGCGACCCCATGCCGGTGATCACGAGCGACACGTCGTGCACGCCGTCAACGTGCGGCACGTAGTCCCCCGTCACGACGACGGTGAAGTCGTACGGATCGACGCCGGGTGGTGCGGAGCCGAAGTACGCCAGCGCCGACTGCGTCGTAGTGTCGGTGCGCCGCGGAGTCGCGCCGACTTCGTCGCGGTCGTAGTAGTCGACGCGCCAGCCCGCCGCCCCGTCGGGCGTGCGCAGATGGGTCGCGTCCGCGACGGGTGCCATCTTGTCGATCGACGTGCCGCGTCGATGCGCGACGACGTGCGCGCCGAATCGCTCGCGCAGCCCGTCGAGGATGGTCGTCGTGGCGAGCGGCTGCAGGTTGGATGATCCGCCGCCTTGCACGCGAGTCACCGCAGCGTTCGGCCCGATGACGGCGAGCGACCGCACGCTGCCCGGCACGATCGGAAGCGCTCCGTCGACGTTTCGCGCGAGCACGGTGCCGGCTGCCGCCGCCGCGCGCACGGTGGCGCGTTCCGTCGGGTCGTCGACGGTGCGTTCGCTGGACGACGCGGGGCGTTCATCGGCGCGCGTGCGCTCGATGAGACGCAGCACGGTCTCGACGCGCGAGTCGATCTCCGCATCGGTCACCCGCCCCGCCTCGGCCGCGCGCAGCAGGTGCTTGCCGTACACGGTGGATGGCCCGGGCATCGGCACGTCGAGACCGGCGCGCAGCGACTCGACGGTGTCGTGCGCCCCGAACCAATCCGACACCACGAATCCGTCGTATCCCCAGTCGACGCGCAGCACCTCGTGCAGCAGTTCGCGATTGCCCGCGGCATGCGCTCCGTTCAGCTTGTTGTAGCTGCTCATCACGCCCCACGCGCCGGCGTCGATCACCGTCGCCTCGAACGGCCGCAGGTAGAATTCGCGCAGCGTCGTTTCGTCGATCCGTGCGTCCACCGTCATGCGTTCAATTTCGGTGTCGTTGCCGGCGAAATGCTTGACGGTCACCGCGACTTCCTGCGATTGCACTCCGCGCACGATCGCCGCCGCGAGCCGCGCCGACAACTCCGGGTCTTCGCT
>Ga0233424_10001550_pt1 | contig 19454 bp, 20 predicted proteins | sample Watercolumn_Towu_FD_181011 | JGI IMG/M metagenome (GOLD analysis project Ga0233424, IMG submission 181011) | Freshwater microbial communities from Lake Towuti, South Sulawesi, Indonesia - Watercolumn_Towuti2014_125_MG | ecosystem: Environmental > Aquatic > Freshwater > Lake | place: Indonesia...
AATCAGGTCAGACCACATAGTGCCTTGGGCTACCGGCCCCCGGCACCGGAGACCCTCGAACCGCAGTCGAGGTGTGCCTGACTAACTTTGCAGGTGGTACAACAACCGGGGGCAGGTCACATCACGATTGGCTTTAGACGGCTGGTGAGTGACCTAGGCCTCCCCAGCCTCAAGTTCCACGATTTACGCCATGACGTTGCCAGCACATTGACGATGGCGGGCGTGCCGCAGCGGAGCGTGATGGAGATTCTCGGCCATAAAGACCCTCGCATGACTCTCAGATACCAGCACCTCACGCCAGCCCATCTACGCGAGGCGATGACGGCCCTTGAGTCCAAGCAGCAGGACGCCCCAGCCCACCCCCAGGCGGCGGGGCAGGCTGGTTAGGCACTATTTAGGCACCGGGGGTTTTGAGAAACGCGTAAGTGGTGGTGGTCCCAACGGGATTCGAACCCGTGTCTGAGCCTTGAGAGGGCTCCGTCCTAGGCCAGGCTAGACGATGGGACCATCCATGCCCGTGTTTCTCCACTCCGATGGTGCGGGAAGCGCCGTACGTGCTGGAGGCAGACGGGTAGCTGCAACCGGAGCAGGACGGTAGCATATGCCCTTTTGGGTTTGCAACGGGCCTGCATCCCCCGGTCATCATTGATATTGAACTGCTTTTCGCCAACCATAGGGCTTGCGCCATTCCTCCGCCCGGCCTATAAGTATCGCGTGAGACAGCCGCGGGCGCGCAGGTTCTCAGGACCTGAACCATCCGTGCAGGGAAGCTCCTGACATGAGTCATGATTCCGCTCCAGCGCCTCGGCACATCCTGGCAGTCGAGTCTCAGAATGCAGCCGGTCGGGTTGTGTCCATCCTGCTCTTCTTGTGCACCGCGAGCCTCGTCTGGGGGTGCGCGAGTCGCGAACGGGTCCCGCCGACTACTGTCCAATGCCAGCACTCCGTCCATGCGACGGTCAGTGTGGCAAGACCGACGGTGACGGTCTCCTATACGGAACCGTCCGTGACCGCTGGGGGAGGCTCACTCGACGATTTGGCCAAGACAAACATTTACTACGACCTGGGCCGCGGACGGACGCTCGCCAAAGAAGTACCGGCCACGAAACCGACCGGAGGAGGACAGATTTCTGAGAGCATCGCCATCCCGATTGAATCCCAAGGCGAACAATCGGTGGCCATCTGCGTGACTGCCACGGACCGCTACGGGAATGAGAGCACAACGACACGCTAACTGCCCTCGGCGCACAAACCCAGGTCCGTGTGGGTGGTTTTCCTAGGCAGGACACTCTTGACAGAATAGAGGCTCAGAGCCTAGCCTGCCAGCGCATTGTGGCAGGCCACATACACCATGCGCCTAATTTATACGACCAGAATCTGACATCGTTCTCCTGGGGACCATCATGGACGAAACGGTTGAACCTCGCAGGGCCGGGCCCTCTTCCCACACAGATACTGCCACGGCAGAGACGCGGCAACCGGGCCTTGCACTGCTCATCGGATCAAATCTGTTTCGCAACACCAGCGGCGTGGTCAAGATTCAGGGAAAAGAGCAGCTCGTCCTCGAGTACAAGCCGGAACAGGGGCTGCTGCTCCTGACGATGGATCTTTACAGCGAAGGCGGTACACATGTTGCCCACCTGCGCCGGAATGTGTTGGCGTTAAATCGGTCCGGACAATTCACCACCGAGATCCATCGATCCCAGAGTGAAGTGCCGGGCGATTTCCCATGGGTCCGCCTCCTGCACCAGCGATCAGGCGAGATTGTCCTTGAAGCACGAGTGGCATCGGAAAACCGAATTCAGATCACATCGGGCAGATTCTATTCGCATAAAGGCATGGTGGTCGACATCACCTCCAACTTCTGTCGCCTCGGTTCGAGCACGACGCTCTTCGGTGACATTGTGGAAAGCCGCGGCGTGATGGTGGTCCTCGGTTCAGAACCCTCTCCACCCTTCCCGGCGCGACCCTGACCTGCTGCTCTGCGGGCCACACCCGTCATCGCTCTCGTTGCGCCGGCAGCAAAGCCGGACTTGCGGCTCCTTGCATTCCTTTTACCGTCACCCACCTGTAACATCGTCGCCCTCCGTCCCACCTGTGTGGAAAAGCGAGAACCCTTTTGTGCTGAGCCTTCCATTGAATACAATGGTCCCTATGACGGACTTCGCAAAACCCAGCGTGCAAGCCTTCCTCGTCTGCGACCAGGTCATTGAAGACAGTCTGACGAAAAAGAAAAGCCTAATCGGTATTTTCACGCACCTCCAGGCCGTCGCGTTTCCCTTCCAACACCAGCAAATGGGGCTCTATTTTTGTCTCACTGACGCCGAAGGCACGTACCACTTCGACATCGACCTGGTGCACCTGAACAACGAACAGCTCGTGTGCCGAGCGACCCTGCCGAACATCGTCATCGGCGACCGCCTGCAGATTTCAGATTTCGGCATCAACATCCCGTCGTTGGTCTTTCCCGCTCCCGGTCGCTACGAGTTCCGGTTGAGGATGGAGGGGCACCTGATCGCTCAAAAGGATTTCAACGTGATGCAGATGTCGAGTCACCAGACAACGGAACCGTCCTCCTAGCCTCCCGCCCCATTCCGCCTTTGAGCCTGTCTGTGGTAGAACAGCCCCGCGACATCGGCCGCATCGGGCGGTCGAGGAATTGAACTCGGACGCGACGTCATCATGACAGCAGTTCCCTCGAGTTCCTCGGATTTCATCCGCGACATCGTCGCAGCCGACCGCGCTGCCGGTCGACATGGCGGCCGGGTCGTCACGCGATTTCCCCCTGAGCCCAATGGATATCTCCATATCGGCCACGCGAAGGCCATCTGCCTCAACTTTGGAATCGCCGCTGAAAATCCCGGCGGACTATGCCACTTGCGGTTCGACGACACGAACCCAACCACCGAAGATTCCGAATATGTCCGCGCGATCCAGGAAGACATACGGTGGTTGGGATTCGATTGGCAGGGGAAAATGTTCTATGCATCGAACAATTTCGAGCAACTCTATGCCTTCGCCGTCACATTGATCAAGAAAGGTAAAGCCTACGTCGACAGCCTGACGGCCGATCAGATGCGCGAGTACCGCGGCACGCTCACCGAACCGGGTCGCAACAGTCCCTTCCGCACTCGATCCATCGATGACAACCTCGACCTGTTCGCCCGCATGCGAGCCGGAGAGTTTCCCGACGGCGCCCATGTCCTGCGCGCAAAAATCGACATGGCGTCTCCCAATATCAACCTCCGCGATCCCGTGCTCTACCGAATCCGGCATGCCACCCACTATAGGACGGGCACCGCCTGGTGCATCTATCCCGCCTATGATTTCGCCCATCCGCTCTCCGATGCCCTCGAGGGCATTACCCATTCCCTCTGCACATTGGAATTTGAAGATCACCGCCCGCTGTACGATTGGGTCGTGGCGGAAGCTGACGCCCCGCATCGTCCACAGCAGATCGAGTTCGCTCGTCTCAATCTCACTTTCACGGTGATGAGTAAGCGCAAGCTGCTCGAACTGGTCGTGAAGAAATTGGTCGCCGGTTGGGATGATCCGCGTCTCCCCACGATCCGGGGGCTCCGTCGACGCGGAGTACCTCCGGAGGCCATCCGTGCTCTCTGCGAACATATCGGAGTTGCTAAACGCGACGCAATCGTCGAAATGCAACTCCTGGAGCACTTCGTCCGTGAGGATTTGAACAAACGATCGCCGCGCGTCATGGCGGTTCTCAAACCGCTGAAAGTGGTCATCGACAACTTTCCGGACGGGGTGGTCGAGGAACTCGAGGCCGTGAACAATCCGGAAGACCCCTCCGCAGGAACCAGAAAAGTCCCATTTTCCCGGACCCTCTATATCGAGCAGGAGGATTTCCGCGAGAACCCTCCCCCGCAGTATTTCCGCCTTGCTCCGGGCCGGGAAGTCCGGCTGCGCTACGGCTACATCATCAAATGCGTGAGTGCCACGAAGAATCCGGATTCTGGTGAAATCACCGAGTTGCATTGCACCTACGACCCGGAGACGAAAAGCGGATCCTCGCAGGCGCAACGAAAAGTGAAGGCCACGATCCATTGGGTCTCAGCCTCCCACGCGGCCCAGGCCGAAGTTCGTCTCTACAATCCACTCTTCGTCACCGATCCCGCCAAGATCCCCGCCGAGGACGATTGGACGCGGCACTTAAACCCTCACTCGATCGAGCGCCTCACCGGCTGCCTGGTCGAGCCGAGCCTCTGTGGGATCCCGGTCGGAGCGCGCGTCCAATTTGAGCGGCAGGGATATTTTTGTGTCGATCCCGATTCCTCGACCACTGCACTGGTCTTCAACCGAACCGTGTCCCTCAAAGACTTCTGGGCCAAGATCGACAAATCTCAGCAGCGCCGCTAGCGGGGCTGCTTCAGGACTCGTCCCTGGCGGGCCATTTTTTGTCACTTTCTTAATCCGGTTTCTTTTCGCATTCCGATAGGTTCAGCGCACCTTTACATCCAGAACATCCCTGCTAGGCTTGCCAGGTGTCACTGACAGGCCATATGAGTACGCAATTTCGACAGATCGCCTCGCCCCGACTTGCTCAGGCGGTGATCCTGACCTGCACCCTAGTCAGCCTGTGGCTGTCCGCCCCTCTGGGCGCAACAGAACCGGCGACCAGTCCAGCCGCCCCGGACGCCACCGAAGCGGTGAAGAGCACGGTGGGCGAACTGATCCAGGTGCTGGATGATGAAAGTCTCAAAGAGCCGCATCGAGCCGCGCAACGCCGTCAGGCCATCGAGCGGATTGTCGTGCGCCGGGTCAGTTACGAAGAAATGGCAAAGGGGGCGCTGGGCGCCCCCTGGTCTCAGATCGACAGGCAGGCGCGGCGGGAGTTTGTGGGACTTTTTATCCAACTGCTGCGAGACACCTTCGCCGGCAGAATAAATGAATATACGGACGAACACGTCGTCTATCTGGGCGAACAGCGGGAGGATCTATTTGCCGAGGTGAAGACCCGGCTGAAAGGCCAGAAGGTCGACACCCAGGTTGATTTCCGCCTCATGCTGGTCGCAGAGGACTGGTTGGTCTATGATGTCGTCATAGACGGTGCCAGCATTGTCAGCAACTACCGTGCGCAATTCGCCACCATCATTCGCGACGTGACCTATGTGGGCCTGGTGAAGAAAATGAAGCAGAACGCCGTCGCAGTGAAGTTCTTCGAGAAATCGCCTCCGACTCACGTACGCCGGCGACAACCATGATCGAATGTCGAGAGGACCCCAGGATCGCCGTTGAGATACCGATCTCCTTCTCGATGATCGGACACAGCGCTACCCGCGAGGGCACGATGTTCGACATTTCAGCCGGGGGCTGCGCGGTCACGAGCGCCGCCTCCGTCCCTCCCGGCACCGGAGTCAAACTCCTGATCCGTTCCGTCGATCTGGCTGCGCCAATTACCGTCCAGTCCGCCGCTGTTCGCTGGGCGCGCCACGGCGAATTCGGCGTAGAGTTTCTAGACCTCGCCGAATTAGACCGCGGCCGGCTCCGACGGCTGCTGCGCTTTGCCACACCACGGTCGACGATTCAGCATTAACTCCCTCACACCGCGGCACCTGCTGTTTTCCATCCCGCAACAGCGCTACACTGAGCACATGACCTGCCCCACCTGTCGCCAACCGACATCGTGGAATGACAATCCCTGGCGTCCCTTCTGCTCCGAACGGTGCCAGCTTACCGACTTGGGCGCATGGGCGACCGGGGAGATTCGAATCCCGGGACCACCCCTCACCCCGGATCCCCCATCCATTGACTCGTACAAGGACGAGCGCACGGAAAACACAGGGGAAAAAGCTTCAGAGTGATCTTGGTAGTTGGCAAGCTCTATTGAAATTGCTAAAGTCAGGGCCTGCCGTCCATTCTTGTAGGAGACCGTCCATGCTACCCACAAGAGGCTATGCCGCATCTGCAGCCAACTCCCCACTCCGGCCCTTTTCGTTCGAACGGCGGGAGGTAGGGCCTCACGATGTCCTCGTCGCCATCACCCATTGCGGGATCTGCCACTCGGACATCCACCAGGCTCGCGACGAATGGGGCAGGTCACTCTTCCCGATGGTGCCTGGCCACGAAATCGTCGGCACGGTGACGCAGGTGGGGCAAGCAGTCAGCACATTCCGTGTCGGCGACATAGCCGGCGTCGGCTGCTTCGTCGATTCCTGCCGGACGTGCGGAGCCTGTCGGGATGGACTGGAACAGTATTGTGAAGCCGGGATGATCCTCACCTACAACGGGCACGACAAGCACGGCCGGATCACGCAGGGCGGCTATTCCACGCAGATCGTCGTCGACGAGAACTATGTCCTGCGGATTCCCCGAACACTGTCGCAGGCAGGCACGGCTCCGCTCCTCTGCTCCGGCATCACCACCTACTCCCCGCTTCGTCATTGGGGGGTGGGAAAGTATCACAAACTCGCGGTCGTCGGCTTGGGCGGACTCGGCCACATGGCGGTTAAACTCGCCACGGCCTTCGGCGCTGAGGTCACCGTCTTGAGCACATCCGAGCGAAAGCGAAAAGATGCGGAGCGACTGGGAGCCTCGGCGTTCGCTGTGACATCGGATCCGCAGACTTTCGCTAAACTCCAGCGTCGCTTCGACTACATCCTCGACACGGTGTCCGCCCCCCACGACTACAACGCCTACGTCAATCTGCTCAAGACCGACGGCACCATGATTCTTGTGGGCGCGCCCGACAAGCCGGCGCCGTTGGAACCCTTCCCCTTGATTCTGCATCGTCGCCGCATCGCCGGGTCCGTCATCGGCGGCATCCGCGAAACCCGGGAAATGCTCGACTTTTGCGCCGAGCACAGGATTGAGTCCGATATTGAAGTGATTCCGATACAACAAGTAAACGAGGCTTACGAGCGAGTCCTCAGAGGTGATGTGCGGTTCCGGTTCGTGATCGATCTGGCGTCGTTAAAGTGAGGCGGCCGCTCATCCCCGGGCAGGAAATGGCTGGGGGACTAGGAATCGAACCTAGGTAGCCAGCTCCAAAGGCTGGCGTCCTACCGCTAGACGATCCCCCAGCGCGGTATGAAGCTGAGACGAGTGCGGAGTGCCTGGCCGAAAGAAGATTGGCTGGGGGACTAGGAATCGAACCTAGGTAGTCAGATCCAGAGACTGACGTCCTACCGCTAGACGATCCCCCAACCGGCGTTCACAGTAATATAAGGCTTGCAATTCCGTCAAGGTCAACCAGCCATGAGTGGGTTCCGGCCACTCGGAGCCCATATTCCCTCGTTCTGTTCCCTTCAAAGGGGTGACCCGATCGGCCTCCCACTGCGCGCATGCGACGAGCACCCTCCGCTTTGATCAACATTCGATCAAATATAGCGTGCGCGTCGCGCGAGCACAGGAGGTCGACGGATCACCCCTTCCCTCATGTCCCTTTGGCCCGCTCAATTCCCTTGCGAAGCCGCAAGAGAGTCCGTTCCCGACCAAGCACTTCCATCACATCGAAGAGACCCGGACTGGCAGTCCGCCCCGTCAAGGCGACACGGACCGGTTGAGCCAGTTGGCCCATCTTGATACCTTCCTCCTCCACCAGCTTCTTGAAGCTATCTTCCCATTCCTGCTTCGAGAAGGAGGAAAAACGCTCGAATCGCCCTACGAGCTTGCCGAGGAGCGGCGCGATGGCAGATGTCAGGAATTTCTTGGCGGCCGCTTCATTGAGCGTCGGGATCGGCCCGAAATAAGGTCTGACCCACTCGACCATTTCTACCAGCGTCTTCGTCCGCTCCTTCACCAAAACCACCAGTTGGGGAAGCCACTCGTCCGGTGCCGCTCGTACTTCGTCCCCCAAGCCGGCCTGCTCCAGGAGCGGCACGAGCGCGTGAGCCACCTGACCAGGAGGGCTCGTCTTGATGTACTCGGCGTTCAACCATAGCAGCTTGTCCGGATTGAAGACGGCCGGCGATTTTTGCACATGATCCCACGAAAACTTCTCGATCAATTCCTGGCGGGTGAAGAGTTCTTGATCGCCGTGCGACCAGCCGAGTCGGACCAGGTAGTTCACCATCGCCTCGGGCAGGTATCCCATCTCTTTGTACGCCATGATCGAGGTAGCGCCGTGCCGCTTCGACAGTCTGGCTTTGTCCGATCCGAGTATCATCGGCAGATGGCCGAATCGCGGCACCGGAAAACCGAGCGCCGTAAAAATCGGGACCTGGCGCGGTGTGTTGGTCAAATGGTCGTCCCCGCGCACCACATGCGTGATGCTCATCAAGGCATCGTCCACCACCACCGAAAAGTTATACGTCGGATAGCCGTTGGAACGGAGGATGATCAGATCGTCCAGCACGTTGTTGTCGAAGACGATCCTGCCCTTGATCAGATCATCGACGACCGTCTGACCCTCTTGCGGCGCCTTGAATCGAAGCGCCGCGTCCTCCGACGGATTCGTGATGCCCAAACTGCGGCAGCGACCATCGTACCGGGGCGAGAGTCCTTTCGCGTCGGCTGCTTTTCGTCGGGCTTCCAACTCCTCGGCCTTGCAGACACACCAATAGGCATGACCCTGTTCAAGAAGTTGTCTCGCGTGACCGCGATAGAGATCCATCCGTTCGGTCTGGCGAAAGGGGCCCTCGTCCCAATCAAGCCCGACCCATTGCATCCCGTCGATGATGGCCTGGATCGATGCGTCCGTCGACCGACTCTGGTCCGTGTCCTCGATGCGGAGAATGAAGACGCCCTGCTGCTGGCGCGCAAAAAGCCAGTTGAACAATGCGGTGCGCACTCCGCCGATATGGAGGAACCCCGTGGGACTGGGAGCAAAGCGCACACGGACCTGGGCCATCGTGGATCCTGGAAAATTCGTGTGGAGGCCGGTATCTATAACATGCAAGGAAAACGGTTGTACAGAATCGGTCGCCTCCCAGCTCTTTCATCTCGAGTGCTCTTCTGATAAGAGATCAGAACGGAGGTCAACATGGCGGAGCGCACCCAGCCGGCCACCGTACTCTCGGCCGCAGATCTCACACCCCATGTTCGCCAATTCGTCGTCCTTCCCAAGAACGAGAAGCTGTTGTTCCAGCCCGGCCAATGGGTATCGTTGAAGCTGCCGGTCGGCCCAAAGCCTCCGCTCAATCGTGCCTATTCCATGGCGTCCCCGGCGTCGCCTTCCGGCGAGTTGACGTTGGTGTTCGACCGCGTGCCGCAAGGAGTGGGATCCGGTTATCTGTATCAACTCAAGGCAGGGGATGAACTGGTGCTGTCCGGCCCTTACGGACACTTCGTCCTGCCTCGGCCGCTCGATCGCGAGGTATTGTTCATTGCGCGATACACCGGCCTCGTTCCGATCCGCTGCATGCTCAAATCCTTGTATGCCCATCGCGAGACCTCGCCGGTCCTCCTGATCGCGGTCGGCCCGGCTGAAAACGAAATGCTCTACCACGATGAGTTCCTCTCGCTTGCGGTCATGCGCGCTTCGTTCCGCTATCTCCCGCTCGTCGCGTCCAGCGACGAATCGGCCGTCGCGTTGACCTTGACCATGCTACAGCCACTGATCGATGAAACCTCGAAGGTCCTGCCCATGCTGTGCGGTACCAAGAATTTCGTGCGGCCGCTGCGCACCTTTTTTCTGGAACGGGGGTATGGGAGGAAAGAGGTGAAAACCGAAACGTATGACTAGGAGATCGTCAAACGTCATTGGCCATTCGAGACCATATCTCATGGCGGAGTTCCAAACGAATGGCGAGTGACGCTTGACGAATGACGAATGACGTGTGACTGATGACCGGCGTCGCTCAGTGTCCTTCTTTGACAAGGTTCTTATTCACGGCTGGAATCTCGACGACGATATCCATCGTTCCGCTGGGGACACATTGACAGCCGAGCCGTGACTGGAGGGTCGTCATCGGGGCCTCATCCAGTTGGTCGAATTCGTCGTCGGTGCCTTCGTTGCAGCTTTCCAGCCCCTGCCTCACGATCACGTGACAAGTCGAGCATGCACAGACCCCTCCGCACACATGCTCCAGCTCCACTCCGTTGCCCATGGCGATATCCAGGATGCTACCTGGAAAGCCAGTCGAGCCGTACGGGATCTTGGCCGAATCCACCTCTACCTTTGTGATCCCTCCATCTGGTGCAACAAATGTCACCGCATAGGACTTTTGAGGGAGTTGGCATTGTGCTTTCTCGATGTAGGGATTGGTTCCGCCCATAAATCTGGTCCTTTCGTACTGGTTTTCAGACGAGTCCGCTCGCAAAGCAACAGTTGACAGCCGCGAGATTACGGTGGTAATCTAAGTCCGACCTATCTGATCGGAGATCATTATAATCTCCGACCAATACAATCGGCAATAGCCATGTTGAAGATTTCAAAGAAAGCTGATTACGCACTGATGGCACTTCAACACATCGCCTCCGTCCAATTCGGCGACCTGACGCCAGGCCGTGTGGTCAACACGAAAGAGATCGCTGAGGAATACAACATCCCGCTTGAACTGCTGGCAAAGGTGCTCCAAGCCCTGGCCAAGAATGGCATGATCGACGGGCACAACGGTCCCAAAGGCGGCTACTTGCTTGCCCGGAGCGCCTGGCAAATCACCATTGCCCAGATCATCGAGAGCATCGAAGGGCCGTTGGGCATCACCGATTGCTCGCATGACAGAGATGGTGAGAGCTGTATGCAGAGAGAACACTGCAATATCCGCACGCCGCTGCTTAAAGTGCAGGATAGCATCCATCAATTATTGAACAGCATGACCCTGCAGGACATGTTGGGTGGCACCCCTTTGATCACGATTCAGTCCTCCGCCGCACAAGGAGTCGAACAATGAAGCTTCCGATTTTCCTGGACAACCATTCCACCACGCCGATGGATCCGCGCGTGTTGGACGCCATGCTTCCTTACTTCGTCGAAAAATTCGGCAACGCCGCCAGCCGGAACCATGCCTTCGGATGGGAGGCGGAAGAGGCCGTCGAACAGGCCCGCAAGCAGATCGCCAAACTGATCAAGGCAGATTCCAAAGAAATCGTCTTTACGAGCGGCGCGACGGAATCGGACAACCTTGCCCTCAAGGGCGTCCGGGAGATGTATAAGGAAAAGGGCACCCACATCATTACCTCTTCCACGGAACATCGCGCCGTGCTCGACACCGCCAAATCGCTTGAAGCCAAGGGCCTGGCGACCGTGACCTATCTTCCGGTCGATAAGCAGGGCCAAGTCAATCCCGAAGACGTGCGCGCCGCCATCACGCCCAAGACCATTCTGATCTCCGTGATGCTCGCGAACAATGAAATCGGCACGATCAATCCAGTCCAGGAAATCGGCAAGATCGCCAAAGCAAAAGGTATCCTGTTTCACTGTGATGCGACACAAGGCGTCGGCAAGATCCCCGTCGATGTGCAGGCCATGGGCATCGACCTCATGTCGTTCACGGCCCACAAGATCTACGGCCCGAAAGGAGTCGGTGCCCTCTACGTTCGAAAGAAGAACCCCCGCGTTCGGATCTCGGCGCAGATGGACGGAGGCGGACATGAGCGCGGCATGCGCTCCGGCACGCTCCCCGTTCCGTTGATCGTGGGATTCGGGAAAGCCTGCGAATTGTGTGAACTGGAGATGGCCGCGGAGGCTGCGCGCCTTGCCAGAATGCGGGACCGGCTCCAGGCCAGTATCATGGCGGTGCTGGAGGAAAGTTACTTGAACGGCCATCCGACTGACCGGTTGCCCGGGAACCTCAATATTTCGTTCGCCTACGTCGAGGGAGAATCCCTGCTCATGGGGATGAAAGACATCGCCCTATCGTCCGGATCGGCCTGCACCTCGGCCACACTGGAGCCCTCCTATGTCTTGCGGGCCCTGGGCGTCGGAGTCGAACTGGCCCATTCCTCCATCCGATTCGGCCTGGGCCGCTTCAACACGGACGAAGAGATTGACTATACGATCAAGAAGGTTATCGAGATTGTCACCAAGCTGCGGGAAATGTCCCCGCTTTACGAAATGGCGAAGGAAGGCGTTGATCTGAAATCGGTTCAGTGGGCGGCACATTGAAGGCGTAAAACGTGAAACGGAAGGCGTGAAGCGTCTCTCGCATCCCACGAACGACGTTTCACGAACGACGAGATACCAAGGAGGTTCTTATGGCGTACAGCGATAAAGTCGTCGATCATTTCACTAATCCCCGCAACATGGGGAGCTTCAAGAAAGATGAGGAAGGGGTCGGCACGGGTATGGTCGGCGCGCCGGAGTGCGGCGATGTGATGAAGCTGCAGATCAAGGTCCAGGGCGATACGATCGTCGATGCAAAGTTCAAGACCTTCGGTTGCGGCTCGGCCATCGCCAGTTCGAGCCTGGCCACCGAGTGGCTCAAGGGTAAGACGATCGACGAAGCCCAACAGATCAAGAACACCGACATCGTGCAGGAACTGAATCTCCCGCCGGTGAAGATTCACTGTTCGGTGTTGGCGGAAGATGCGATCAAAGCGGCGTTGGCCGACTATCAGAAGAAGGCCGACTCGAAGTAACTGTGACGAAGGGAGTAACTCATGGAAACCGCCAATACTGAGACTCAGGCTCCGGTGATTACGCTCACCGAGGCGGCCATCAAGGAGGTGAAGCGGTTGATCAGCGTGCAAGGCATTGAGGCAGGCGGGCTCCGGCTCGGTGTCAAGGGCGGCGGCTGTTCAGGCCTCAGCTATACCATCAACTTCGATGAAAAGATCGGGCCATACGATCGCGTGTATGAGTTCGACGGCATTAAAGTCATCGTCGATGCAAAGAGCGCCATCTACCTGCAGGGAACCCAGCTCGACTATCAGAAGGACCTGATGGGCGGCAATTTCAAGTTCGTGAACCCCAATGCCAACAAGACGTGCGGCTGCGGAGAGTCCTTCTCGGCGTAACCGACACGACCGCCACCGAAAAGACTCGAGGTATGGACCACCATCACGACACCAACCTTCGCGACCTCCAGATGGCCAGAAGTATGTGCTGGCATTGCCAGTCGGAGATGACCGGCGAGTACTTCTGCGACCGCTGCGTCAAAGTCCAGCCGGTGTCCAAAGAGACGGACTACTTCACCTGCTTGGGATTGGCTCGCCGGCTCATGATCGACCAGAACAAGTTGGAAGCCAAATTCTACGAACTCAGCCGGGCTTTCCACCCGGACTTCTACCAGAACAAGAGCGAGACGGAGCAGACCATCAGCCTGGGGAATGCCGCGATGCTCAATTCGGCTTATCGCATCCTCCGCGACCCGATTCAACGGGCCGAGTATCTCCTCGATCTGGAAGCCGGCGCCGTGAAAACGATTCGCATGTCGCCTCCGGCGGATCTGTTCGAGGAAATTCTCGAGCTTCAGAATACGCTGGATGAGTATCGCGCATCAGATCGCCAGTCGGAAACCGGGCGGGGCCTCCAGGCGCAGCTCCAAGCGGAACAGCAGGCTCTGGAACGACGGAAACAGGACTTGGAGGCTCAACTCCAGCAGTTGTTCAGCCAATGGGATGCGCTTCAAGACCGTGGAGAAGCGACCAGCCTGACCCGTGCTGAGCGGGACCGGCTCCTGAAGCAGATGCGGGAGATCCTCTCCAACCGGACCTTCGTGACGAACATCGTCAACGACCTCACAGCAACAATCGCATAATCCTTCCATGGCACGCATTGTCGGCATTGACCTCGGCACGACCAATTCATTAGTCGCCTACGTGGACAAGGGAATCCCTCGTGCCATCCCCGGGCGAACAGGCCGCACCATGGTTCCTTCCGTCGTCGCCATCACCGACAACGGACTGATTGTCGGCGATCCGGCCAAGGCCCACCTGACGCGGAATCCGGAACGCACGGTCTACTCGGTGAAGCGGTTCATGGGCAAAGGCCTCGCGGATGTACAGGACGAACTGGCTTACTTTCCCTATTCGCTCACGGAGCAGGACGGGGTCATCCGCATCAAGATCGGCGAGAAGCACTACTCTCCGCCTCAGATTTCGGCCATGATCCTAAAAGAACTGAAACAGCGGGCCGAAGCCCATCTCGGAGAAAGTATCACCAAGGCTGTCATCACCGTCCCTGCCTATTTCAACGATAGCCAGCGACAGGCCACGAAGGATGCCGGCATGATCGCTGGCTTCGATGTCCTGCGGATCATCAACGAACCGACGGCCGCCTCGCTCGCCTACGGGATCCAAAAAAAGACGCAAGGCATCATCGCCGTGTACGACTTCGGCGGAGGCACCTTCGATATCTCGCTTCTGAAACTCAAGAACGGCATCTTTGAGGTCCTGGCGACCAACGGCGATACGCACCTGGGCGGGGATGATATTGATCGCCGGCTGGCCGATCTCCTCGTGGCCGAAATTCGAAACCGCCACGGCCTCGACCTCAGTACATACCCGGATCACATGCAGGCTGTCCGCCTCGAAGCGGAACGGACGAAAATCCTGTTATCCGATGAACTCAAGACGCAGGTGACGATCGAGCTCCCGGAGAACAAGGGCCTGTTTACGCGGGAACTGACGAGGGACCAACTCGAAGCGCTGGTGATGGAGATCATCGACCGGACCATGGGACCCTGCCGGATGGCCCTGAAGGACGCGGGGCTCACGCCGAACGAGGTCGATGAAATCGTGCTCGTCGGCGGTTCCACCCGCATGCCGCTCGTGTGGCAACGTGTTCAGGAGCTGTTCGGGAAACCTCCGCACTCCGAGTTGAATCCGGACGAGGTCGTCGCCCTCGGCGCCGCGGTGCAGGCGGACATTCTGAGCGGGGGCACCACCGACATGTTGTTGCTCGACGTCACTCCCCTGTCCCTCGGCATCGAAACGATGGGCGGTGCGATGAGTAGCCTGATCAGACGAAACACGACCATCCCGGCCAGCGCCAAGGAAATGTTCACCACCTATGCCGACGGCCAAACCGGCGTGGACATCCATATTTTGCAAGGGGAACGTGAACTGGCGAGAGACAATCGGAGCCTGGCACGATTCCGGCTGAAAGTTCCTCCCCTCCCGGCCGGCGTTCCTCGCATCGAAGTCATGTTCCTGATCGACGCCAACGGAATCTTGAATGTGACGGCGCGCGATATGCGGACCGGGCAGAGCCAGTCGATCGACGTCAAGCCTTCGTACGGCTTGTCCGACGATGAAGTGGAGCGGATGATCGAGGATTCGTTCAAGTTTGCGGCGGATGATGTCACCGCCCGCAAGCTGATTGAAGCGCGGCTCGACGCCGGGGCACTTATTACCACGACGGAAAAGTCCCTGAGCGAAGGAGGCCATCTCATTCCTCAAGAACAGGTTGCAGCTGTTCGAGCAGTCCTGTCGTCACTGGCGGCCGCAAAGGACGGCACCGATCTGCGCGCAATCCGCGCGGCCATGGCCGACCTCGAGCAAGTGGCGAAACCGCTGACCGTCGCCATGCTGGACTATTCGCTCAAGCGAGCGCTACAGGGGAAGAAGGTCTCCGAAATTTCGTGAAGTGTATGCCGCGTGACAAGCGAGACTAGGGGGAAGGTGCGAGAGGCTGAGGAGTTTGTCTATGCGCGTCCCGCTTCTCGCGCGAGGCTCGCCCGTCTCGCGCTTTCGAGGAGCAAAGAATGGATCTGAAATGGCAGGATTCAGAAGACATCGCGATTCGACTCGTTGAAGCGCACCCGGATACCGATCCGCTGACTGTCCGGTTTACCGATATGCACGCCTGGATCGTTGCGCTGCCGGAGTTCAGGGACGATCCGAAGAAATCAAACGAGAAGCTCCTGGAAACAATTCAGATGGCCTGGCACGAAGAGTTTCAGGATTCCCAGTCCTAGCCTCATACGGCTACAGGCTCCCGTCTTCGACCGGCGACCCTTCAGGAATCTGATCCAACTTGTAGAAATCCGTCGGATCGAGTCGACGATGGGCCGTCTGCGTCGGTTCACTTCCTTTGGCAAAGAGCTCCACCGTCCCATGCTGCCCTTCGCCTTCCTGCTCCGATTCCAGCAGCCCCGTTGACGCATCGACTTTCACGAACGTGACCCCGTCGGGAATCTCGAACGGCACGACGGGCAGCTGCTTGAGCGCTTCCCTCATGAACGCGATCCAGATCGGCAGGGCCGAACGAGCTCCGGTCTCGCTCTCTCCAAGCGAGCGGCGATCATCGAAACCCACGTACACGCCGGTCACCAGATTGGGAGCTCCCCCGATAAACCACGCATTGATGTAGTCGTTGGTCGTCCCGGTTTTGCCCGCGAGCGGACGATCGAGAACCTTCGCGGCCTGACCCGTGCCCTTCTGCACCACGTCTTCCATCATATTGGTGATCAGATAGGCGGTCTCTTTGGCGATGACCTCATGCGAGGCCGGCTCGACCGTTTCGAGGACGTTGCCCGTGCTATCCTTGGCAACCTTGATGGCGAAGGGTTCCACCCGGCTCCCCTTGTTCACAAACACCCCGTAGACCGAGGTCAATTCCATCAAACCCATCGACGACGTACCCAAACCCAGGGAGAGATCGGCCGGAAGCGGACTGGTCACCCCCACCTCGCGCGCAAACTCGATGACGTTCTTCACCCCAACCTTCTCGAGGAGTCGAACCGTCGCGAGATTGTGTGAATGGGCCAGCGCGTCCCGCAAACTCACCATGCCGTGGAATTTCCTCCCGTAGTTCTCCGGTTTCCAGATCTTGTCGTCTTCCTCCTGTTCGTAGACCACCGGCGCATCAAGGATCTGCGTGGCCGGACTCAGTCCCTGACTCATCGCCGTCGCATAGATGAGCGGCTTGAACGCCGACCCTGGTTGCCGATGGGCTTGCACCGCGCGGTTGTATTCGCTTCGTGAAAAATCGTAGCCGCCGACCATCGCCCGAATCGCTCCGACCGACGGATCGATCGCGATCAGGCCTCCTTCGACGATCGGGGTCTGTTCGAGCGTGAGTTGCAACTCGCCTTTGACGACTTTCTTGACTCCGACTTCAATGACGTCGCCGGTTTTGAGCAGCTGCTTCAGGTTGGGATTCACGATGAAATCGACGCCGGGGTCGGGGCCCTTGAGCACCCGCTTCGCCCAGGCCATGTCGTCGAAAGCCAGCTTGGCCGTGGTCGTCCCAACCTGGATCAGATAGTGGTCCTTGGCGGCCTTCAAGACGATGCCCTCGCTTGTATCGCCCGGCTTCAGCAGTCGATCGCTCGAGGCAAGCGTGGAGGGTTGCAGCGTGCCCAGGTCAACAGTTCGCTGGGGTCCACGCCACCCCTGCCGTTTGTCCAGTTCGCGGACTCCGGCCGAGAACGCCGCCTCGGCGGCCTTCTGCATCTCGAGATTCAAGGTGGTGTACACTTGCAGTCCGCCCTTGTACACCATCGTCTCGCCGTATTTCGCCACCAGCAATTGCCGGACATACTCGACAAAGTACGGCGCGAGATGCTCGCTCCCGGGTCGATGGAAATTCAGCACTTCGGCCGCTGCGGCTTCGCGTTCGGCCGCCGAAATGAATCCAGCCTCTTCCATGCGGGAGAGTACATGCTCCTGCCGCTTTTTTGCCCGTTCATATGCGGTGTACGGGGAAAACCGGCTGGGTGATTTGGGAAGTCCCGCCAGGAACGCCGATTCAGCGAGCGTGAGCGCCGCGAGTTCCTTCCCGAAATACGATTGGGCCGCTGAGGCCACACCGTAGGCGCCCTGCCCGAAGTAGATTTGATTCAAATAGGTTTCAAGAATCTGTTCTTTCCCGGACACCGCTTCCATCTTGTAGGCCAGGATCAACTCGCGGATCTTGCGCTCATAGGAGCGCTCCGACGACAGAAAGAGCGACCGGGCCAGCTGCTGCGTAATGGTGCTCGCACCTTCGACCTTTCGGCCTCCATGCCGGATGTTGGTCCACGCGGCACGTAACATTCCGACATAGTCCAGCCCGGGATGCTCAAAAAACCGTGCATCTTCCGTCGCAATCACCGCCTGGGTGAGGCGCTCGGGAATATCGGCGAGCGGAGCCAGAATTCGACGTTCGATGAAGAACTGGCCGATGGGCTGCCGATCGTCCGAATAGACGGTGGTGACCAGGCTGGGCTGGTAGTTCTGGAGCAGCTCGAGTGACGGCAGGTCCTGGGCAAAATACCAGATCACCCCCGTCGCCGCCGTGACGAGCGCGATACCGGAGGCCAGGGCGCCGAGCAGGGTGATCTGCCACCAACGCCATCGCCGGGGCGCCTGCTCATGAATCTCCACGAACCGATCATCGCCCGACATCGGAATTGCGCTCCTGGATTGAACTCCTGAGGAATTTCGGTCTGCGAGGCTGGTAAAAATACCTTACAATGCGTTTCCCGAAAACTCAAGCATCCGCCGCCAACGATCCGTGAGTCAGCCGCTTGTATGGCGACCCGCGCGTCGGGTATACTGTCACCGACGCCTCACAGTCGGGGCGTCTTTTTTTTCGCCGCGAGACACACAGGAACCATGTCGCAATTACGCGCCCCCCAGGACCGCCGGAGCGATCTCCGGAACATCGCCATCATCGCACACGTCGACCACGGCAAGACCACGCTGGTCGATGCCGTGCTCCGCCAGACCCATGTGCACCGCAAGATCGACGACATGGGCGAGCGGATCATGGACTCGATGGATCAGGAGCGCGAGCGCGGGATTACGATCCGGGCCAAGAATGCCAGTGTCACGTATAACGGGGTGAAAATCAATATCGTCGATACGCCGGGGCACGCGGATTTCGGCGGCGAAGTGGAACGGACGCTTCGGATGGTCGACGGCGTGCTGCTCCTGATCGACGCCAAAGAAGGCCCGATGCCGCAAACGACCTTCGTGTTGCGGAAGGCCCTGGCGCTCGGGCACAAGGCCATCGTCGTCATCAACAAGATCGACCGGCCGGACGCCGTGATCGACGACGTCGTCAACCGCACGTTCGATCTCTTCGTCCACCTCGGCGCCACCGACGAGCAGCTCGATTTTCCGATCATCTACACCTCGGCCATCAAAGGCGTGGCCACGCGCGATGTCAACAAGCCGGGGACCGACATTACTCCGCTGCTCGACACCGTGCTGGAGAAGATTCCCGCGCCTGCCATCACGGCCGAGGCTCCGCTCCAGATCCTGGTCCTGGCCCTCGTCCAGGATTCCTACAAGGGGAAGATGGGGATCGGCAAGATTCAATCCGGCTCGATTGCCCGGCGGCAGAGTGTCCTGGTGCTCGGCAAGAACGGGGCCCAGCTTCCCTGCAAAGTGTCCGACCTGGCGGTCTATTCGGGTCTTGAACGGACCGATACGGAACGGGCCGAGGCGGGAGAAATCGTCGCCGTCGCGGGGCTCGACGAAGTCAGTATCGGGGATACCATCGCGGATGCCGAACGTCCGCTCGCCCTTCCGCGCGTCACAATCGACGAACCGACCGTCCAGATGACCTTCTCCGTCAACAACAGCCCCTTCGCCGGACGGGAAGGCCGGTTTCTCACCTCCCGTCACCTGCGCGAACGCCTCTTCAAGGAACTGGAAACCAACGTGTCGCTGCGCGT
>Ga0233424_10001557_pt1 | contig 19386 bp, 21 predicted proteins | sample Watercolumn_Towu_FD_181011 | JGI IMG/M metagenome (GOLD analysis project Ga0233424, IMG submission 181011) | Freshwater microbial communities from Lake Towuti, South Sulawesi, Indonesia - Watercolumn_Towuti2014_125_MG | ecosystem: Environmental > Aquatic > Freshwater > Lake | place: Indonesia...
TCTTCGCCAGCGCCTCGATCGGTTGCCCGGTTTTCTCCGAGAGCAGCTTCGCCTCGTAGTCGTTGACGCAGCAGTAGTCGGCCAGGGTCAGGAAGTTCAGCAGTTCCTCCCCGCTGAACAGCGGCAGGCCCTGGCCCGGATCGAAGATGAAGGGCACGCCGGCGTCGTGGAATTCCTGGGCGTGCTGCATCATGCCCTCGCGGCCGTCCGGCGCGACGATGCCAATAGTCAGTCCCTGCGCATCGGCGACATGGTTGAAATGCGAGTGGTTCATCGCCCCCGGGTGGAAGGCAGTGATCTGGTTGTCGTCGAGGTCGGTGGTGATGAAGGCCTGCGCCGTGTAGGTCTGCGGCACCTCGCGCACATGGCTGCGATCGAGTCCGAGGCGCTCCAGGCGGTGCAGGTAGGGCGCGTTGTCCTCGCCGACGGTGGCCATGATGAGCGGCTCGCCGCCGAGCAGCTTCAGGCTGTAGGCGATGTTGCCCGCGCAGCCGCCGAACTCGCGCCGCATGTCCGGCACGTGGAAGGCGACGTTGAGGATGTGCAGCTGGTCCGGCAGGATGTGGTTCTTGAAGCGGTCGTGGAACACCATGATGGTGTCGTAGGCCATCGAGCCGCAGATCAGCGTCCTCATTGCGCGGGCATCCTTTCTTGTTTGATTACTTGAGTGCGGCCAAGGCGGCGTCGTAGTTCGGCTCCTGCTTGATCTCGGGCACGAGCTCGCTGTAGGTCACCTTGTCGTTCTCGTCGATCACCACCACGGCACGCGCAGTGATGCCGGCGAGCGGACCGTCCTCGATGCCGACGCCGTAGCTCTTCATGAAGTCGCGGCCGCGCATGGTCGACAGCGAGACGACGTTCTTCAGTCCCTCGGTCTCGCAGAAGCGCTTCATGGCGAAGGGCAGGTCGGCCGACACGACCAGCACGACAGTATTGGGCAGGCTGCCGGCCTGCTCGTTGAACTTGCGCGTCGAGGTGGCACAGACCGGCGTGTCCAGGCTCGGCACGATGTTGAGCACCTTGCGCTTGCCGGCGAAATCCTTCAGCGACAGGTCTTTCAGGTCTGCAGCGACAAGGGAGAAGGCCGGCGCCGCGCTGCCTGCCTTGGGGAAGTCGCCGCTCAGGTGAATCGGGTTGCCGGCGAGTGTGATGGTTGTCATGACGGGTCTCCTTGGTTGGGTGGGTGTGGCTCAGGGGTAAAACAGATAAAGACGATAGCCGCTGGCGCCGGGCACAGCCTCGATCCAGAGGCCGACGGCGAGATCGCCGTTGGCCGCGAAACCGGCGCGCTCATCCGTGCCGGGCGCCAGGTATTCGGACGGCGCCAGCACCTTGCGCAGCATGGGCTGGTCCTGCGTGTCGGTGAGCGTCAGCTCGAGGTGCGGATAGGCCTGTGCGAAGGGCGCGCGGTTCTTCAGCGCGGCGGCCAGCACCAGCAGGGCTTTCCGCTGCGGGTCCGGGTGCAGGTCGGAGGCCTCGATGCTGACCAGCTCCGCCTTGTGCGGCAGCGGGATGTCGCAATCGAGGAGGTCGCACAGGGACTCCAGCAGCGGTCGCAAGTCGGGCTGGCTGATCGCCAGCTCGGCGCGCAAGTGGTAGCCGAACTGGACGACGGCGAGGCAGAGCGCAAGCGTTGCGGCCAGTCCCCAGGCCACGGTTTTGCCCCGGGAAGGCTGCACCGGCTCCTCGGCGACATCCTCGAGCAGGATGTCGATCGAGGACGTGTCGATCGTCTCCGCCGACGTGTCCTGGAGGGTTGCTTCGATGGCTGTCTCGGCAGGCGGCTGCGCGGCCGGCGGCGCTTCGGTTGCGGCCGGCCCCTCGGTTTCCGTTTCGGACAGGGCAGGCGGCAGGTCGTTGAGCGACTCCAGCGCATTGAACACGGCTTGGCAGTGGCCGCAGCGCACCTTGCCGGCGCGCGCCTTGAGCTGCTCCGGCGTGACGCGGAAGGCGGTGCTGCACGAGGGACAGTTCGTCGTCAGCACAGGCGGACGCCCTCCAGCAGCACCCAGCCTTCACGCTCGGCGCGGACCGCCAGTTCGAAGAACGGCCGGTAGGCGGCGCCGACCTGTTCCGCCTGGGGCGCCAGGATGCCTGACAGCGCAATGTGCCTGCCCGGCCGCGTGCGCGCGGCGAGCAGGGGCGCCAGCACGCAGAGCGGATTGGTGAGGATGTTGGCGACCACGATATCGAATGAATCGTCGAGGGGTTGGTTCGAATGCAGCAGCTGTATTGTCACGCCATTGCGTTCGGCGTTGTCCGCGGCGGCGACCAGGGCATTCTCGTCGATGTCCACGCCGACCACGCGGCCGGCGCCAAGCCGGGCCGCAGCGATGGCTAATATACCCGAACCGCAACCGTAATCGAGCACGCTGGCCCCGGCATCCACGTGGCCGCACAGCCAGTCGAGACAGAGATGCGTGGTCGGATGGCTGCCGGTGCCGAAGGCTAGGCCGGGGTCGAGCACCAGGTTGATGGCGTCCGGTGCGGGCGCGCGGTGCCAGGACGGTACGATCCACAGGCGGTCATTGATGCGGATGGGCTCGAACTGCGCCTGGGTGAGCCGCACCCAGTCCTGCTCGGCGATTTCCGTGACTTCGTAGGATAACGTGGCGTCGAGCCCCGCCGCGCCGGCCGCGGCGGCGGCAATCAGGGAGGGGTCGGCGCCGGGCTCGAACAGCGCGACCACCCGGCTGTGCGCCCACAGCGGTGCGGGCGAACTGCCCGGCTCGCCGAACTGCGGCGTTTCGCGTTCCGTGCCGGCATCGGCGTCCTCGACGCCGACCGAGAGCGCGCCCAGCGCCAGCAGGGCGTCGGAGAGGGCTTCGACATGCGCGGCGTCCGTGGCGAACGCGACCGAAAGCCACATGGGCTTACTTGCCCTTGACGGCCTCGTCCTTCGCGGCCAGCTTGTGCTCGAGGTAATGGATGCTGGTGCCGCCCTTGACGAAGCGGTGGTCCTGCATCAGCTCCTGGTGCAGCGGGATGTTGGTCTTGATGCCCTCGACCACCATCTCGGAGAGGGCGATGCGCATGCGGCGGATGGCCTGGTCGCGCGTGTCGCCGTAGGCGATGACCTTGCCGATCATCGAGTCGTAGTTCGGCGGCACGTTGTAGCCGCTATAGACATGGGAGTCGACGCGGATGCCCGGCCCGCCGGGCGGATGATAGGAGCCGATGCGTCCGGGCGAGGGCGTGAACTTGTAGGGATCTTCGGCATTGATGCGGCACTCGATGGCATGCCCCTTCAGCTCGATGTCGCGCTGGCGCAGGGTAAGTTTTTCGCCGGCCGCGATGCGTATCTGCTGCTGCACCAGGTCGACGCCGGTGATGAATTCCGTCACCGGATGCTCGACCTGCAGCCGGGTGTTCATCTCTATGAAATAGAACTCGTCGTTCTCGTAGAGGAACTCGAAGGTGCCGGCGCCGCGGTAGCCGATCTTGCGGCAGGCCTCGGCGCAGCGGTCGCCGATGCGCGTGATGAGGCGTCGGGCGATCTCCGGCGCCGGCGCCTCCTCGATGATCTTCTGGTGGCGGCGCTGCATGGAGCAGTCGCGTTCGCCCAGCCAGACGGCGTTCTTGTAGGAATCGGCCAGTACCTGGAACTCGATGTGGCGCGGGTTCTCCAGGAACTTCTCCATGTAGACCATCGGATTGCCGAAGGCGGCCTGCGCCTCGGCGCGCGTCATGGTGACGGCGTTGAGCAGGGCCGCCTCGGTGTGCACCACGCGCATGCCGCGCCCGCCGCCGCCGCCGGCCGCCTTGATGATCACCGGGTAGCCGATGGCGCGGGCGATCTTGACGATTTCCCTGGGTTCTTCGGGCAGGGCACCTTCCGAGCCGGGCACGCAGGGCACGCCGGCGGCCTTCATGGCGTCCTTGGCGGAGACCTTGTCGCCCATCAGGCGGATGGTTTCCGGACGCGGGCCGATGAAGACGAAGCCGGATTTCTCCACCCGTTCGGCGAAATCGGCATTCTCCGAGAGAAAGCCGTAGCCGGGATGGATCGCCTCGGCGTCGGTGACCTCGGCCGCCGAGATGATGGAAGGAATGTTCAGGTAGCTGGCCGAGGAGGGCGCCGGGCCGATGCAGACCGATTCGTCGGCGAGCTTGACGTATTTCGCCTCGGTGTCCGCCTCGGAATGCACGACCACGGTCTTGATGCCCAGCTCGCGGCAGGCGCGCTGGATGCGCAGGGCGATTTCGCCGCGGTTGGCGATGAGGATCTTTTCGAACATGGAATCAGCCGATGATGATGAGGGGCTGGCCGTATTCGACGGGCTGGCCGTTCTCGACCAGGATGGCCTTGATCACGCCCGAGGCGTCGGCCTCGATCTCGTTCATCAGCTTCATGGCCTCGATGATGCAGAGCGTGTCGCCGGCCTTCACGGTTTGGCCGACCTCGACGAAGGACTGCGCGCCGGGCGCGGAAGAGCGGTAGAAGGTGCCGACCATCGGCGCCTTGACGGCATGCCCTTCCGGCTCGGCCGGGGCGGCAGCCTCTGCCGTTGCCGTCGCCGGCGCCGCGGCAACGGCCGGGGCAGGATGGGGCGCGGGCGGGACAGGGTGCACATAGGTCGGCTGGGCGACGCTGCCGCCATGCTTGGCGATGCGGACCTTTTCCTCCCCCTCGGTGATTTCCAGTTCGGCGATGCCTGACTTTTCCACCAGATCGATCAAGGCCTTCAGTTTTCTGAGGTCCATTTATTCTCTCCCTTCATGAAATGGCCCGCGGCGGCCGTACCGAGCCCCGCCGCGGACGGATGCTAGCGGATGCGATTGAGCGCGTAGTCGAGGGCCAGCCGGTAACCCTGGCTGCCCAGGCCGCAGATCACGCCCGCGGCAATGTCCGAGAAATAGGAATGCCGGCGGAAGGGTTCGCGCGCGTGGATGTTGGACAGATGCACTTCGACGAAGGGGATGGCGACCGCCGCCAGCGCATCGCGCAGGGCGACGCTGGTGTGGGTGTAGCCTCCCGGGTTGATGACGATGAAGGCGATGCCTTCGCTGCGGGCGGCCTGGACGCGGTCGACCAGGTCGCCCTCGTGATTGCTCTGGAAAGTGATCAGCTCGACCCCGGCCGTCGCAGCCTGCTTTGCCAGCCAGGCATTGATGTCGGCCAGGGTTTCCTTGCCGTAGATTTCCGGTTCGCGTGAGCCGAGCAGGTTCAGGTTGGGCCCGTGCAGGACCAGGATGCGCCGCTTCCCAGGGCCTTTTTTCGCCGGTTTCGATCCGGTTTTCTTGGCATTCATGGGTGCAAGTTTGCCGCAAATCGCAGCAAATTGTCCAGAATTGCCGTGTCTAATAGAAAAGTCAGCCACCCTGGAGCGCCGACTCGATGGCCTTTTCGAGATCCGGCGTGGCAAATTTTCCGAGCTTCACTTTCTCTACGCTGCCGTCCCGCCGCAACACGACCGTGAACGGTAAGGCCTTGGCGCGATTGCCCAAATCGCTCGAGAGATCGAGCGCGTCGAGGTTGCTGATGAGCATCGGATAGGCGACGGGCGTTTCTTGCTGGAATACGGCCACCTTCTCTGCGGTATCGATGCTGATCCCTGCAAATTGCACGCCTTTTCCTGAATATTTGCTGCTGATTCTCGAAAATTCGGGCATTTCCTCCTTGCAAGGGGGACACCAGGTCGCCCAGAAATTCACCACGAGCACCTTGCCCTTCCATTGGGCCAGGGGCTGCGGCCGGTTGTCGAGGTCGGGCAGGGTCAGCGCGAGGAGTCGCGCCGGCGCATCCGCCGTCGGGGTGGTTTCGAGGGGTGGCAAGGCAGGCTGACGGGGCTTGGCCAGGAAATAGCCGGCGCCGGCCGCCAGGGTGGATACGACGATGAGCAGAAGGGAAAAGCGGGTGGTCTTGCTCATGTCCGGGATTCGGACACCAGCGCTTCGACCGAGGCCAGCCGTGCGCGCTCTGAAACCCTGCCATTGCGCCGCTTCTGGGTGCGCTCCGCATCCGGCTCATACAGGGACAGCCGAACCGGGCAGTCGTTCCAGTCGAAGGTGAGCACACACTCGGCCGTTTCCGGCCCGTAGCGGCGGGGTTCGTTCTGTTCGAATCGGACGCCCCGGTTCAGCAGGTAAATCTCCACTTCCTTGCCGCTGTCGGGGAAGGCTTCCAGTTCGATCTCGGCGTAGCGGCCGGCAGTGCCATCCAGCACGGGGCCCGTGAGATAGGGACGAAACGGTTCCAGAAGGCGCATCACCTCGACCGCCGTGCGGCGCAGGTCGAGCAGGCGTTCGCGCTGCTCGTCTTCCTGGTAGATGGCCTGGTAGGCGCGCAGCTCCGCCTCGACTTCCGCGTTATTGGGCAGGGCCTCGGTTTCCGGGGCGCCAAGCTGTCGTGCCGCCTTGCGCTTGGCCAGGCCGAAGTCGGCGATGCCATCCTCGGCCATCAGCCGCGCTGCCAGTGCGGCAATGTTTCGCCGCATGGCGTTCAGGCGCAGGGCGTTCCGATCGTGGTGAGCCATGAGGGGGATGCCGGATGATCGGTTAGAATTCGCCGCTATTCTATCCGTTACCGCATGCATATCCACATCCTCGGCATCTGCGGCACCTTCATGGGCGGAATCGCCCTGCTGGCCCGGGCGTCCGGCCACCGCGTGACCGGCTGCGACGCCAACGTCTATCCACCGATGAGCACGCAGCTCGAGGCTCAGGGCATCGAGCTGATGGAGGGCTACGACGCGGCCCAGGCCGGGTTGAACCCCGACCTGTTCGTGGTCGGCAATGCCATTTCGCGCGGCAACCCGTTGCTGGAGGAAATCCTCGACAAGGGGCTGCCCTATGTTTCGGGGCCGCAATGGCTGGCCGACAACGTGCTGCGCGACAAGTGGGTGCTGGCCGTGGCGGGAACGCACGGCAAGACGACCACTTCGTCCCTTCTCGCCTGGATCCTTGACCAGGCCGGACTCGAGCCGGGTTTCCTCATCGGCGGCGTGCCGCAGGATTTCGGCGTATCGGCGCGACTGACTTCTTCCTCCTTCTTCGTCATCGAGGCGGACGAGTACGACACGGCCTTTTGCGACAAACGTTCCAAGTTCGTTCATTACCGTGCGCGGACCGCCATCCTGAACAATCTTGAATTCGATCATGCCGACATCTTCAGTGATCTTGCAGCGATTGAGACGCAATTCCACCATTTTGTGCGGATCTTGGCGAGATCCGGCCTGATCGTGGCGAATGCCGCCGAAGACAGCCTGAAAAGGGTGATCCAGCGCGGTTGCTGGACGCCGGTGGAATGGTTCGGCAACCCGGAAGGCTGGCACTTGGGGGGTGCCACCTTGGACGGGGCGTGCGAGGTGTATCTGGGTGGGGAGAAGATCGGCCGGCTTGCTCTGGCGCTACCCGGCGACCACAACCGGTCGAACGCCCTGGCGGCCGTGGCGGCCGCCCGCCATGTCGGGGTGGCCCCGGCCGTTGCGCTGGAGGCGCTGGCCCGCTTCGGCGGCGTGCGGCGCCGCCTCGAAGTGCGCGGACAGGTGCGCGGGGTCACCGTATACGACGATTTTGCCCATCATCCGACCGCGATTGCCGTCACGATTGCCGGCCTGCGCCAGCGCCAGCCTTCGGGGCGCATTCTCGCCGTGCTCGAGCCGCGCTCCAACACCATGAAGCTGGGCGTCATGAAGGCGCAGTTGCCCGGCAGCCTGGAGGGTGCAGATACGACCTTCTGCTATGGCGCTCATCTGGGCTGGGACGCCGCCGCCGCCCTCGCGCCGCTCGGCGCCCGCGCCCGCGTCTTCGAGGATCTGGCTGCGCTGGTGACGGCAGTGTCCGGTGTGGCCCAGGCGGGTGATCACGTGCTCGTCATGAGCAACGGCGGCTTCGGCGGGGTGCACGAGAAACTGCTGGCGGCGCTCGCCAGCTGATACCCTAGAATTTCAGGTAGTGATCTACCAGCAGGGCGCCGAACAGCGACGACAGATAGAAAATCGAGAAGCGGAAGGTGCGTTGCGAGAGCCGGTCGCTGTATTCGCGCCAGAGGCGGTAGGCGTAGTGCAGGAAGGCTGCGCCGAGACCGATTGCGCAGACAAGATAGATCCAGCCGCTCATGCCGGTGAAGAAGGGCGAGAGCGTCACGGCGAACAGCAGCAGGGTGTAGAGCAGGATCTGCAGGCGGGTGGTCTTCTCGCCGTGGGTGACGGGCAGCATGGGCAGACCGGACTTGGCATAGTCGCCGCGCCGGTAGAGCGCCAGCGACCAGAAGTGCGGCGGCGTCCAGAAGAAGATGATGAGGAACAGCAGCACCGCGTCCAGCGTGACTTCCCCGGTCACCGCGGCCCAGCCGAGCACCGGCGGCATGGCGCCGGAGGCACCGCCGATCACGATGTTCTGCGAGGTGAGCGGCTTGAGAATCATGGTGTAGATCACCGCATAACCGACGAAGGTGCCCAGCGTCAGCCACATCGTCAGGGCATTTACCCAGTAATAGAGCATGGCCAAGCCGAGGGCGCCAATGCCGCAGCCGAAGACGAGCGCCTGCAGGGTGCTGACCTCACCGCGCGGCAGTGGCCGGCCGCTGGTGCGCGCCATGACGGCGTCGATGGTGCGTTCGTAGACGCAATTGATCACCGCAGCGCCGCCGGCGGCGAAGGCGATGCCGAACGTGCCGGCGAGCAGGATCTGTAGCGGCACCATGCCGGGCGCGGCGAGGAACATGCCGATCACCGCGCAGAACACGATGAGGGTGTTTACACGCGGCTTGGCCAGTTCCAGATACTGGCGCCAGCGCGGCAGGGGGTTCGTCTGTTCGAGGGCTGAGGATTTCATGGCCCGCAATCATCTCGCGTTAGTCCGCAGCAATCAAGCCCGAACCGTCAATACCGGCGCAACAACTACTATCCTGCGGCATCCGGAAAAGGAAAGGCGGCTCAGCGCGATATGTGCGGATGCATATTCTCTGTTCGGCATTCAGCCGAACAGAGGGCTGCCTGACTGTCACTGACGGGTCAGGCTTGCCACATACTCCGATACGGCAGCGATATCCTTGTCGTTCAGGCGGCGGGCAATGTCGCGCATGACGTTGGCGCGCTCATTGCGGCGCGAACCGTCGCGGTAGGCTTTGAGCTGGGCTGCCACATAAGACGCGTGCTGTCCTCCGATCGCCGGCGCAAGGACGGCGGGCAGGCTGGACATGGTCTTGTTCCAGTCGCGGTTGCCCGAACCATCCAGGCCATGGCAGCCGACGCAGGCGGCAACCAGGTTGGGGCGTCCCTTGCCGTTGAAGAACAATTTCTCGCCTTGTGCGATAAGCGCCTTGTCGCCGGGCTCGTTGGGCTTCACTTTTTGTTTGGCGAAGAAGGCGGCGATGTCGGCGATGTCGCTTTCCGCGACCGCCTGGGCCTGGGGGGACATCTGCGCATTGGAGCGCCGCCCAGCCTTGAAATCGAGCATCTGACTGGTGAGGTATTCCGGCAGCTGTCCCGCCAGTTTCGGCCATTGTTCCGTGGGAGGCGGGAGTGCCGGACTGTTACCGTCAGGACCGTGACAGGCAATGCAGGCCGCGGCCTTCTTTTCGCCCGCCTCCGGGTTGCCTGCCGCCAGGGCCGTCGAAGCGGCGCCAAGCAGAATCAGGGCGGCCAGTCGCTGGTTAATCCTGATGCGCATGTTGGTGTTCTCCTCCCCCGAAAGTATCAATATGAAGCTGTCGCATGACCATTGCGGCATTCGGCTCGAGGCCGGATTGCCAGAAAAACGGTTCGATCGAGTGCAGTTGCAGAGTTGACGAACCGAGTCGTTTTTTTATACATTGGAAAAGTTCATGCGACAACTTGTCGCATGTCAAGGAATTCTAATCAATTAGTTTGCCGCGTTGCAAGCGGCGCTCATAAAAAAACGGGGGAGGTCCGATGTCCGGTCACGAAGCAACCCATCAAGCATCCCATCACGACGCGCATGATGCCTGGGGCACCAGCATCTGGCCTTTCGTCATCAGTTTCGGCATCCTTGCGCTGGCCCTGTCCTTCACGTTTCAGTTCGTCTATCAGAGTTCGTTCGCGGCGGTATTGAGCCTCGGTTTGGGCATTCCGCTGATCATCGGCGGCATTGCCGGCTGGACCAGCGAGGCGATGGGGGAAGGCGAGGGTTTTTCGTTCGCATCGATGGGATGGTTCATCCTGGCCGAGGCGATGATCTTCGTGTCCTGTTTCGTCGGCTACTGGTTCTCCCGGCTCGAGGCGCCGTTCTGGCCACCGGAGGGCAGCGTGGCGCTGCCCAAAATGCTTCCCCTGGTCATGACCGCAGCCCTCGTTGCCTCCTCGCTGACCATTAACAAGGCGGAGCATCACCTGCACCAGGGCAACCGCAGCGGTTTCATCAACTGGCTCCTCCTGACCATCGCCCTGGGTGTCGCCTTTTTGGGCATGTCCGCATACGAATGGAACCATCTGATTCATGAGGGCTTCACCGTCAAGACCAACATCTTCGGGACGTTCTTCTTCTCGATCACGGGCCTGCACGGCTCGCACGTGCTTGTCGGCCTGGCCATTTTCATTGCCGGCCTGTTCCCAGCCATGAAAGGCAATCTCTCGGCGGGGTTCTGGCGCACCGCCGGCCTGTACTGGCATTTCGTGGACATCATCTGGTTCTTCGTCGTATCCCAGATCTATTTCTGGTGAGCGGATTGATCAATATGGCCGGGCGCGCAAGCCCGGCCAGGAAGGTGGAAAAAGGGGGAAGCATGCAGAGGCATTGCAAATACGGGGCGGGCGCCACAGCCATGACAGCAAGCGGGTCGGTCCTGGCCGAGAAATACATACCCACGCTCGAGAGCGACAAGATCTTCGATCCCGCGGCGGGCTGGGATCGGCTGTGGGCCATCGTGCTGACGGATATCACGGTGATGGGCGTGGCCTTCGCTCTGGCCACGTTCTACCTGGTCTGGAAATACCGGCGCCGCCCGGGTCATGAGGGCGGCGGCGTCGGGCCGCTGACGGCGGGTGCCGCCATCGCCTGGACGGTGATCCCGACCTTCATCTTTCTTGCCGACGACTTCTACATTGCCGCCAACGGCTGGCAGCTGTGGAACGCCCAGCGCACGGTGCCGGCCGACCGCCTCGAGATCCGGCTGGAATCGGGCATGTACAGCTGGGACTACACCTATCCCAACGGCGTGCGCACGCAGAACGAGCTGAAGGTGCCTGCCGGCAAGCCGGTGCTCCTGCGCATGACCAGCCGCGACACCATTCACAGCCACTATCTGCCGGATTTCAGGGTGAAGGAAGATTCAATGCCGGGCCGCATCACCTATATGTGGTTCTATCCCAAGAAGCCCGGCGAGCACCTGGTTACCTGTACGGAGTACTGCGGGGTGATGCATTCCTACATGGCCGGCAAGGTGATCGTCCTTTCGCCCGCCGATTACAACGCCTGGTACGAACAGGAAGGCGCCAAGGTGAAAAGCGCGGGAACGCCCGCCAGCCCGAGCGCGGGCGGTGCCAAGCCGACCGAAAACAAGCAGAAGTCCGCCTAAGGGGAATGAGCATGAGTGTCATCAAGGAATGGGTTTTCACGACCGATCACAAGCGTGTCGGCGTCCTGTATCTGATCGGTTCCATCGCGGCCTTCGTCGTCGCCGGCATCATGGCCCTGCTGATGAGGGCCGAACTGTCCGCGGTCGGCCCGACGCTGACGGCGAATCCGACCACCTACAACGTCTGGCTCTACGCGCATGGCGCGATCATGATTCTCGGCTTCCAGATTCCGGCGCTGACGGGCTTCGCGGCGAATTTCGCCGTGCCGCTGATGATCGGTGCCAAGGACGTGGCTTTCCCGCGCCTGAATGCCTTCTCGGTCTGGCTGTTCTACATGGGAGTGATCCTGGCGCTGCTGACCTTCGTCATTCCCGATCCCCCCGATGTCTTGTGGACCGGCTACCCGCCCTACTCGACGATCACGACCGGCAACACCGCGCTCTATACCTTTACCGTGCTGCTGATCGGTTTCGCCTCGATCATCGCCGGGGTGAATTTCCTGACGACGATTGCCTACATGCGGGCGCCCGGCATGGGCTGGAACAAGCTCAATTTCTTCATCTGGAGCATCCTCGGATCCTTCGTCATGCAGCTGATCTATGTGCCGGTGCTGGGCACCGCCGTATTGCTGATCAGCTTCGACAAATACCTGGGAACCCATTTCTTCGACCCGACCATGGGCGGCGACGTGCTGACGTACCAGAACCTGTTCTGGTTCTATTCGCATCCGGCCGTGTACGTCATCTTCCTGCCCTTCGTCGGCATCATCCTGGAGGTCATTGCCACGTTCGCCAAGAACCGCATCTTCAACTACAAGGCGGCCGTGTATGGCGGGGTCTGGGGCATCGTCATCATTTCCGGCGAGGTCTGGATCCACCACCTGTACGTGTCCGGCATGCCCGACTGGCTGCGCATCGGCCAGATGGTGACCACGCTGATGATCTCGGTGCCGGTCGGTCTGATCACGATCAGCATGGTGGGCACCCTGTACAAGGGATCGATCACCTTCGAGACGCCCATGCTCTACGCGCTGGGCACGGTGGTGCTGTTTCTCATCGGCGGCCTGACCGGCATTCCGCTGGCGGTGACTTCGCTGACGGTGAACCTGTCGGAAACCTATTATGTCGTCGGCCACTTCCACTATGTGATGGCCGTGGCCGGCACGCTCGCCATCTTCTGCGGCGTCTATTACTGGTTCCCGAAGATGACCGGCAGGATGTACAACGAGCTGTGGGGCAAGATCGGCTTCTGGATCACCTTTGTCGGCGCGAACGTCATTTTCTGGAACATGATGTCGGTGGGCGTGCGTACCGGCCTGCCCCGCCGCTATTACGACTTTGCCTCGTTCCCGGAGGCGGCACAGGACCAGTACATCATGTCGATGGGCGCAGTTGTAATCGCCTTCGGCTTCGCCATCACCCTGATCAACTGGATTGTCGGAGCCGCCAGGGGGCCGAAGGCAGGTGACAATCCCTGGGAATCCAAGTCGCTCGAATGGACCACGGTGTCGCCGCCGCCCCACGGCAACTGGCCTACGCCGCCCAAGGTGTCGGAGGACTGGAGCCCCTACGCCTACGAAAAGCGCTGAGCGCAGGCATAATCTGAAGCATCAAGGAACAGGGCGCCCCGGGGCGCCCTGTTTATATCGAGATTCAGCATGAAGGAACACAAGACAGGTATTGATCCGCGACCGGTGTCTTGGGCGCTGGCCCTCGTGGTCGTTCTGGCAGTGACGTGGCTAGCCTTCCACTTCTGGGGCGAGCAGCGTTATTACAACACCGCCTGGTGGCAGTCCCGGCGCCCCGTCGTGCTGGCATCGCCTGCGCAAAAGGCAATTCCCGTGGAAGTGCTGGAGGAATGGCGCAATGCCCTGACGGTGGTCCAGACGGAGAAGGGCCTGTATTTCCTCAGCGGAACGCGTTACGTGCCGGCAGCCGGCTCCGAGGTGGTCGTGCAGGCCAATGACCACTGGGAACTTTATCTCTGCGCTGCAGCCGGCGATCGCTGCATGACCATTCATTCCTTTTGTGCTGGAGCGGTATGGCCCAGCGTGAAGCGGAACGATGTGGGCAGGGCGGAGGGATGCTACGCACCCTATCTGGGGGACCGGCCGAAGGAAGATCTGGAAAAGCCACCCGCACCGGAAGCGGTTCGCGTCGGTCCGGGCAAGAGGCCGAAGCGGGCGCCGCCGCCCGCAGGCATGTCCCATCCGCGCGAATGGGCATCCCTCATGGGCTTGCCCGTCAAGGGCGAGTAGGCGCTCTGAGCCAACCCTTTCTGTATCCGAACAAGCCCAAGAGCATCAGGATCACGCCGAGGAAGAAGGAGCCGACGCCGATCAGCAAAGGGTAGTTCGGCTGGTAGCGGCCCTGCGAATAGTTGTAGCTGAAACAAACGCCGGTCAGCATGTCGAAGACGCTGGCGGAATTGGCGATGCGGTTCCAGTCGGCATCGATCAGCGCCAGCTCGATGGCGCGCGCATCCAGAGTGGTGCCGTAGAGATAGCGGGCGATCCGCCCGTCGGGCGTGATGAAGACCAGCACGTTGGGGTGCAGGAACATCTTGTCCCGGTTCGACCAGAAATAGCGGAAGCCGACGGCATTGGCCAGCGCGGCGATTGCCGTGTCGCGATCCTTCAGGATGGCATGCCGCCAGCCGGATTTGAGGTCCTGTGGAATGCCGCTTTTTCTCAGGAACTCGGCCGCCGCGGCCGGGCCGTCGTTGCCGTCAAAGGAGACCGTCAGCACGCGGTAGTCGGTGCCAAGGCGGAAGCGCGTCACCTTGGGCAACTCCTTGTAGAGAAGCATGTTCATGGTCGGGCAAGAGCTGTCGCAGCCGTAATAGGACAGCAGCAGGATGGCCGGCTTGCCGAGCAGTTCGCCCAGCGCGAATTCGCGTCCGTCCGCATCCGTCATCGCCAGATCGCGCGGCAGCGCGGCGCCCAGGTGCCGCGGCTCGTCGATTTGCATCAGCTTCGGGTCGATCGTCGTCGCCGTGTTTTCAGGAGCCGGTGGAAGCGCGGAGGCGGGCGGGACGGCAAGGAGGCTGGCGCAGAGGAAGGCTGCGGCCAGCCTAAACGAGGACAGCGGACTCATCGGCGGCAAGATGCGATCATCGGAATTGGAGAATGACGACCAAATAAGCGGCGCCTGCGGCAATCGGCCGCAGTTTCTCACGGCAGACAGGACAACCCGGGCCAAGTATATTACGGGCTCCGGCACTCATCACGGCAACCTAGTCAGAGCACCCGCACCATGTGGCGCACTATTTTACTCTCCCTCTCCCTCTCCTTGATATTGATCCTGGTTTCCTGCGGCGAACAAAAACCGCAGTTCGCCAACGCCGACCTGTCCTATGCCGACTTCGGCAAGGACTTCGCCCTCACCGACCACAACGGCAAGCCGCGCACCATGGCCGACTTCCGCGGCAAGGCGGTGGTGATCTTCTTCGGCTACACGCAATGCCCGGATGTCTGCCCGACGACCATGACCGGCATGGCCGAGGCCATGAAGCTGCTCGGCGCCGACGCCGCCAAGGTGCAGGTGCTGTTCGTGACGGTGGATCCCGAGCGCGACACGAAGGAACTGCTGGCGCAGTACGTGCCGGTGTTCAACCCGGGCTTCCTCGGCCTCTACGCCGATGCGCCGACGATCGCCAGGACGGCGCAGGATTTCCGCGTCTTCTACAAGAAACAGCCGGGCGCGACGCCGACCACCTACACCGTGGATCACACCGCCGGCAGCTACGTCTACGACCCGCAGGGCAGGCTGCGCCTCTACGTCAAGCATGGCGAGAACCCCGAGTTGATCGCCAAGGACCTCAAGCTGCTGGTTGCGGGCAAGTAGTTACGGCAAAGAAAAAGGCCGCTGCGTTTCTGCAGCGGCCTTTTGCGTTTCAGGGCAGGAATCAGGCGGCGTGCGCCAGCAGCCCCTTCATCTTCTGCATGGCCTTCGCCTCGATCTGGCGGATGCGCTCGGCTGACACGCCGTATTCGTCGGCCAGTTCGTGCAGGGTGGCCTCTTCGCCCTCGGCCAGCCAGCGGCGCTCGATGATGCGCCGGCTGCGCTCATCGAGGCTTTCCAGCGCCCGCTTCAACCCGGTTTCCTGCAGGCGCTCGATCTCGCGGTTGGCCAGCGCTTCGGAGGGCTCCTCGGCCGGGTCGGCCAGATAGGCGATCGGGGCGAAGGACTCATCCTCGTCCTCGGCGCTCGCTTCCATGGCGATGTCGCGGCCCGTGAGGCGCGTTTCCATCTCGCGCACATCTTCCGGCTTGACGCCGAGCTGCTTCGCCATGGCGCCGACCTCCTCGCCGCTCATGGTGTTGAGACCCTGCTTCAGGCTGCGCAGGTTGAAGAAGAGCTTGCGCTGCGCCTTGGTCGTGGCGATCTTCACCAAGCGCCAGTTGCGCAGGATGTATTCGTGGATTTCCGCCCTGATCCAGTGGATGGCGAAGGACACCAGGCGCACGCCGCGCTCCGGGTCGTAGCGCTTGACCGCCTTCATCAGGCCGACGTTGCCTTCCTGGATGAGGTCGGCATGGGGCAGGCCGTAACCCAGATAGCCGCGTGCCACCGACACCACCAGCCTCAGGTGCGAAAGGACCAGCTGGCGTGCCGCCTCGATGTCGCCTTCCCCGCGGAAACGCCGTGCCAACTCCCCTTCCTGCGCTTCGGTGAGCAGGGGGTAGCGATTGGCTGCCTGGATGTAGCTTTCCAGGCTGCCGACGGGTACGGCTGCGGGCAGATTCAAAGTGTGCGTCATTGAGCTTAGCCTCCTGGTGCAATATTAGCACTCAAATACTTCGAGTGCTAAAGAGGGGTTTGGTTCCCCTCTTGGCAATTTATTATCTGTTTGTTTCTTAATGTGAAAGATGACGGTATAGCGAGAGCCATGCGCCGGCCAACCCGAGCAGGGCGGCGAGTCCGAAGAGCAGGGCCGAATCGGCCAGGGGCAGGATGTGCAGGGAGAAGTCGATGCCGTACAGGCCGGCCAGTTCGCCGACCGGCCCGCGCAGCAGCAGGGTGGCGCCGAGCACGGCCAGCCAGGCGACGAGCCCGCCCGCCAGCCCCTGCAGGGCGCCGAAGTAAAAGAAGGGCCGGCGGATGAAGGCGTCGGTGGCGCCGAGCAGGCGGCTCACTTCGATCTCGTCGCGCTGGGTGAGGATCTGCAGGCGGATGGTGTTGAACGTGATGGCGACCAGCGCCACGCCGAGCACCGTCGCCAGCAGGGTGACGATGAGCCGCGCCAGGCGCAGCAGGGCGTCGAGCTTCTTCACCCAGGCCGAGTCCAGCTGCACGTGCTCGACCTTGGGATACTTCGCGAACTCGGCGCGCATGGCTTCCAGCAACTCGGGCGTCTCCGCGCGCGGCACCACGACGAAGGCGTCGGGAAAGGGATTGCGCGGCAGGCTTTCGATCACCTCGCCGAGGCCCTCGCTCTCCTTGAGCCGCTTCAGCGTTTCATCGCGCGGCACCAGACGCACCTCGCGCGTCTGGGCGTGCTTCCTCAGCCGGGATTCGACCTCGGCGACTTCCTTCCTGCCGGCATCGAGGGCCATGAACACGGAAATCTGCGGCGTGGCGGCTACGCGCTGGGCCAGGCGCTGGAAATTGGCGAGCAGCATTTCCCCGCCCGCCGGCAGGGCAAGCGCGATGCCCAGCACCAGTGCGCCGAGCAGGGTGTTGAGCGGCGTCGACGCCAGGCGGCGCAGCGCCTGCGCGCCCGCCTGACGATGATGCAGCAGCCAGCCTTTCACGCGACCACCTTCCCGTGCGCGAGCGTGATGCGCCGCGTCATGTAGGGCGCGAACAGCGACTCGTGGTGCGTGGCCACCAGCACCGTGACGCCGACCTGGTTGAAGGCGCGGAACATGGCGGCGATGTCGCGCGCCGTGTCGTCGTCGAGATGCGCCGTCGGCTCGTCGGCGATGAGGATGGAGGGGCGCGCTACCACGGCGCGGGCGATGGCCAGGCGCTGCTGCTCGCCGCCGGAGAGCGCCACCGGCATGGCCTTCTCGCGCTCGAGCAGGCCGACCTTGTCGAGCGCGGCGCGCACGCGGCGGCCGGCGTCGCGCGTCGCCACGCCGGCGATGGCCAGCGGCAGCATGACATTCTCGAAGACGCTGCGATCGTGCAACAGCTTCTGGTCCTGGAAGACCATGCCGATGTTCCGGCGCAGAAAGGGCACGGCGGCGCGCTTGAGCGCGGCGACATTCTGGCCATTGACGATCACCGACCCTTGTGTCGGCCGCTCGATGGCCGGAATCAGCTTGAGCAGGGTGGTCTTGCCGGCGCCGGAATGGCCGGAGAGGACGATCATCTCGCCGGACTCGACGGCAAAAGTCAGTTCCGCCAGGGCGGCGATGCCGCCCGGGTAGCGCTTGCCGACTTGCTCGAAGCGAATCATGCCTTGCCGAACAGCGCGTCCACGAACTCGCGCGCGCGGAAGGGCTGCAGGTCGTCGATGCCCTCGCCGACACCTATGTAGCGCAAGGCGACAGGGTGACCTGCGGGCTGCTGGCGCGCGATGGCCGCGATGACGCCGCCCTTGGCGGTGCCGTCGAGTTTGGTTAGGACGAGGCCGGTGACGCCGACGGCGGCGTCGAAGGCCTTCACCTGGGCCAGCGCGTTCTGGCCGATGTTGGCGTCGAGCACCAGCAGCACTTCGTGCGGCGCCGCCGGTTCGGCCTTGGCGATGACGCGCTTCACCTTGGCGATTTCCTCCATCAGGTGCAGCTGCGTCGGCAGGCGGCCGGCGGTGTCGGCCAGCACCACGTCGATGCCGCGCGCCTTGGCGGCGTTCACGGCGTCGAAGATGACGGCGGCCGGGTCGCCCGACTCCTGCGCAATGACCGTGACGTCGTTGCGCTCGCCCCAGATCGCCAGCTGCTCGCGCGCCGCGGCGCGGAAAGTATCGCCGGCGGCGAGCAGGACGGACTTGCCCTGCGCCTGGAAGTGCTTGGCCAGCTTGCCGATGGAGGTCGTCTTGCCCGAGCCGTTCACCCCGGCGATCATGATGATGAAGGGCTTGTGCGCGGCGACGTCGAGCGGCTGTTCGAGCGGGACGATCAGCTTGAGCAGGAGGTCGCCCAGGGCCTTTTCCAGCTGCTCGCCGGTCTCGAGTCCGTCGCGCTTGACCGCGGCCTTGAGTTCGCCGAGCAGGTATTGCGTTGCCTCGACGCCGACGTCGGCCATGAGGAGCGTGGTTTCGAGTTCCTCGAGCATTTCCTCGTCGATGCGGCGGCCGAACAGGCCGCCGAGCTGGACGCGGGTGCGCGAGAGGCCGGCCTTCAGTCGCTCGGACCAGGACGGGCGCGGCGTGTCGGGGGTGTCGGACTTCTTGAGGAAACCAAACATGGACAAGGGCGGTCTGAATCGGCGCGGGGCCGATCCCCGTGCGAAAATGACCCTGTGAATTTTATCAGAAGCGGCAATGACCCCATGAAAATCAGGTTATTCGTTTTGCTGGCGATGGCGGCGGGCGCCGCCCTGGCCAATCCCCATGAGAAGACCCTCGCCAACGGCCTGCGTATCATCGTCCAGGAGGACCGCCGCGCGCCGACGGCGGTGCACATGGTCTGGTACCGCGCCGGCAGCATGGACGAGGTGGACGGCACCTCCGGCGTCGCCCACGTGCTCGAGCACATGATGTTCAAGGGCACGAAGAATCTCAAGCCGGGCGAGTTCAACAAGCGCGTCGCCGCCGCCGGCGGGCGCGACAACGCCTTCACCAGCCTCGACTACACCGCCTACTTCCAGCAGGTGCCGGCGCGGCGGCTGGGCGAGATGATGGCACTGGAGGCCGACCGCATGGCCAACCTGGTGCTCGACCCGAAGGAATTCGCGCAGGAGATCAAGGTCGTCATGGAGGAGCGGCGGCTGCGCACGGAAGACAACCAGCAGTCGCT
>Ga0233424_10001560_pt1 | contig 19356 bp, 15 predicted proteins | sample Watercolumn_Towu_FD_181011 | JGI IMG/M metagenome (GOLD analysis project Ga0233424, IMG submission 181011) | Freshwater microbial communities from Lake Towuti, South Sulawesi, Indonesia - Watercolumn_Towuti2014_125_MG | ecosystem: Environmental > Aquatic > Freshwater > Lake | place: Indonesia...
CCGGATGCCATGCTGGCCGTACCTTACGGCAAGGTTCTTGGCGAAGTTCACGACGCCGGCCTTCGCGGCGCTGTACGCGTCGTCGCCGATACCCATCAGGGCGTTGACGGTCGAGACGCAGACGATTGAGCCGTGCCCGGCGGCGATCATCCCTGGCAACACGGCGCGCGCACTGACGAACTGGCTGCGCAATGCCCCGACCATCACGCGGTCCCACGTCTCGATCGACGTCGAAAGGGGATCATCGCCACCGCCGGACGATGCGTTGGCGACCAGGATGACCGGCGCGGCGCCGAATGCGGTGATCGTCGCAGCCACCGCGTCGTTGACGGAACCCTCGTCGGTCGCGTCGGCCTCGATCGGAACGGCACGGCCCCCTGCGAGGCCAATCAGGTCGACGGTGCCGTTCGCGCCATCGAAGTTCCGGTCGACGACCGCAACGAGGCCACCGCCCTTCGCGATGCGGATTGACGTCGCTCGACCGATCCCGGACCCCCCGCCAGTCACGAAGGCGACGCGCCCGCCGAACGTGTTGCCAGACATGCTTCCCCCCTTGCGGTGCGTACCGGGCGTGCGTCGCCGGGCGACGATGACGGTACCGGGCGGCGCACCAAGGGGACGCTCACCTGAGCGGCGGATGCGGTGCTGTGGCGAGGGCAGGGCGCAACCCCACGGACGGAACCGGTACGCTGCCCGACGTGCGCCGCCCGGAGCCAGTGCCCGGGGGCCGGTGCCGGGAGGTCCTGCCGGTGACAACGACCCTCGCCGTCCACGCCGGGGCACACGACCATGACTCGCCACTCGTCGCGGTGTCAGTCACGGCGCGAACGATCGACGACGCGGCGCCTGGGACCTCCGGTGCCGCGTCGCACGGCCCAACGGACGGTGCCGCGGTCCTCCTGCACGACACCGACGCACCCGGCGGCCCGGGCGGGATCATCGTGGCGCAATACGACGCGAGGTCGGAGACATTACGCTTCGTCTTGCCTAGCCGTCTGGCCAAGGGCGCGACCCGCCATCTGGACATTCTGGCCCACGCCCCTGGCGCAACTACGCCGAGATGGCCCGTCGAGGTGACGACCAAGTTAGATCGGGCGGTCGTGCGGGTCGGTGGGCAACCGTTCACTTCTTACCATGTAATGGGCGGTCGTCGGCCGTATCTCTGGCCAATCATCGGCCCGTCGGGGGCAAGCGTCGTGCGCGGGCAAGGGTCGGCCGACCATCCGCACCACACGGGACTCGGCCTCGCGTACGGAGGGCATAGCGAAGATGGGTCAGTAAACATTTGGTCAGACTGGGATGAACCTCCATACGGACCCGGCGGGCGCATGATCCACCGAGGCTTTCGCCGAACAATCAGCGGCCCCGTCTACGGCGAGGTCGCTCACGACCTGACGTGGGTCGACACCTTCGGAAACCCGTTCGCCGAGGAACGGCGCACCCTCCGCTTCTGGTGGGCAACCGAGGGAGCACGTTTCATCGACACGACCGTCGAGGTCGCATGGATCCGCGACCGCGGACGAGGGCCACTGGTCGTTGCGCTACGCCTCCCATCGGAGATGGACATCCCTCACCACGGGGCGATGACGAACGAAGTTGGCGTGCCAGTGCCTCCGTTGCCGGGCGCCTCGCGGATCTACCGCACCTCGTGGGTGGACGGCAGTGGCCCATCGGGCGACCCGCCGTACCCGCCGCCGGCAGGGCCGCCCGAAGTTCTCGTCGACCAACCAGGCGCGCGCCCATTCCGTGAGGGGCCGGGCGACGGCCCATGGCAGGGCATCGCCGTGTTCGATCACCCGACAAACGACGGCTTCCCACACGAGGCCGGCAAGTACGCCGGATCAATGGGCGAGAACGGTGCAGGTACAGGGCAGATTACCTTGTCGTTTTACCCGCCCGACCCGGCACCCCACGGGCCGTTCGCGTTCACCTGGCGGACGTACGTGCACCGCGGCGACGCCATCGACGCAAGGGTCACCGCGCACGCGGCGTCGTTCCAGCGTGCGCCGGTAGCAACCATCGTCACGTAGTTCTCAGTTCACCGCCATGAAGGGAACGGCGGCGACCGCTTCCCACCTGCCGGATGTCGCGGCGCGCACGGCGGCGTCGATCACCGCCTGGGTCTGCAAGCCGTCGGTGATTGTCGGGGCGATGTCCGTGCCGGCACGGATCGCATCGATGAACGGGACAAGGTTCTGCCTGCCCCACCCAACAATGAACTCGTGGTGGTCGATGCCCCACAACGGCGGTTCGCCCTCGATTGGGCGCGGGTCACCGCCGTACGGGTAGAGGGTGGCGACGCCGTTCTCCCAGAGCAGTCCTCCACCTGAACCGCTGAACAGCATGTGGCGGCGCCCGATTGGGTACGAGGCGTGGACGGCGCCGACGCGTGAGAGGGCGACGCTACCGTGCGCACCCGACGCGAAGCGCACGAGGAGGACGGTGTCGTCGTCAACCTCCTGCCGGTAGCGTTCGCCCGTGGCCGGATCAACCAGTTCGGGGATACAGGTGTGGAGCGACGACGCTACGGCGGTTATCGGGCAAAGCAGGAACTGGCAGGCGTCGAGTGCGTGTGCGCCGATATCCCCGATGACGCCAGTACCCGACCTCGCTTTGTCGGTGCGCCATGACCACCGGGGTTGCGCCGCCAGGAGGCCGGCACTGAACGACTGCGCGTGCACGTGGAACGGCCTGCCGATTGCCCCCGCGGCGATTGCGTCGCGGATGGCGATCGTGAGCGGCGAGAAGCGTGTCGAGAAGCCCATCATCGAGCGCACGCCGGCGCGTCGCACGGCATCCACCATTGCGCGGCCATCGGCGAGGTTCGTGGCGAGCGGCTTCTCGCAGAAGACGTGCTTGCCGGCCTCCGCCGCCGCGATCACGAGGTCGTGATGGAACACGTCCGGCGTGTCAACCACGACGGCGTCAACGCCGGGCAGCGACAACGCCTCGGCAGGCGAGGTCGTCGCCGAGGGCACCCCGTGCGCGTCCGCGACCTCCCGAGCGCGGTCAAGGCACGGGCCGCACACGACCGCCACGCGCGCGCCATCAAGCGCCTGAAGCGCCTCGATGTGCGCTGTCGCCATGAAGCCGTAGCCGAAGACGGCGAAGCCCACCGTATCCATTGGCGAAGCCCTCCTGACGCCGCCGTGCTGGTGTGGTCGCCTCGCGGACGCCCCCGCACCGGTCGCGCCCTACATCACCAGTAGCGCGTCCATGTCCGCCGAGTAGTCGCGCAACCGCCGGACGAGCTCATCGTGCGTCTGGTTCGGCGCGCCCACCCCAACCTCGAGCGTAAGCCACCCGTCGTAGCCGATGGCCCTGAGCGATGCCATCACGGCGGGCCAGTCGATGTTGCCGTCCAGGAGGCGAACGAAGCCCGGCCACGTCGCGCCGGCGTTCGTGTTGAAGCCCTTCACATGGACGCGGCGGATCAGGCTGCCGAGGACGGGCGGCCAGTGGTGCGGCCACCCAAAGGCCGCGTGGTTGCCCGCATCGAAGTACGCGCCGACGCGCGGATGCCCCACCGTCACAATGAAATGGCGCATCTCGACCGGCGTGTAGATCATCCGGTTCCATACGTTCTCGATGGCCAGATGCACGTCGTGCCGGTCGGCGTCCCGGGCCAGTTCGCGAACAAATGAGACGGCGCGCTCCCACGCGACGCCATACGGCACGTCGGCCTCGACCCGGCCCGGCACCACGAGGAGGGTGTCCACCCCGAGGGCCGCTGCGACCTCGATGGCACGCCGGGCGATGCGACGCGCCTCGGTGCGCGCCGACTCGTCGTTGGAGGTCGGTGGCACGTGGCCGAGTGGTCCGGCGAGCATCCCGGAGATCGACAGGCCCGTGTCGCGTGCGAGGTGTGCCACGGCACCGACGTCGGCGGGGTCGCCGTCGATCGAGAAAAACCCCTCGCGCGCCAGGCCAATCTCGATTCCCTCAAAGCCAGCGCCCGCGGCAAGGTGGAACTGGTCGGCGAGTGGAGTGTTCGGCGGGAACATGCCCGCCATGATCGACTTCCGCTCGGCAACCTCCGTGGCGTACCGCCGGGCACTCGCGCTTGCGCCCGACAACCACGGGAGCAAGAGACCCCATCATGCTGCTACATTACCGTACATCTGGGGGCGTGCGGCGATGCCGGTGGCGCCCGGACCAGTGGTCGCACGGTGGTGCGACGACGCTGCGTCAGGCCCGGCACTCGCCGGATCGAACGTGAAGGGGTAGCGATGATCCAAGACAACACCTTGGCTGTCCGCCGCCGGCAGGCCATCGGCCTCGCCGGGGCGGTGCTTGGCGCGGCGGCGGGGGCCGTGCCCGCGACGGCGTCGGCGCAATACGGCATGGCAAGCAAGTCGTTCAATGGCGCGTGGCCGTACGACTTGCCCCCAACCGGGCACTACAACAGCTACGCCACCGGCAACCTCAACCTCGGCATCTACTACGACCTGATGGAGATGCCGCTCGGGATGTACTACTGGGCGAAGGACTCCTGGATGCCGCTCATGGCAACCGCTTGGGAGACCAACGCGGAGAAGGCGACCTTTCAGGTCAAGCTTCGGCAAGGTGCCAAGTGGAGCGACGGCATCGCCTTCGGATCGAAGGACGTCGTCAATACCTTCATGATCCAGAAGTTGCTGAACAACGTCGTCTGGCGCTACCTCGACCGCATCGAGACGCCGGACGATTACACCGTCAACTTCATCATGTCCAAGCCGACGACCACGGTCGAGCGCTACGTGCTGCGGATGAACATCCGGCCAAGCTCAATCTACGGTGACTGGGCGAACAAGGTCCGCGACATCGTGAACGCGGGTAAGACGGCGGACTCCGACGAGTGGAAGGCGCTACGGAAGGAAGTCTCGGAGTTCCGTCCGAAGAGCCAGGTCGTCACCGGCCCGTTCATGATCGACCAGAAGAACATGACCGAGGCGCAGCTGTCGCTCGTCAAGAACGCCGGCAGCTGGGCCGCGAAGACGGTCTCGTTCGACTCAATCATTCTCTACAACGGTGAGACGCCGACCGTCACCCCGATCGTCCTCGCGAAGGAGGTCGACTACGCGACTCACGGCTTCCCCCCGGCGACGGAGAAGGCGTTCAAGGACCTCGGGTTCCGCGTGCTTCGCCCGCCGACATACGCCGGCCCGGCGCTGTACTTCAACTACGCCAAGATGCCGGCGATCGCCCCGAAGGCCGTCCGCCAGGCAATCGCCCATGCCATCAAGCGGGACATTGGTGCCGCCGCCGCTCTCGGCGAATCGGCCGAACCCCCCAAGTTCATGGCCGGGTTCTCGGACCGCCTCGTCGACAAGTGGATGACGCCTGATCAGATCGGGAAGCTGAACAAGTACGAGTACAACCTCGCCGGTGCCGAGGCCTTGATGACCGGCGCAGGCTACAAGAAGGGCAGCGACGGCGTCTGGGTTAGCCCGGACGGCGAGCGGATGGAGTACGAGGTCACCGTGCCGGCGGAGTTCGCCGACAACTCGGCCCTTGCGCAGGCCATCGCGGAGCAGCTAACAGCGTTCGGCATCAAGACGACCGTCCGCCTGATCACCTTTACCCAGCTGACGCCTGACACGCAGCAGGGCAACTTCCAGATGGTGATCCAGGGGTGGGGGTCGGGCAACCCGCACCCGCACTTCGCATTCGTCCAGGACTTGGTGACGTGGAACACGCCCTCCGGGGCCGGCCCGGGCATGGCGTATCCGCTGATCCAGAAGGTCGATGCACTCGGTGGTGAGGTCGACCTTGACGCCATGGTCACTGCCTCGGCCCAAGGTCTGGACAAGGATGCGCAGAAGGAGTTGATCGGCAAGCTTGCCCTTGCTTACAACGAGCTGCTCCCCAACATCCCCCAGTACGAGCGGCTGGGCAACAACCCGGCACCCGAGGGCTTACGCGTCAAGGCTTGGCCAGCAGTCGGCGACCCAATCTTCGACAACAGCCCGTACGCCGACTCCTTCGTAATCATGCTCATGCTTGACGGGACCTTGCAGTCCGTCTAGCCGCCTGTTCACGACCCTTGGGTGGACGGTAGTTTGGATCTACCGCCTGCCCAAGGGTCATCCCCGTTCGCCGAGGAGGCCGCCAACGTGGTCGCAGCGTCGCCGACCCTCGCGAAGCCAGCCGATGCCCGTGCATCGCTACCCGAGGCGTGGCGCGCCCTTGCCAACAACTACGTCGCCCGACGGATCGGCAAGGCGGTCCTCACCATCTGGGCCGTTGCCACGATGACTTTCTTCCTCGTGCGCCTGATGCCCGGAAACCCGGTGGAGCAGTTCATCGGGCAATTGATCGCCCAGTACCAGCTGCCGTACGCCGAAGCGCGCGACCAAGCGGCATCGCTGTTTGCGATCGACCTCGACCAACCGGTCTACCTGCAGTACTTCTCGTTCCTCGGGAAGCTTGCCCAAGGAGACCTCGGGACTTCCATCAAGTCTCAAGGCGTGAAGGTTACGTCCATAATCGTTGCCTTCCTGCCATGGACGCTCTTCTGTGTCGGGATCTCGCTGTTCATCAGCTTTGCCCTCGGGATCATCCTTGGGGCACTGATGGCGTACTGGCGGGGAAGCGTCCTCGACTACTCGCTGACGACGTTCGGGTCGCTGCTGCACTCAATTCCGAACTATTTGATTGCGATGATCCTGATCATCTTCCTCGGCGTGCGGTGGGAACTCCTGCCCGTCGTGAAGATGCGCGGGTCGATGTCGCCGGGTATCCAACCGGGTTTCACGCTCGTGTTCGTGCTGGACGTGCTCTTCCACGCGGCACTACCGATCGTGACGTACGTCGTCACGACCGTGGGCACGTGGATGCTGACGATGAAGGCGTCGACGACGGCGACCCTCGAAGAGGACTACGTCAACTTCGCGCGTGCGAAGGGCTTGACCGACAGGCGCATCCGCACCGCGTACGTTGGTCGCAACGCCATCCTGCCCCTGTTCACGCAACTGACGTTAAGCATCGGCTTCGTGTTCGGAGGGTCGGTCCTGATTGAGTCGATCTTCGTGTACCGGGGCATCGGCACGATCCTCGTGTCTGCCGTGAGCGGGCGTGACTACCCGGTCATGCAGGGATGCTTCCTGATCACCACCGCGTCGGTGGTCTTCGCGAACCTCCTCGCCGACCTCCTGTATGGCTACGTCGACCCGCGCGTGCGCGTCGGCCAGTAGCCACGTACTCCTGACACCCCAGCGAGGACGCCATGACCGCCGCCTCGACCAGCGCACCACCCTCGACCGTTCCCGGCCTCGGCGCCGTGCGCGCGTTTCTTTCCACGCTGCTGGCCCTCGCCCGGAACCCGTCCGGCGCGATTGGCCTGTTCGGCGTCACGTTCTTCGTCCTGATGGCCTTCGTTGGCCCGACCTTTGTGCCGATCGACACCAAGGCGAAGCTCGACAAGATCTACCAGCTGCCTTCGGCCGAGTACCTCCTGGGGACCGACTACCAAGGGCGCGACGTCTTCTCGCAGATCGTGCACGGCGGGCGGGACATCATCATCGTGGCCTCGACCACAGCGCTCATCACCACCATGATCGCCGTGACGCTTGGCGCACTTGCCGGCTTCCTCGGGGGCTGGTTCGACTCGGTGGTCCTGGCGCTCGCCGACATCATCCTGACGATCCCGCAGTTCCCGCTGCTGCTCGTCCTGGCAACCTTCGTCCGGCTGAACAACATCATGTTGCTGGGCGTGCTCCTTGCGGCGCTGGGATGGCCGGCCCTGATGCGTGCCATCCGTTCGCAGGTGCTCTCGCTGCGTCAACGCGACTACGTCGAGGCGGCACGCTGCCTCGACCTTGGCACCGGGCATATCGTCTTCCGGCAAATCCTGCCGAGCATGAGCGGGTACATCGCGATCAGCTTCACCTTGGGGATGATCAACGCCATCTTCCTGCAAGTCGGCCTGATCTTTCTGGGCCTTGTCCCGCTGTCGGGGAACAACTGGGGCGTGATGCTCCAGCTGGCATGGGTTCGGGGGGCAATCTTCTACAAGAACGCTCTCGCGTACATCCTCGCCCCGGTCGTCGCGATCTCGCTCCTGCAACTCTCGCTGATCATGCTGGCGCGTTCGCTCGAGGAGATCTTCAACCCACGCTTGCGCCAAGGGGCCTGACCCGATGACCGCCACCAGCGAAATGCCCCGGAATGCGGTCCCCGACCCGGGCGAACGCGGCGTGTTCGCCCCCCCGTCGTCCTTCCGGATGCCGTGGGGCCAGGCAACCGATGCCCGGATCGACGCATCCACCCTGCCCGACGACATCGTGCTGTCCGTGCGCGACCTGACGGTGGCGTACCGGGTTCGCCGGGGTGCGGTGAAGGCAGTGCGAAGGATCAGCTTTGACTTGCGCCGGGGGGAGACGCTTGCGCTCATCGGCGAGAGCGGCTCAGGCAAGACTACCGTGGCCCTCGCCCTCGTTCGCCTGCTGGTCCGCGCCGCCCGGATCACTGACGGGTCCGTGGTCTACCGGCGCGGTGCGCGCGCCGTTGACGTGCTGCGCCTCGGCGCCGCCGGGTTGCGCCACTATCGCTGGAACGAGTGCGCGATGGTCTTCCAGTCGGCGCTGAACGCGCTGAACCCGGTGATCAAGGTGCGCGACCAGTTCCTCGACGTCGCCAAGGCGCACGGCATGACCGACCGGCGCGCCGCCGAGGCTCGCGCGCTCGAGCTCCTGCGCCTCGTCCAACTCGATGCCGACCGGGTCGCCGGGTCGTACCCGCATGAGTTGTCCGGCGGCATGCGCCAACGCGTGCTGATCGCCATGGGCCTGCTGCTGGACCCGCAAGTGATCATCCTTGACGAACCGACGACGGCGCTCGACATCCTGACGCAACGCACGGTGATCGACCTGCTGCGCCGCCTGAAGGACGAACGGCAGTTTGCCCTGGTCCTCGTGTCGCACGACCTCGCGTTGGCAGCCGAGCTTGCCGATCAGGTGGCGACCGTCTACGCCGGGCGAATCGTTGAGTGCGGAACCGTCACCGACATGTTCTACAACCCCCACCACCCGTACACGCTCGGACTCCTCAATGCCGTCCCGACGCTATCCGGCGACTTCCGCGCCCTCGACTCGGTCCGAGGTCAACCCCCGGACCTGATCGACCTGCCACCCGGGTGCGCCTTCCGCCCGCGATGCCCGTTCGGGACCGACGAGTGCGAGGCAATTGACCCGGAAGTGGCCACGGTTGACCCGGCGCGCTCGGGCATGGCAGGTGCCGGTGGGCACGTGGTGGCGTGCCTGCACGCTGACGCGGTGGCAAAGACGTTTGACCGGCACGCGAGTGTGGCGCGGAAGTAGGGCACGCCGATGACGACGACCGCGCAGGATCGAGGCACGCGCAGACAGTCGGGTACCCAAACCGAGGAGCCGGTAATCGCCCTCGAGGACGTCCGTTGGCACGTCCGCACGACGCGCGGGGTGGTGAAGGCGGTGGACGGCGTGTCGTTAGGCGCACGCCAGGGCGAGATCGTCTGCCTTGTCGGCGAGAGCGGTTGCGGCAAGACGACCACCGGCAAGATCGCTGCCGGCCTCCTTGACCCAACGGGTGGTCGCGTCCTGTTCGAGGGCCGAGACATCAAGACCCTCAAGGGCGGCGACTTCACGCGGTTCCGCCGGGGTGTGCAGCTGGTGCACCAGGACCCGTACGCCTCGATCAACCCGATGCATACCGTCGGCGCGACCATGGCGGCGCCGCTGCGACGGCACGGCATCGCTTCCGGGGCAGCGGCGGCCCGACGCCGCGCGGCGGAACTGCTCGACCTCGTGGACCTGACACCGTCGAACGACTTCCTGGACAAGTATCCCCACCAGTTGTCCGGGGGCCAGCGCCAACGGGTCGCCATCGCTCGCGCACTGACCGTCGAACCCCGGTTCATCATTGCCGACGAACCAGTCTCCATGGTCGACGTCTCGATCCGGATCAGCCTGCTCAACACGATGCTGCGCCTGCAGCGCGAGTTGAACACCGGCTTCCTGTTCATTACCCACGACCTCGCCCTGGCGCGCTACTTCGCGTGGGGCGGGCGAATCGGCGTCATGTATGTCGGTCGCATGGTTGAGATGGGCCATGCGCCAGATCTCTTGGCAAACCCGCAGCACCCGTACACGCGCGCGCTGCTTTCGGCGATCCCGGAAGCTGATCCCGAACTCACGCGCACAAAGGCGCGCGTGGAGTTGCGCAGCCTTGAGATACCGAGCCTGTACAAGTTGCCGACCGGATGCACGTTCCATCCACGCTGCCCGCAGTTTGAGTCCGGCCTGTGCGACGTCGTCGTGCCGACACTGGCGACGCCACAAGGGTCGACCGCCGACGGCCACGACGTCTCCTGCCACGTGATGACGCGACCCACGAGCTAGCACTGCAGCACGAGGCCCGCGCCAGGTCCGTCGTCGGGACGGACCCACGTCCGTGCGCTACGGGTCGGTGCCGCACGTTCAGTGAGCGATGGCAACGCGCCGGCACCGCCTTGACGTGCGACCCCTCGGATGGGCGCGGCGTGCCTGGATCATCGCGACGATCATCGGTGGTGCCATCGCCGCCCTGACGGTCACCAGCACGGGTCTCGAGCCAACACACGCGCAAGATCCCGTCCCGACGTCCACCTCGCCCCTCGTCAAGCTGGAGCGACCCCCTCCGGCAGCCCCGGGCCTGCCCCCTGCGACTCCCGACGTCGAGCGAATCCTGTCAGGCATGTCGCTCGAGGCGAAGGTCGGTCAGGCAATGGTGGTCGCCTTTGCCGGGGACACGCCGACCGCCGACGTCCTCGGGTTGATCGATGACCTTCGCGTTGGCGGCGTGATCCTGTTCCAGGACAACGTCGGGCGCGGATCGCCGGAGCGCGTGCGCGCGATGGTCGCATCGCTGCAGGTGCGCGCCCTCACGTCGACTGGTGGCGTCCCCCTCCTTGTCGCGGTGGACCAGGAGGGAGGGCCAGTGGTGCGCGTCGGCGAGGCGGCGACGCTCTTCCCCGGCGCGATGGCACTTGGCGCGACGTCGTCCGAAGCACTCGTCGCGCGCGCGGCGTCATCGGTCGCGCGCGAGTTGCGTGGGCTCGGGATCAACGTCAACCTTGGGCCGGTCGTTGACGTCAACAGCAACCCGGCAAACCCGGTCATCGGGACGCGCAGCTTTGGCGCGGATCCGGCGATGGTCGGGCGCCTGGGGGCGGCATCGATCCGTGCGCAACAAGGCGCCGGCGTCCTGGCCATCGCAAAGCACTGGCCCGGGCACGGCGACGCATCGGTCGATTCACATTTCGAGTTGCCACTGCTCGACCTTGACCGGCGTCGACTCGACGCGATCGAGTCGCCGCCCTTCCGGGCAGCGGTCGAGGCAGGCGTCGTGGGTGTGATGACGGCCCACCTCGACGTGCCCGTCCTGACCACCGGTGAGGGGCGCGCGATGCCCGCAAGCCTTTCACCCCGCGCCCTCGGCGAGTTGCGCGCCCTCGTCGGCGACGACCGGCTGATCGTCAGCGACGACCTTGAGATGGGCGCGGTCGTGGGACGCTACGGCACGCCGGGCGCGGCGCTGCGGGCACTTTCCGGTGGGACCGACCTCCTGCTCTTCCGCCGCGACGCCACGAAAGCACGCCAGGCCCACGCGGAGATCGTCGCGGCGGTGCGGCGCGGCACGATCTCGGAACCGCGTCTCGATGACTCCGTGCGCCGGATCCTGCGCGCAAAGTTGGCCGTCGGCCTCATCGGCGACCCGATCATCGACCAGGCGGCGGTCGAACCGGCGGCTGTGGCGGCCGAGGTCGCGCAGCGGTCAATCACGGTGATCCAGTCCCGCCCCGTCCTGCCCCTCTGGCCGGCTGCGGACGACCGCATCTGCGTCATCCAGCCGCGCCTGCAGGACATCGCCGGGCAGGAGATCGTTGTGCCGGTGACTGGGCCAGCGACGCTTGGCGAGGCCTTCAGCGAAGAGCACGGCAACGTGAAGGTCGTTGACATCGGCCTCGCACCGGCCGCGCCTGAGCGTGCCGCCGCGGCTGCGTGCGCCCGGAGCGCCGCCGTCGCCGTGGTGGCCACCTACGAGGCGATGCGCTATCCCCGCCAACGCGAACTCGTCGCCGTCGTCGCCGCCGAGGGTGGTCCGACGATCATCGTGGCACTTCGTTCCCCGTACGACTACAGCGCCGCGAACGCCTCGGTCGCGGACGCGTTCATCACCGGCTACTCAATGCGCCCCGTTACGCTGCGGGCGATCGTGCGCACGATCTTTGCCATCGGGGACTCCGCCCCAACCGGGCGACTGCCAGTGCCGTTGGACGACCTGCACCCGGTTGGGTGGTCGTACCCGTCAACCGGGGCGTGGCAGTCACGGTAGCGCGTGAGGCGTCGCCTGCCCGAGGGCCCCTCTAGCCGAGGTGCTTGCCGTCCTCGACGGAATCGGGCAGGCAAGGGCACCGGCGCTCCCAATACGGTGCGGCGACGCGCGCGCGCGGGCCAGCCGATGGCGAGTTCTTCGTCGTGGTGGGCGTAGAGGCGGCGACGCGCGCGCGCGGGCCAGCCGGCGCCAACGGCGCTACCTGTCTCTCAGGGCCGTCGGGTCGAGCGGGGTCACGTTGCGGACGACCCATTCGCGCATCGACTCGGTGAGAAGGCGTTCAGCACCCTTCGCCTCGCGTTCCTTCTCAAGCCACTTTGGGAAGGTCTCTTCCTTGGCACGGGACCACTGGGCGTCGTCGAGGGGCTTCGTGGCGTCACGGTCATCGAGGCGGATGACGTGCCACCCGAACTGGGTCTTCACGGGCGCGCTAATCTCCCCAACCTTGAGGGCGTACGACGCTGTCTCGAACTCGGAGACCATCATGCCCTTGCCGAACCACCCGAGGTCGCCACCCTTGTCCTTGTTGCTTCCGTCGGTCGAGACCTCGGCAGCGACGGCGTCGAACGACTCGCCGCCCTTCACGCGTTCGACGACCTTCTTTGCAGCGTCCTCGTCGGCCACCAGGACGTGGCGCGCCTTGACCTGCTCACCCGTCTTGGGTGTCTCGTCGGCAATCGTCTCGCCCAGCTTGCGGCGCAGGACGGAAATCTCGGCGTCCTCTCGGATCATCTCGGGGCTACCGCCGGCAAACCGGGCGAAATCTGAGATGGCTTGGTCAAGGGTGTTGGGTCGGCGCGCCCTCGCCCTCGAGGTGGCGGTCGGGCGAGGCGTCCGGACGGCGGTTGCAGTCGGCAAGGCAGGGTCAGGTGTTGGTGACGCGGTCGGCGGTGCGGGCGTCAGCGTCGCTGGTACGGGTGTCGCTCCCATCGGGGAGGGGGTGATGCCGGGGGTCGGCGTGCCCGCAGGGTCCTGCCACCCGGTGATTGACCGCAACTCGGCATCAACCTCGTCGGGCGTGGTAACGACGTTGCGGCGCTTCGCCTCCGCGCGGATGATCGGGCGTTCAATGAACTCGTCGGTCAGGTTGGCGCTGAGCGAGTTCAGCTGGCCCTGCAACTGTGACGCACGCTGACGCCACATCTCCTTCATGGAGTACGCCTGCGAAGCGGCTGAATCGCCGGGCGCTGGCGTCGGCTGGGAGGCTGGGCCTCCCATCGACTCCGCCTGCTGGATCGACGCGATCAGGAGGTTCTGGCGATAGCTGAACCACGAGCGGTAGGTCTCGACGCTGATCTCGGTCCCGTCGATCTTCAACATGGCCTGCCGACCGTAAAGGAACCGGTCCCACGTGACGGCGCCGGTGGTGACGACGACCGACACCACGACGATGGCACCGAGAACCACGGTGGCGACACGGGCCGCGCGGGTCTCACGCACCGCGGCCGGAGCGGTGTCGGGGTCGGAGGCGAACCAAGCCGTGAAGCGGGACCAGATCGACCGGCGAGGGGCAGATGCCCGTGCGGCGCGCGCCGCCGGGCCTATCCGACCAGCGGAAGCACCCGAAGGTGACTTGCCGACGGCGGGGCGAGGCGTCCGGCGCGACACGGCAGGCGGCGCAACGGGCGCTGCTTCCGGGGACTTCGATTCGTTTGGCGCGTCAGTCATGGCGTGGGCGCGGTTCGTGATGGTCTACGGGTGCCAACGCGCGCCGGGGGAGATTGGTGCGCCGCCTGTTGCCGGGGCACCCGGTCGGGGTTCCCCGGCGAGTGCGCTAGGCGCTGCGTTCGGCGTTGCGAAGATGAACGCCGGTGAACGGCAGCAGTGCGAGGAAGCGCGCGCGCTTCAGGGCAGTCGACAGGCGGCGCTGGTGCTTGGCACAGACGCCCGTCTTGCGGCGGGGTTCGATCTTTGCGCGATCGGAGAGGAAGCGACGCAGGCGCGAGGCGTCCTTGTAGTCGATGATGCGCGACTTGTCGACGCAGAATGCGCACACCTTGCGACGCGAACGGAAGTCGCGTCCGCCTCGCCCACCACCTTCGCCGCGCCCGCCTTCGCGACGCGGGGGACGGTCACCGCGCGGGGCGGGACCGATCGAGCCGGACTGGATGGACGGGCCGGGGGCCGACGCGTCGTCGGCAACGAAGTCTGGTGCAACGTTCTCTTCAGAATCGGTCACGATGAATGCTCCGGGTCAATGGGGCCGGGGGCGCCATGAGGGCGCAACCCTGCGATCAGAATGGGGCGTCGTCGAGGTCCATGTGCTGGTCGTCGTCGGGCCTCCGCGCACCGCCGCCGGAAACCGGTCGGAGGTGCGAGCGATCACGGGACTGGCCAGCGTCACGCGGGGGGCCGCCTTCGCGAGAGCTGTCACGCCCACCATCGGGTCGCGCCGGCGGCGGGGAAGGAGGGCGCCGAGATTGGCGGTCGTCTCCTGACATGTCGCCAGAACCCATCCCGTCCTCGCCTTGGGGCGCGGAGTCGAGCATCTGCATGTCATCGGCTACGACTTCAGTCCGGTACATCTTCTTGCCGGTTTCGCGGTCGTCCCACGAACGCGTCTCCAAGCGACCTTCGATGTACACGAGGCGCCCCTTGCGCAGAAACCGATGGCACGTCTCTGCGAGCCGCCGCCACGCAACGATGTTGTGCCATTCAGTAACCTCGCGCCGTTCGCTAGACGCTTGGTCGGTCCAGGAGCGTGACGTGGCAATGGAGAAGTTCGCGACTGGTTCGCCGCCGGGAGTGAACCGCAGCTCCGGGTCACGCCCGAGGCGGCCGATCAACATCACCTTGTTCATGTTTCCAGTCATTGCAACGCCCTCCCGTCACCAAGCCCTCACGCCGGCAACGACGTTTCCTAGTCCTCGTCGAGGCGGATCACGAGGTGGCGCAACAGGCCGTCGGTGATCAGCCACTGGGTCTCGATCTGCTTGATCGCCGGCGCATCGGCGTGGAAGTGGCACACGAGGTAGTAGCCGTCACGCTGGTGCTTGATGGGGTAGAACATCCGCCGCCGGCCCCAAGTATCGACGCGCGACACCTCGCCACCGCGGGCGGTGATCTGGCCCAGGACCTTCTCCTGGGCGGCTGCCAGATCCGGCTCCTCAACGTTGGGGTTGAGGATCAGGACAGCTTCATAGGGGCGCCTAACCAAGGTAGTCATTCCTTCCCGTGGGATTGCCTCGACGCTCGGTCGTGGCAGGAAGCCCGTCGCGGCGGTTCCCAACGCATGGGTGCGCCACCGGCGCGCGCCGGTCCAATGCGACGGCAAGCCCGCACACGAGGTGCAAGCAACCCGAGTATAGCACCGCCCCGCGACCGGGACGGCGCGAGTGGCTTGACGCCTAGAACACGTGCAAGTAACGGTCGATCTCCCATCCGCTCACGCGGATGCGGTACTCGTCCCACTCCTGTCGCTTTGCCTCAACGAAGCGTTCGTACACGTGCGAGCCAAGCGTCTCGTGGATCAGGCTGTCCTTCTCCATCTCGTCGAGCGCCTCCCGGAGGCTTGACGGGAGCGTCTGCACCCCGTGGTGCGCCAGCATCCGGGCGTCGAACTCGTAGAGGTTCTCCTCGACCGGGGCCGGGGCGACAAGCTTCTCGCGCACACCTTCCAGTCCGGCACGCAGCATCACCGCAAACGCCAGGTACGGGTTGCACGACGGGTCCGGGCACCGCAGCTCGATACGGGCACTCTGGGGCTTCCCCGCCGAGATCTTGGGGATCCGTATCAGCGCCGACCGGTTCACGCGCGCCCAGCTGATGTACACCGGCGCCTCGTACCCCGGAACCAGTCGCTTGTAGGAGTTGACGATGGGTGACAGGATGGCCGACATCGACCGGGCGTGCTTGAGGACGCCGGCGGTGAAGTGGTGGGCCAGCGGCGAGAGGCCGTACTCGTTGGTCGAATCGGCGAAGAGGTTCCGCCCCGTCGACAGGTCCGCCAGGCTCATGTGGGTGTGCATGCCCGAGCCGGCGAGGCCGAAGAACGGCTTCGGCATGAAGGTCGCGTGCAAGCCGAAGCGGCGCGCCACCGCCTTCAGTGCGTACCGGAAGGTGACCGCGTTATCGGCGGTTCGCAACGCCTCGTCGTACTGGAAGTCGATCTCGTGCTGTCCCGTCGCCACCTCGTGATGGCTCGTCTCGACCGTGATCCCGAGTGCCTCGAGGGCGTTCACCATCTCCTTGCGGACCTGGCTCGCGAGGTCGGTTGACAGGTCGAAGTAGCCCCCGTCATCGTGCGGCGTGAGGCTCACGACCCCCTCGTCCGACATGCGCAACAGGAAGAACTCCAGCTCCGGGCCGGTATTGAAGCGGTAACCGAGGCGCTCGGCCTCGCGAACCGCGCGCCGAAGGACGTGGCGCGGGTCGCCGGGGAACGGCTCCCCCTCGGGCGTGTAGACGTCGCAGATCACCTTGGCGGTGGTGTCGTCACCGCGCTCCCACGGGATGACCTCGAACGTCGTCAGGTCGGGATCGAGGTACATGTCGCTCTCGGCGATCCGCGCGAACCCCTCGATGCTCGACCCGTCGAACCACTTGCCGTGGTCGATGGCGTCACCAAACTGGTGCGCGGGGATGGTGACACTCTTGACCAAGCCGACGACGTCGGTGAACTGGAGGTTGATGAATCGGACGTGCTCGTCGGCAACGCGCTTGAGGATCCGTTCGCGCAGGGCGTGGCGATCAGGGTGGGCCTCGGTCATCGATGGATCCTTTCGTGGCACCTTACCAGCGGGGCACCATTGCCCGGCGCCGGAGTTACGACGGCGCCACCAGGCGCCTCGCCTTCAGGGCGACTTGGAGGGCAAGCCGTGTCTCGGAATCCTCAAGGTCGATGCCCCCAACCTCCTCGATCCGGCTGATCCGGTAGAGGAGCGAGTTCCGGTGCAACTGGAGGCGGATCGCCGCCTGGCTCAGGTTGCCGTGGCAGGCAAAGAAGGCATCGAGGGTGGCGACGAGGGTCTGGCCTGACCGCCGGTCGTACTCGACGAGTGTGCCAAGGCTCTGTTCGCAGAACTGGCGCAACTCCGGCGAGTCCCGCAGGGCATAGAGGACGCGGTCCAGGCGCAGGTCCCCGTACGCGGCCAGCGTTCCCGGACCGTTGACGCGTCGACCGATCCGCCAAGCCTCCCGCGCCTCGCGGATCGCCTCCGGCAGTGTGGCCAACGGGGTATGCGGGCGACTGACCCCGGCACCGGTAGCCGTCCCAGCGAGGCGCGTCGCAGCGAGGTCGGCAATCGCCTTCGCGGTTGCCCGGAGGCTACGGTCGATTTCGACCGGGTCATGCGCCACGCCACCGATGCCGTGCGTGCCGGCGGCAACCTCGCAGACGATAACCACCTCGGCCTCGCCGGCGCGGCACAGGGCGGGCGACCCACGGTCGCGCACGAGACGCTGGATGGCCGACGCGACCTCGGCCACCGTCGCAAGAGGCAACTCCGCCTCAATCCCGAGGACAACGACCCCGAACGTCCCGCTTGGAGACAACCCCGCCCGCATCGCCGGGCGCGCGACCTGGTCGAGGTCGCTCCCGGCGCGCAGGATGTCGTCCATCAGGTCGCCCTGCACCCGCTGTTCGGCGGCGAGGACAGCGTCCTCCTTGGAAAGCTCGACGGCGCAGACCGCTGCAAGGCGGCTCGCCGCCAGCTGGTCGAAGTCGACGAGGGCGTCGAGTGCGCCGCACAGGCTGACGACGCCCCGCAACCGGTCACCGGTATACACGGGGGCCACTACGCGGTGGAGGTTCCAACGGGCGGCACGCATGGTCATTGCCGGGGGCGTCGTGCCGTTGGCCGGCTGGCTCCGCACCCACGCAAGCAACTGCCCGCGCTCTTCAACCGAGGTGAGGGTGGCCGCGACCGGCGAGGCGGGGTCCGGCAGGATCGCCACCTCGCGCGCCGGGTCGGCCATCGCGCGCACGCTGAATCGGTCGTCCTCGAAGGCGGCCCCACGACCGGTCAAGGCGGCGGCCCGTGCGAGGATTCCTTCGATACCGCCGCCTTCGACCGAGAGTCCGGCTAACTCTCGATAGAGGGCACTCGCGCGCGCCTGCATCTCGCTGCGCCGGTCGAGGACCAGCGAGATCACCACGCGGTCGATCTCGGCCAACGACAGGCTCTCGGGCACCTCCACGAGGGTCAGGCCGAGGCGGTCGGCAACGGCGGCATCGTCCGGTGTGGCCGGCGCAGGGATCACGAGGCCCGCGGCACCTGCAATCGCGAGGCCCTCAAGGATCCGTGGGACGGTAAGGGCAACGTCGGCCTGACGCAGGCTGTCAAGTGTGCCGCGCGGCGCGAGCACCAGTTCGCCACCGCCGCGCGGCTCAAACGCCGGGGGGCGAGTGCGCAGCGTCGTGGCCCAGTTGACGCGACTGCCGGACCCGGCGGCACCACCGACCACGCGCGCGCCGGGCATCAGAACGTGGACCACCTCGGCGACAGTCACCTCGCCGCCCCGGGTGAGGTCGCTGGTGGAGCGCTCGGCGGCGCCCACATGGCGAGCAGCGCGAAGCGACGGTGCGCGCACCCGACGCTCAGTCGTGCTCATCGTCGGCCCCATCCGGATTCGCGACGGCGGCACCCACGCGCGCATCAAGGCCGGGGCGTGTCGCCTGCCACGCCGCAACGCGACGTTCGCGCTGCACCTGCGCGACGCTCTCGTCAGCGACGCGATAGCCACGGAGGAAGGCGTCGCGCCACATCCCGTAGGTGCCGTCGATGATCGCCTGGCGCATGCGAAACCCGAGGCGTGCCATGTAGCGAAGATTGTGGATCGACGCCAGGCGATGGCCAAGCAGCTCCTCGGCCTTGAACAGGTGATGGAGGTACGCCGCCGTGAAGTTCCGGCACGTGTAGCAGTCGCAGGTCGGGTCGACCGGGGCATCGACCTCGCGCAAGGCGCCGCGTGACAGGGTGATCCGCCCGGCGTCGGTGAGGACGGTGCCGTTGCGCGCGATGCGTGTCGGCAGGACGCAATCGAAGAGATCGACACCGCCGGCGACGCCGTTGACGAGGTCCT
>Ga0233424_10001561_pt1 | contig 19339 bp, 19 predicted proteins | sample Watercolumn_Towu_FD_181011 | JGI IMG/M metagenome (GOLD analysis project Ga0233424, IMG submission 181011) | Freshwater microbial communities from Lake Towuti, South Sulawesi, Indonesia - Watercolumn_Towuti2014_125_MG | ecosystem: Environmental > Aquatic > Freshwater > Lake | place: Indonesia...
TGTAAAAAAAATTAAACCCGGGGGCTACTTTTTACTTTATTTATACTATAGCCTTGATAACAGATCTTTTTTATTTAAGTTATTGTTTCATATCTCAAATGCTGTACGTTGGGTAGTTTCCAAATTACCGGCTCGTATAAAAAAATTTGTATGTGATGTACTGGCAGTTGTTTTTTATATGCCTTTTGTAGGCCTGTGCCGACTGTTGAAGGTGATTGGTATTCCATAACATATTCGCCGAAAAATTCCTTTACAAGCCTACGAAGATCAATCCTTTTATATTATCCGCAATCATAGCCTCGACCGCTTCGGCACACCGCTTGAACAACGTTTTTCCCGTAAACAGATCCAGGCGATGATGGATGAATCCGGCCTTACTGATATTGTTTTTTTTGAAAAGATCCCTTACTGGCATGCAGTACGAAGGAAGAGGTAATTAATATGTTATTAGCATTACGGTTTTTTTCTGTTGATGATCTTGTGCTGGCTCCTTTATGCCTGCTTTTGCTATATGCTGTAATACGCAATAGGGCGGAAAGAAACACTGATCCGCAAATTAAAAAGCTTTATTACCGGGGTTTTTATTTTAAAATACTCTGCGTACTTGCCTTTACGTACGTTACAGAATTTATCTTTAAAGGAGGCGATACATCACTTTATTACCAGGGTATTAAGGATTTGAGGGCGGCGATAGACGCCGATTTCAGCCATGTCGGCACTATTATTAAAAGCTTCAAATTATCAATGGATAATCCATTAACTCCCTATTTTTATTATGATAATTACTCCGATGATTTTATATACAATTATATGCTTTTGCCCAACAATTTTCTTATTCCAAAACTGGGCCTGCTGCCGTCTGTGACTTTCTTCAATAATTATTTATGCATTAATTTCATTTTTGGTTTTTTTGCTTTGGGAGGGGCTATACGGCTTTTTAAAACATTTCATTACTATTTTCCGAATTATACTTCTGAGCTGGCAATGGCAACAATTTTTTTGCCTAGCGTTGGGTTTTGGAGCGCCGGGTTACTCAAAGACACCGTATGCTTTGGAAGCGTAGGCTATATAATATATGCCACGCTTAATATTTTTGTTAAAAAGAAAAAAATAAGAGCATCACTTATCTGGATAATTTTATGTGCATTCCTGATCTATAACATAAAGACATATCTATTGCTTATTCTCATATTATCCATGTTAATCTGGTTTTTTGCCGTGACCCATAAACTGATAGCGGATAGAACCTTAAGAAATATTTTTATTTTTCTTACTTTGGTGCCGTCTTGTATCGTTGGCTATTTTTTGTTGAATTATTTGACTACAGGGGAAGGAGTACAGCAATATAAAATAGACACCTTTTTTGAGCAAGCGGAATCTCATCGAAAGGTGATAGATGACCTCGGGAAAATAGGTTTTCTCGGTTCGAATTTTTCTATGAACACCTCGGATCCGTTCTTGCTTGTACCCACTAGCATTTTTACCATTCTTTTCCGCCCTTTTTTTTGGGAAGTTAAATCTCCGGTGGCCTTATTTTCAGCTCTCGAATCTTTTTTTCTTTTGTTCCTCACCCTTTACTTTTTCTTTAAGCGAGGGATCAGGAAATTCTTCAGTTATTCTTTTTCTGATCCAATATTACTTATGTGTTTTATATTTTCAATCGTTTTTGCACTTGCGGTAGGGGCTTCTACCACTAATTTTGGGGCATTATCAAGATATAGAATCCCCTGTATTCCATTTTATTTAATTATGCTTCTGATGTTATATAAAAAAACATCATTGTCATATCCGAAATGGTTTTATAAAGTATTAAACTGGATAAGATAATCTTATATGTGTGGTATAGCCGGATCCATTAATCATCAGCTGAATATTGAGCGACTCACCCGGGACCTCTGGCATCGTGGCCCAGATGAGCAAAATACACTTGAGATGGACAAAATTATGCTCCATCATCATCGTCTTGCCATCCTTGATATAGCCGGCGGTAAACAACCTATGCACCTGGGGCCTTACACAATTATTTTCAATGGTGAAATTTATAATCACCGGGAAGTAAGAAAAAAACATAAGTTCAATTGTATTACCAATTCGGATACCGAGACAATTCTCCATGCCTACGCAAAACTCGGATCCGATTGCCTCCATGATTTTGATGGAATGTTTGCCCTTGTTATTTATGATATGCAAAAACAACAACTCTTTCTTGCAAGAGACAGGGCAGGAAAAAAACCACTCTACTATTTTTCAGATGGCAATAAATTTATTTTTGCCAGCGAACTAAGGGCTTTGAAAAACCAGTTGCCGCTGGAGATAAATGAAGAACACATCCGTCAATATATCCGGATGGGATATTTCTATAAATCATCCACGCCGTATAAAAATGTTTTTGAACTGCCTGCTGGCAGCTATGCTTTTATCTCTTTGCAAAAGCCTGAGGCAAAAATCAGCCGTTGGTGGGATATTCATCCCTTTTATCAGCAACCATCGCCGGATAATTTTGAAACTGCTAAACAAAAGATTGACGACATCTTACACAATGCGATAAAGAACAGGGTAGAATCATCCGACCTGGAAGTAGGCTCTTTTTTAAGCGGCGGTATAGACAGCGGGTTGGTTACGGCCATAGCAAAACAATATAACTCCACGCTTAAAACATTTACTGTTTCCTTTGAAGGGGAATATGATGAAGCGCCGCTGGCGAAATTGGTGGCCAATAGATACCGTACTGATCATTATGAGATCAGAATTTCTTTTGACAATCTTGTAAACGATGTTGAAAAAATACTGACGAATTACGGTGAGCCTTTTTTTGACAGTTCAGCTATCCCCAGTTACTATGTGAGTCAGGCAGCTAAAAAGCATCTTACCGTTATTCTGAATGGAGATGGGGGCGATGAATTGTTTTCGGGTTACCGGCGTTATGTTCCCTTTTCCAAATATGATTTTTTTAAAGCAGGTGGTTTTACCAAAACGATGGCCTCATTTTTTCATGCAATCATGCCGGCTTCACATAATAAAAAAAGCAGGTATAATTATTTCTACAGGCTTGTTGACCTAGCAAGAAAAAACAGACTCGGCGTTTATCTCTCATCTTCAATTGACAGTTTTGAGGGGTTTGAAAAATACATTCTGGGGAGTGACGCATACCTGGCAGAAGTTAAAAATGATTTTGAAAAAATGAATCATTCTGGTCTTTCAGGATTGAAAAAAATCATGAATCTTGACTTTGACAATATTCTTGCAGGTGACCTGCTGGTTAAAATGGATATTGCCACAATGGCGCATTCACTGGAAGGAAGAAGCCCCCTGCTTTGTAAAGGATTGCTGGAATATGTTCCTTCTGTCAGTGATTCATTTAAGATAAAAGGAACACAGACAAAATATATTTTGCGGAAGCTGGCAGAACAATATTTGCCTGCAGAGCTTATCAATCAACCCAAAAGGGGGTTCGAGATTCCGCTGAGGAAATGGATTGATGGTGAATTAAAAAATATTATTGCCTCTTATTTGTTTTCAAATGAATCCTTCAGCGGAAATTTTGTTGGCGAATCATTTATTTATAAACTTTGGAACAGAAAAATCAAAACCGGGGATGAGAAAAGAGCCAAAATGATCTGGACTTTATTTGCGCTGGAAGTTTGGTGCAAAAAAGTGTATAAAGGATAGCTCCTTTTATGAGTGAAGGAAATAAAAAAATTGCCATAATCGAGAATCATGAATTGGGTATCTATTCTATCCGGTATGACCTCGTAAAAGCCATTGCTGAAAAATATGATACAACTGTTTTGACGGAGGTTGACGATTCATTCAAAAACGGTGACCTGGAAAAAGTAGTTCGTTTTGTGGATGTTGGTAAAGCCGTTTTAAACCCGGCGACTGCATTAAAATATTATTCAAGACTGAAGAAGGCATTACAGCTAACAAAACCGGATGTCTGCATAACATTTACTATCAGGCCTGCAATTTATGGGAACCTTGTTACTGGAAAATTGAATATCCCGACTATTTCCACCATTACGGGCACGGGTCCCTTATTTGATAGCAAAAGTGTTTCTTATACTATTGCCAGGCAGTTGTACAAACGGGTTCTGAAGAAAACAAAACTTGTTTTCTTCCCGAACTACGATGATCTCAATGGTTTTGTGGAGAGGGGATATATAACAAGGAAACAGGGCAGAAGGGTGTCAGGCTCTGGTATCAACTGTGAACAATTTGCCCCACAGCCATCAACAAGAGCAAATGACGGCAAATTTGTTTTTCTTTTTATCAGCCGGTTGCTGAAGGATAAAGGCACACTAGAATATGTGGAAGCCGCTTCATTATTAAAGAGAAAATTTCCCTACGCAGAATTTCATATCGTTGGCCCGTTGTGGACAGGCAATAAAAGATCACTTACGGTAACAGCGGATGAGCTGAATCAATGGATAAAGAATGGTTGGATTATTTATCACGACAAGCAAAAAGATGTAAGGCCATTCATTGCTGATGCTGATTGTGTGGTAATGCCATCTTATCGTGAGGGAATGAGCAACATATTACTCGAAGGCGCCAGCATGGCGAAACCTTTGATTGCAACAGATGTTACTGGTTGCCGTGATATTGTTGAGCATGGAGTGAATGGATTTTTATGTAAAGTAAAAAGCGGAGCAGACCTTGCTGACAAGATGATACAAATGATGAAACTGTCAGCAGAAGAAAGAGAAATGATGGGCAAAAAGGGAAGAGAGAAAATGATAAGAGGGTTTGATAAAAAAATTGTGATACAAAACTATCTTGAAGCGATTGAAGAAGTGATTCATGGAAAATAATCTCTCACATTCCTTTACATTATCAATAGACTGGGAAGATTTTGGTCAGTTGCTTGGCCGGGATCGAACAGGAATATTGACAGCGCCTTTACCCAAAACCATTGACCGACAGACAGACATTATGCTGGATATGCTGAATGAATCAGGGAAGAAAGCTACTTTTTTCATCCTTGGAATGCTGGCGCAGCATCGTCCTGATCTTGTGAGAAAAATTGCAGCAGAAGGCCATGAGATCGGCTTGCACGGACAGTATCATATTAACATGCGAAAACTTTCAAGGCAGCAGGCTTACGCCGACATCAGTGAATCAAAAAAACTGGTAACGGATATTATTGGCGGTCCGGTATATGGTTACAGAGCACCTTATTTTTCTATTGATGAAACCAACTTGCATGTTCTTGAAGTGCTGACAGAACTTGGGTTATTGTATGATAGCAGTATTTTCCCTATCAAATTAAAAAGATACGGCATTGCCAATTTTAATAAGGCGGATGCGTTATACAGTTTGCCAAACGGGAAGCAAATAGTTGAGTTGCCATTAACTGTTGCTCCTTTTAATGGAAAAGATATACCGGTGGCAGGCGGGGGCTATATCCGGGCTTCCCCCAGGTTCTTTTTAAACAGGATATTTAAAAAACTCGATGCGAATCACCGGAATGTAATGTTGTACATGCACCCGTATGAGTTCGATATAAAATGGATCGATTGCTCCACTAATTACCCTGATAAAGCAAAGTATTCAGCAGCAAAGACGTTTTTAATTAATTTGCGCTGGAATTTATTCCGCAACTCTATTCGTGGAAAACTTAAATCTTTACTGAAACAATACCAATTTACAACTTGTCTAAACAAAGCAAACTATGTCAAAAACAATTCACACAGCCCAGCAGTACTGGGACGTCCGTAGCGATTTATTTGCGAATTATTACAAAAAACCATTCTGGTTTGATAAAACTTTCCGTAAAGCGGTTTATACAAGAACCGCTGTGATGCTGAACACAATTAAGGAATGTGGAAAATGCACTGTACTTGATATTGGCTCTGGCCCAGGAGTAAACAGTGTTACCTGGCTGAAAAATTCAGATGCCACTTATTTACTTGGGATTGATTTTGCCGAAAACATGAATGAATATGCAAGAAAGAATGCTGAAGCTGAAGGAGTGGCTGATCGCTGTAAATTTATAGATGGCGATTTCCTTACCTATGATTTCAAAGGAGAAAAATTTGATGTGGCCTGTGCTGCTGGCGTTACTGATTATGTAAAAGATATTGAAGCATTAGTAAAGAAAATGGATGAGGTTACTAACAAAGCTTTTGTGGCATCATGGCCAAAAGGCGGTTTGAGAATGGCATTAAGAAGATATCGTTATACCTGCCCGGTTTATCAATACAATGAAGCCGATGTGCGCCGTCTGCATGAAGGACTTAATCTAAAAAGTATGGATATTATTCATATGCAGGGTGGAATGATGAGTGTTGCCAGGAAATAATCTGATTTCATGCTAAGATTTTACTGCCCTCGCTAACAGCGGGGGCGGTTTCATTTTCAGGAGATTAGCTGTAACCCGTTTTTTCCCTATGCGTTCAATCGGAAATCTACGATTCCACTTCAAGTACAAGTACCCCATTGCCCCATTTTCGCATATCGGATTGCAGATTGGTTGAGAACAGTTGCTTACTTTTAACCTGTCCAAAAATGCAAGATCAATGAAAACAACATTGAAAAAACCAGTGGCCATTATTGGCTATTCAGGCCATGCCTATGTCATCATAGACATTATGTTGAGCGCCAAGCGGCTGGTAACTGCTTATTGCGACAACGAGGAAAAAGAATTCAACCCTTATCACCTTACTTATCTCGGGAAAGAAGGCGATGTGATCAATAAACTGAAAAAGTTTGATTACTTTGCTTGTGTGGCACATAATGGCATTCGTCAAAGAATTCAGGATAATCTTAATAAGTTACTAGGAAACCCCATAAATGCGATACACCCCAGTGCCGTTATTTCCAGCTCCGTAAAAATGGGTGATGGAATAATGATTGCTGCCAATGCAACATTGAACCCATTGGTACAGTTGGGCAATGGCGTGATCTGCAACACATCAACAAGCATAGATCATGAATGTATCATAGATGATTTCTGCCATATTGCTCCGGGTGCGGTGTTGTGTGGAAATGTAAAAGTGGGAAGTGGTACGTTCATTGGGGCTAATTCAGTTATCCGCCAGGGGATTAAAATTGGTAACAATGTAACTATTGGCGCTGGTTCCGTAGTAGTGAATGATGTGCCTGATGGTGTAACCATCGTGGGCAACCCGGCGAAGAAATTGTGAAAATACCTGCCACAGTTTACCGGCTGCGTAAGAAAATTTAAGGAAGATAAATTTGATCCTGCCCTTTTTTGGCAGGATTTTTTATTGAAACGGGGCTTTGCGACGACCACGAAAATGTAATTTTTATTTAAATATTGATACCTTTAACACTTTAAAAAATGAAATAATAGTTTGAAAAAATTGAAACGAAAATCACTGCTTTCAATTCGCTTTACCTGGCAGCAAAGGCAACTGATAAAAGCAACAACACACAAATCACAATGGCTATTTCCTAAATCGGTAATTAAAGGTTTAACTGCATGACTGATACGATGGCGACAGAGGAGAAACGGATTTCAAAAAGCCCCGTAACGGGAAAGGAATATGAGATTCCCTTATCTCCCGATGATAGAAAGGGAATTGATGCCTTCATAGCCTTGCATCAGGGAAAGAAGGTGGTGGTAGTGCAGGGACTGGGTTTCGTTGGCTCTGTAATGGGACTTGTTGTGGCAAATGCCCTTACGGAAGAATATGCAGTGATTGGTATTGATTTGCCAACACAGGCTTCTTACTGGAAGATCCGTTCCATAAATGAAGGAGTATTTCCTGTTATAGCCAGTGATCCCAAGATTGAACTGTATTATCAGAATGCATTAAAGAAAAAAAATTACTACGCCACATTTGATAAATATGCTTATAGCAAAGCCGATGTAGTGGTGGTGGATATCAACCTTGATGTGAAAAAACAATCTTCCGGTAATATGGACCTGGAAGGATATGCGGTGGATCTTTCTCCTTTCAAAAAAGCTATTGAAGCTATCGGTAATAATTGTAAGGAAAATGTGCTGGTGCTGGTAGAAACAACAGTTCCCCCCGGAACTTCTCAAAAAATTGTGAGACCGATACTGGAAGAGTATTTGGAAAAAAGAGGTTTGGCGACGGATAAAGTCATGGTTGGGCATTCTTATGAAAGAGTGATGCCGGGTCCGAAATATATTGATTCAATACAAAATTTTTACCGTGTGTTTGCGGGCACGGATGAAAAAAGCACCGACGCTGTTGAAAGTTTTTTGAGAACGGTTATCCGAACAGATGAATATCCATTGACGAGACTGGGAAATACCAATGCAACAGAAATGGCCAAGGTGCTGGAAAATTCTTTCCGTGCCATGAATATCGCCTTCATGGTGGAGTGGAGCCGTTTTGCAGAAGAAGCTGGTGTGGATATTTACGAAGTGGTGAATGCTATCCGTATGCGGCCAACACATAAAAATATCATGCTGCCCGGATTGGGTGTTGGTGGGTATTGTTTAACAAAAGATCCTCTATTGGCAAGCTGGGCCCGAATGAATTTGTTTGGAAGCGAAGAAAGACTGCATCAAAGTGAGCAAGGGGTTCATATCAATGACAAGATGCCGCTGTATGCTTTCAAATATTTACGATCACAGTATAAAGAGCCATTGGAAGGAAAGAAAATTCTACTGCTCGGCGTAAGCTACCTGAATGATGTAGGGGATACCCGTTATACACCGGTAGAAGGTTTTTATGATCAACTGGAAATTGAAGGTTGTGATATAACGTTACACGACCCGCATGTAAAATACTGGGAAGAAAAAGATCTGTGGGTAAGTCAGCAACTGGATGAATTGTTGCAGCAATCATATGATTTTATTGTCATAACAACCGGTCATAAGGATTACAGGAATAATGCAACGCTTATTGAGAAACTAAAAAAACTGCCTTCTTGCTGGGTTTATGATACTATTGGTGTTTTCAGCAATGAAGAAATAAGATCATTGTCTGAAAAGCATATTGTAAAAGTCATTGGCAGGGGCGATTTATAAAATTCAGAAGAAGATTCATGAGCAAAAATTTATTGTTATTAGGCGGCGCCGGCTTTATCGGCTTCAATATCACAAAATATCTTGCTGAGAACAGGAATTATAAATTGACTATTGCTGACAATTTCGCAAGGGGCAAGCAAGATGATTATTTTACTGAACTTGTCAATAAACATAACATAAGGGTTGTTGCCGGTGATTTCACTGAGCCGGCTACGTTTAATAAACTGGAAGAAGCCTATGACCAGGTGTATATGCTGGCTTCCGTGGTTGGAGTTGATAATGCCAACTCTATTCCCCATGAGATCATCCGGGTCAATACAGCCTTAATTTATAACACACTGGAATGGGTGCGCCGTTCTAAAATTGGTAAAGCGCTGTTCACTTCCACCAGTGAATGTTATGCAGGCACAATTGAAGCATTCGGATATGTAACACCAACGCCGGAAGAAGTTCCTTTGTGTATTCAGGAGATAGGACATCCAAGATTTACTTATGCTGTTACCAAAATGCTCGGTGAATCAGGATTCCTTAACTACTCAAGAATACTTGGTTTTGAAACCACCATTGTCCGCTATCATAATGTGTATGGACCAAGGATGGGCTTCAAGCATGTCATACCTCATCTGGTAGTTCGTTACAGGAAGAATGAAAACCCATTTAAAGTTTATGGACATGACCAGACAAGGGCATTCTGCTATATTGATGATGCGGTAATTGGCACTGTGCTGGCAATGGAAAAACCAAATACCAATGGGCAGATATATCATATCGGCACACAGGATGAGATCAGCATTGGTGAATTGATCCATTATACAGGTGAACTGATGGATTTTAAAGGAACATTTGAAAATGCCCCCACTTATCCCGGTTCAGTTTCCCGTCGTTGTCCCGACATTACCAAAGCAAGAACGCAACTTGGATACCAACCAAAAGTGATGTGGAAGGAAGGCTTAAAGAAAACCGTGGAATGGTATAACCAATATCTTGAATCAGGAAAATTAGTATATGAGTAATGAAAAACTTATCCCGCTGAGTGTACCCAATATTGCGGGTAATGAATGGAAATATGTAAAAGATTGTCTGGATACCGGCTGGATATCCTCTGTTGGTTCTTACGTTACCCAGTTTGAACAGATGGTGGCAGACTTTGCAGGAGCTAAATATGGAGTAGCTGCTGTAAATGGTACAGCTGCATTACACATCTCACTTTTGCTGAGTGGCGTAAAGCAGAATGATTATGTAATACTTCCCAATCTGACTTTTGTTGCTTCGGCCAATTCAATAAAGTATTTAAAAGCTGATCCAATACTGATTGATGCAGATCCCAACCTGTGGCAGATGGATCTTGACCTGCTGGAAGAATTTTTAGAAAATGAGACGGACGAAAAAGACGGAAATCTTTTTTATATAAAAGATGGTCGCCGTATAGGCGCCATCATGCCGGTGCATATTTTGGGAAATATGTGTGACATGGATCGTTTTCTTGCCATTGTTAAAAAATATCCTTTGCCAATTGTGGAAGATGCAACTGAGGCATTGGGCACAACATATAAAGGAACAAGTTCAGGAAGATTCAGCCCAATGGCCTGTTTCAGTTTCAATGGCAATAAAATTATTTCTACCGGTGGTGGCGGTGTGATTATTTCCGATGATGAGGCATTGGCAAAACATGCCAAACATCTAACCACCACAGCCAAAGCAAGAGCTGATGAATACTATCATGATGAAGTGGGCTATAATTACCGCCTCGTAAATGTATTGGCAGCAATTGGTGTAGGACAAATGGAACTCCTGTCTTCATTTATTAAAAGAAAAAAAGAATGTGTTGAGTTTTATAAGAAAGAGCTTACCAGTGTAGGAGATATCAGGTTTCAAAAAGAATTGCCTGAAGTGGAAACGAATGGCTGGTTGTTTACCATACAAACTGATAAGCAGCAACAGTTGCTTGACCATTTGAACAAAAACAATATTCTCAGCCGTCGCTTCTGGATGCCGATGAATAAACTACCGATGTACAAAGATTGTGTTTACATTCAGAAAAATGATAATGCAGATTACATTTATAACACCTGTTTGAGTATTCCATGCTCTACTAATATCGCCAATGGGGACCTTGAGATTATTGTAAAAGAAATAAAAGCAGCTATCGGATAATCTATGTACAAACACATCAAACGTTTTTTCGATATTGTCTTTTCGCTGTTAGCCTTGGTTATACTTTTGCCCGTTTTTATTCCGATTATCCTGTTGTTATTACTGACTGGCGAGCATGAAGTCTTTTTCCGCCAGGAAAGGGTAGGCTATAAAAATAAGATCTTCCGTATCTGGAAGTTTGCAACGATGCTGAAGAACAGCCCCAACATGGGCGACGGAGATATTACAAAAAGAGGTGACCCAAGAATAACGCCGGTTGGAAAATTTCTGAGACAAAGTAAAATAAATGAATTGCCGCAGATCATTAATATTCTGACCGGCGATATGTCATTTGTTGGGCCCCGGCCGTTGATGAGGGTCGGTTTTGACCGCTATTCAGATGAAATGAAAAGTAAAGTGTATAACGTACAACCGGGTCTTACCGGCATCGGTTCCATTCTTTTTCGTGACGAGGAATACATCATTACTCACAGCCAACTGCCGCCGCATGAATGTTACAGGACTGTGATACTTCCTTACAAAGGAACTTTGGAAGTTTGGTACCAGCAGCATCGGAATTTTTACACAGACTTAATGATCATGTTCCTGACTGCATGGCATGTGCTGTTCCCCAAAAGCAAACTGGTGCATAAGGTTTTTCCTTCGCTGCCGAAAAGAAGTAATTGATACATTTCAGTGTAACTTAGCCCTGCGGTATGTTTAAACTTTTTTCCAAATCAAAAAGCAAGGATGATGCAAGGGCTGACCTCAGCTTTATCGGCACAGATATGCACTCTCACTTACTTCCCGGTATTGATGATGGCTCGCCCGATTTAGAAACATCCATTAAGCTGATAAAAGGGATGATGGCACTGGGCTTTAATAAATTCATCACCACACCGCACATCATGTGGGAGATGTATAAGAATACCCCGGAGATAATTAATGACAAACTTGAGCTACTGAGAAACCGCCTGAAGGAAGAAAACATTGATGTGGAAATAAATGCTGCAGCCGAATATTTCCTGGACGATTATGTGCATGAACTGGTGAAGAACAACCATCCATTATTAACAGTAAAAGATAATATGGTTTTAGTTGAATTCTCCCTGGCCTATCCTTCACACAGTCTTAAAGATATTTTATTTGATATGCAAATGCAGGGTTATCAGCCCATCATAGCCCATCCGGAAAGATATATCTACCTTGAACACAACAAGGATTTTCACGAAGAACTAAGGGATATTGGCTGTCTTTTCCAATTAAATATTCTTTCACTTGGCGGGCATTACGGCAAGGCAGTACAGGAGTTGTCACAATATTTGATTAAGAAGGAATATTACGATTTTGTAGGTACAGACCTTCATCATGAACATCATCTGGAAGCATTAAATAACCCCTCCCTTATCCCTCAGTTACTGAGGTTGATGGAGTCAGGAAAGATCATAAATGAACAAATTTAAAAACTCATAATACCGAACATTTTCTCATCCCGTTTGTCTTACTGGTAATTATGAATGAGTTTACCATAAAAGACTTGGAAAATTTATCTGGCATTAAAGCCCATACCCTCCGAATATGGGAGCAGCGATATAACTTTCTGAAGCCAAAGCGTACGGCCACCAATATCCGTTACTATAGTAACGAAGAATTGAAAACGATCCTGAATGTTTCACTGCTTACAAAGTATGGATTTAAGATTTCTCATATTGATAAAATGAATCCCCAGCAGATCAGGGAAAAAATATCATCCCTTGGCGATGCTGAGGCACAGAAGGAGAAAGCCGTAAATGAACTGATTCAGCAAATGGTTGACCTTGATACAAAAAGTTTTGAAAAATTATTGGAGAATCATATTGTTTCAAAAGGTCTAGAGAAAACAGTTACACAAATAATATTTGCATTTCTTGAAAAGATCGGCATTCTATGGCAAACCAGTAACATTAACCCTGCCCAGGAGCATTTGGTAACGAATATCATCCGTCAGAAAGTAATTGTGGCTATTGACTCTTGCCATGTGCCGGTAAAGAAGAAAACTACTGCAATGCTTTTTCTCCCTGAAGGTGAGCACCATGAACTTGGGATTTTATTTATTAATTACCTGGTAAAAAAATCCGGAATACAGCTTTACTATCTTGGGGCCAACATACCTTTTAAAGACGCAGAATATGTTGCAAATCTCAAAAAACCGGATATAATTTTTACGCATCTTACAAATGCCGCGGGCACACCCTCTTTGTCAGTTTCACTCAATAAAATACATTCATTGTTCCCTGTATCAAGGGTTTGTATTTCAGGAGCTTTAGTACTTGATTATAAAAAGCCACCTCCTCCCGGGATAGAATTGAAAAGATCCCTTACTAAAATTATAGAACTGATATCAGAACTAAGCTGATTAAAGTTTGTTGAACGGGTTGGCGCAATATCTTCCTGTTTCTTAAACAAGACTTGCTTATCCCAATTTATTCTGTTTAGCTTTGACATATTAAAAGTTAAACAAAATGAGTATACAGGAATTTGATTATTTGCTGGTACAGAATTACGGTTTTCTGAAGCCTATCGCCATCTCATTGACAAGAGATACCGACAATGCTAATAACCTGGTACAAGAAACTTTATATAAGGCGCTGTCTAACAGGGAGAAGTATCAGTCTGGCACAAATATCAGGGCATGGCTGTCCATTATAATGCGGAATACTTTTATTAATGAATACCGGCGCAGGTCAATTTCAAGGAAAATATTTGCCAATACATCTGCTGACAGTTATGCCGGTATCAGTGAACGCTTGGTATCAAACTATGCTGAATCCGGGATTAACGTTAAAGAGATTAAAAAAGAAATAGCCAGGCTTCCTGAAATTTTCCGTTTACCTTTTTTACTGTACTTAGAAGGTTATAGATATGATGAAATTGCCGGGAAGATGAACGAACCGCTTGGCACTATTAAAAGCAGGATCCACTTTGCCCGTAAACTCCTTAAAACAAAACTGACAAAACTCTGATATAAGTTGTCCGGCAAAAAAGTAATAGTTATCGGCAGCGGTTTCGCTGGTTTATCTGCAGCCTCCTTTATGGCGAAAGAAGGATGGGATGTAACCGTTATTGAGAAGCACAAAACGCCGGGTGGCCGGGCAAGACAACTTAAAGAAGGTGGATTTACTTTTGATATGGGGCCCAGCTTTTACTGGATGCCGGATGTATTTGACCGTTATTTTCAGCAATTTGAAAAAAAAACTTCAGATTACTACATTTTGCAGAGGCTTGACCCCTCTTATCGAGTTTATTGGGAAAAAGGTTATACCGACATACCGGCGGATTTTGAACAACTCAAAAATGTATTTGAATCTTTTGAACCCGGCAGCAGTGAAAAACTTGAACAGTATCTGACAGGCGCAGCTTATAAGTATGAAGCAGGAATGAAACGCCTGGTATATAAACCCGGCCGTTCCATTACAGAGTTCATGGACTGGAAAACCGTAAGCGGTGTTTTTAAGCTACAGGTTTTTTCATCAATAAAAAAACATATTGCAAAATATTTTACACACCCAAAGCTCAGGCAACTCATGGAGTTCCCTGTATTGTTTCTCGGGGCATTGCCGCAGGACACGCCGGCCTTATACAGCCTGATGAATTATGCAGATATTAAAGGTGGTACCTGGTATCCTGAAGGCGGTATCTATTCAGTAGTGCTGGGTATGCACAAACTTGCAGAAGAACTGGGAATAAAATTTCAATTTGAGGAAGAGGTAACAGCCATAAAGGTAAACGGCTCCGCTATTAAAACGGTTTTGACGGATAAAAATATTTACAGCGTTGATGTGGTGATAAGCGGGGCAGATTATCAATTTACGGAAACTCGTCTTTTACCGGAAGAGTGTCGGAGTTATTCACCTGCATATTGGAATAAAAAAGTGATGGCCCCTTCCTGCTTGTTGTATTATGTTGGACTGAACAAGAAACTAAAGAACCCGGTACATCATTCTCTTTTCTTTGATGTGCCTTTTGAAAAACATGGTAATGAAATTTACAAAACTCCGCAATGGCCATCAAAACCGCTTTTTTATGTCAGTATTCCTTCAATTACGGATAAAGAAGCTTCACCGGACGGATGTGAAAGCATAGTTTTCTTAATACCTGTGGCTGCAGGTCTTGAAGACGACAGTGACGAACTTCGGGAGAAATACTTTACTATGATCGCAAAGCGTATGGAAGATCGGATTGGTGAAAGTATACTGGACTCAGTGGTATATAAAAAAACCTTTTCGGTCAGTGATTTCGTAAGTGCATACAATTCTTTCAGGGGTAACGCCTATGGGCTTGCCAATACACTGAGGCAAACTGCACTATTCCGCCCTTCCTGCAGGAGCAGAAAAGTGAAAAATCTTTTTTATGCCGGGCAACTGACGGTTCCGGGCCCCGGTGTTCCGCCCAGCCTGATCAGCGGAGAAGTAACGGCTAAACAGGTGGTAAAATATTTTCATTGATTTCTTAAATATATTTTGTATGATTCATGTTTTTAACGAGGTAAGCGAACAATGCAGCAGGGCTGTCACAGAAAGATACAGCACTTCTTTTTCCACAGCCATCCGGCTGCTGCATAAGGACCTGCGGGCACCCATACGGAATATTTATGGTTTTGTGAGGTTTGCCGATGAGATCGTTGATACATTTCATCAGCACGATAAAGTGTTTTTATTGGAGCGGTTTAAGAAAGATACATACGATGCTATTGAACGGGGAATAAGCCTGAACCCCGTACTGAACAGTTTCCAGGCAACCGTTAATGAATACAATATTGATCTGAAACTTGTGGATGCTTTTTTTCACAGCATGGAGCTTGACCTGCGTAAAAAGAACTATAGCGAAAAGGAATATGAGGAGTATATATATGGTTCAGCAGAAGTTGTGGGGCTGATGTGCCTGTATGTTTTTTGCGAGGGTAAAAGGGATGTCTGGAACAATTTAAAAGCAGCAGCAAGATCATTGGGGGCTGCATTTCAAAAAGTAAATTTTTTAAGAGATATGAAAGCAGATTATAGCGGACTTTCAAGGATTTATTTCCCCGGGTGTGATCTGCAGAATTTTACCACATCTGATAAAGAGAAAATCGAAGCTGATATTTATGCTGACTTCAAAGAATCATACCGGGGGATATTGCAGTTGCCGGTAAAGGCAAGATTTGGCGTATATGTTGCTTACAAGTATTATTTTTCCCTGTTTAAAAAGATCAGGAAAACAAAAGCAGCAAAGGTAATGGGGCGACGCATCAGAATTCCTAATTATTATAAAGCATTGATTATTGTAAGGGCGGGACTTAAAAACAGCCTCCGGATGATTTAAAATATGAAAGAATTAAAAGTAATATTGGTGGATGAAGAGGATAATATAACCGGTGAGTCAGAAAAAATGAAAGCTCATCAGGAAGGCCTGCTTCACAGGGCATTTAGTATTTTCATTTTTAATCAAAAAGGAGAAATGCTGCTACAGCAGCGGGCAATGGAAAAATATCATAGCGGGGGCCTCTGGTCTAATGCCTGCTGCAGCCATCCGAAACCCGGTGAAGAAACAAGTAATGCTGCCGCCCGCAGGCTGCGTGAAGAAATGGGAATTGAAACAGAGCTTCAAAAACTCTTTAGCTTTATTTATAAGACAGAATTTGGGAACGGATTGACCGAGCATGAGTTTGACCATGTGTTTGCAGGTGTTTACGAAGGGGCGATAAAGGAATCTGCTGATGAGGTAATAGGTTACCGGTATATGGAAATGCGTCAGATACGCCAATCGCTTGAACAAACACCTGAGCAATATACAGCCTGGTTTCACCTTGCTTTTCCAAAAATAGAAGAATGGTGGAGTAAACGATACAATACCGAAGCCGCATAAAAAATTTTTTCAAAGCAATGAACACTGTTTTTTACATATTGATATTACTGCTAACGTTTATTGTAATGGAAGGAATAACCTGGTGTACTCACAAATTTGTGATGCATGGTTTTCTCTGGTATCTACATAAAGATCATCACCAGGTAAAGCCAAATGTGTTTGAGAAAAACGATCTGTTTGCTTTTATTTTTGCGATTCCAAGTTTACTGCTTATATATTTTGGCACTTTTAATCATGTCTGGTGGATGCAATCAATTGGTTTTGGCATCATGGCTTATGGATTTGCCTATTTTTTGGTGCATGATGTTATTATCCATCAACGGCTCAAATGGTTCACCCGAAGCAATAATACATATGTACGGGCCATTCGCTGGGCGCATAAGATGCATCATAAACATTTGGACAAACATGAAGGAGAAAGCTTTGGTTTTTTATATGTGGCAAAAAAATACCGGGCTAAGGTTCGCCAGGATAAGAGGATAATGGCGGGTAACAAAAAAGTGGAATATGCTCCGGAAGCAGATTGATTATTCTTTCAACCTTTATCTTTAGCCTTCAATTATATTTCTGCCTTTACAGTTATCATATGATTATATCATCGCCGGCACAGGTTGCGCTGGTCTCAGTCTTGCCGTTCATATGATCCGTTCCGGAAAGTTTGCAGATAAGAAAATACTGATCGTAGATAAGGAAGAGAAAGTAAAGAATGACCGTACCTGGTGTTTTTGGGAAAATGAACCGGGATTATTTGAGCCAATTGTAGCCCAACACTGGAAACAGGCATGGTTTCATGCAAATAAATTTTCAAGGCTGCTTAATCTGACACCGTATCAATACAAACTTATACGGGGAATTGACTTTTATAAGTATTGTTTTAATCTTATAAGACAACATTCAAACATTCACATCAGGTTGGGAGAGGTCAAAGGAATTGAAAGTAAGGGGGATACTGCTTCTTTATTGATCGGGGAGGAAAGGATCAACGGCAGATACATCTTCAACAGCATTATTTTTGATAGGCCTGTCCTGAAAAAGAAAGAATACTACCTGCTTCAGCATTTCAAAGGCTGGGTGATTGAAACCGACAGGTCTTTTTTTAATCCCCGGGAAGCAACCCTGATGGATTTCAGGACAAACCAGGATAACGAAACAACATTTGTTTATGTAATGCCTTTTTCAGAAACAAAGGCGTTGATTGAACATACTGTCTTTAGTGAAGAAGTGTTACCAGCTTCAAAATATGATGAAGGGTTGAAAAATTATATTGAAGAAGTACTGCAGGTCAGTTCATACAAAGTAACTGAAACAGAATTTGGCATTATTCCAATGACAAATCATCAGTTTTCCGCCTCCGATAATAATATTATTAATATCGGAACAGCTGGCGGGCAGACAAAAGCTTCCAGTGGTTATACATTCCGTTTTATACAGAAACATTCTGCGGCAATAGTGGACAAACTGCTTAATGATAAACACCCGGTAATAAGAACCTTTTCCCGAAGATTTCATTTTTATGATAGCATACTGCTGAATATATTGAAGCATAAAAAACTTTCAGGAGAGAGAATATTTTCCGATCTGTTTAGAAAAAATAAACCTCAGCGATTGCTGTGGTTCCTGGATAATGAAAGTTCTTTTATTGATGAACTGAGAATTATTTCTTCGTTGCCAACCATGCCTTTTTTAAAAGCAGGGCTAAGGCAGTTATAGCTGTTAATTGTCAGGATCCATTTGCATAAATTCCCTTTTCACTGCTTTCAGCATACTGAAAAGCTGCGCTACCTGTATCAGCAGGAGTACAACCAACGCCAGTAAAACATACCAGGGAAGTGTGATGGCTTTGATGGCGCCACCGGTTCCCCATTTAATATTGTAATAATTGGTAAGCGCAGAACCGAAAGCCATTCCCGCAAACAAAAAAGAAAGCAGGGAAAACACAACTTTCAGGAACATGATCCGCATGGTAGAGTAGCCCACTTTAAAATTCTCAAGAATTGCTGCCGGGATGATTAATATCATAGCGATCCAGCTCCAGTTTTTATTGAACCAGGCATCATTAAGTGTCAGGTTTAATATTATCAGTAAGAGAATGGATGCTAATCCCCAGGGGAATAAAAGAAAAGTGGATGGTTTACCGGATGTAAGTGTCATAACAGTAAATTTTGATTATGACAGGAAGGTAGAAAATATCAGGGATAAAATAGAAAAAGCATTTGGTATGCCTTTTTGTAGCCTCGACAGGAATCGAACCTGTATCTGGAGCTTCGGAAACTCTTATACTATCCATTGTACTACGAGGCCTTTTGAGTCGGGAGTCAATAGTCGATAGTCCAGAGTTTGACTCCCGACTCCTGA
>Ga0233424_10001562_pt1 | contig 19338 bp, 16 predicted proteins | sample Watercolumn_Towu_FD_181011 | JGI IMG/M metagenome (GOLD analysis project Ga0233424, IMG submission 181011) | Freshwater microbial communities from Lake Towuti, South Sulawesi, Indonesia - Watercolumn_Towuti2014_125_MG | ecosystem: Environmental > Aquatic > Freshwater > Lake | place: Indonesia...
GGGCCAAGCTCATCAAGAACATCGAGGTCGCGGCCAAGCTGGGCGGCGCCGACCTGCAGGGCAACCCGACGCTCTTCGACGCGGTGCTCAAGGCGAAGAAGACCTCGGTCCCCAAGGACAACATCGACCGCGCCATCAAGCGCGGCGCCGGCATCGGCGGTGAGGCCGTCGAGTACACCTCGATCATGTACGAGGGCTACGGTCCTAACGGCGTCGCCCTCATGATCGAGTGTCTGACCGACAACAAGAACCGTGCAGCGGCCGAGGTACGCACCGCGCTCAGCCGCAACGGCGGCACCCTCGCCGATCCGGGCAGCGTCGCGTACAACTTCAGCCGCAAAGGCGTCATCGTCGTCGGTTCCGAGGGCACGACCGAGGACGACGTCATGATGGCGGCGCTGGAGGCCGGCGCCGAGGAGATCGAACCGCACGCCGAGGGCTTCGAGGTCATCACCGAGGCGAGCGACCTGGTGGCCGTCCGCTCCGCCCTGCAGGACGCCGGGATCGAGTACGAGTCGGCCGACGTCGAGTTCGTGCCGAACCTCAAGGTCGAGATCGACGCCGAGACCGCCCGCAAGGTGTTCCGCCTCATCGATGCGCTCGAGGACAGCGAGGATGTGCAGAACGTCTTCAGCAACTTCGATCTGTCGGCCGAGGTCCAGGCAGAGCTCGAGAACGACGACGCGTAGGCGCGGCGCGAGCCGACGACGCGGCGCGCGGCCTAGCCTGGTCAGGTGACCACTTCGTTGCGCGTGCTCGGCATCGACCCTGGACTGACCCGGTGCGGTGTCGGCATCGTCGACGTCGATCGCGCTCGTCGCGGCACGCTCGTCCACGTCGGAGTCATCCGCTCCGCCCCGGATGCGGAGATCGGCGACCGGCTCGCGATCGTCGCCGCGGGGATCCGCGCGGCGATCGCCGAGCACCGGCCCGATGCCGTCGCGGTCGAGCGGGTGTTCGCGCAGCAGAACACGCACACCGTGATGGGCACGGCGCAGGCGAGCGGGGTCGCCCTCCTGATCGCGGCCGAGGCCGGCCTGCCGGCCGCGACCCACACGCCCAGCGAGGTGAAGGCCGCGGTGACCGGGTACGGCTCCGCCGACAAGCGTCAGGTCCAGGCGATGATCGCGCGGATCCTCCGGCTGGACGCGCCTCCGCAGCCCGCGGACGCGGCGGACGCCCTGGCGATCGCGCTGTGTCATGCTTGGCGCCGCGGCGCTCCGTCGACGAGTCGCACGGGTGGCGGCCTGACTCCCGCGCAGCGCGCGTGGGCCGACGCGGAGCGTGTCGCTCGAACATATCTACGAGCCGGCTCCTAGACTGACAGGATGATCTCCTCTCTGCACGGCACCGTGCTGCACACGACGCCGGACCAGGTCATCATCGACGTCGGGGGCGTGGGCTTCGCGGTCGCCGTCCCCGCCGATGTCGCCCACACCGCAACGGTGGGGGAGAAGCTCCTCCTGCACACGAGCCTCATCGTGCGCGAGGACTCGCTCTCGCTGTTCGGCTTCGCCGACCGCGGCGAGTTGGAGATCTTCTCCCTGCTGCTCAGCGTCACCGGCGTCGGCCCGAAGTCTGCGCTCGGGGTGCTGTCGCACCTCACCGCGGACCAGATCGCGGAGGCCGTGACCGCAGAGGACGATGCACCGTTCCGCCGGGTCTCCGGCATTGGACCGAAGACCGCGAAGCTCATCGTCGTGCAGCTCGCCGGCAAGGTCCAGGCCGTGGCTGCCCCGTCGACGCCCGCCGGGTCGGGAGGGGACGATGTCGTGGCCCAGGTGACGGTGGCTCTGGTCGGCCTCGGCTGGTCCGAGAAGGTCGCCGCCGAGGCGGCGACCCAGACGGCGACGGACGCCACGGATGCCGAGCGGGCCTCCGTGGCCCTGCTGCTGCGGCGCACGCTCGCGCTGCTCGGCCCGGCGCAGGCAGGCCAGGGTCGTGGCTGACGCCCTCGATCCGACCGAGCCGACCGACGAGTCCGAGCTCGCCATCGAGGGCGCTCTCCGGCCGTCGAGCCTCGGCGAGTTCGTGGGACAGCAGAAGGTACGTGGACAGCTGCAGCTGCTCCTGGAGGCGGCCCGCATCCAGTCCCGCCCCGCGGACCACATCCTGCTCGCGGGGCCCCCGGGACTCGGCAAGACCACACTGGCCATGATCGTCGCGCACGAGAGCGACCGTCCGCTGCGCATGTCCAGCGGTCCGGCCATCCAGCACGCCGGCGACCTCGCGGCGCTGCTGTCGAGCCTCGTGCCCGGCGAGGTGCTCTTCATCGACGAGATCCACCGCATGGCCCGGTCGGCGGAGGAGATGCTGTACCTCGCCATGGAGGACTACCGGATCGACATCATGGTCGGGAAGGGCGCGGGGGCCACCAGCATTCCGTTGGAGCTGTCCCCGTTCACGCTCGTCGGCGCCACCACGCGCTCCGGACTGCTGCCGAACCCGCTCCGCGACCGCTTCGGCTTCACCGGTCACCTCGAGTTCTACGACGAGGGCGAGCTGGAGCAGGTCATCGGGCGGTCCGCCTCGGTACTCGGCGTCGACCTCCCGACCGACTCGCTCTCCGAGATCGCGCGACGCTCCCGCGGGACCCCGCGCATCGCCAATCGCCTGCTGCGCCGGGTGCGCGACTATGCGCTCGTGCACGGCGGAGGCGAGGCGACCCTCGGGGGCGTGCGGGCGGCGCTCGACCTCTACGACGTGGACGCGATCGGCCTGGATCGTCTGGACCGCGCGGTGCTGGACGCTCTGGTCCGTCGGTTCCGCGGGGGGCCCGTCGGCCTCAGCACACTGGCGGTCGCGGTGGGGGAGGAACCGGAGACCGTGGAGAGCGTGGTCGAGCCCTACCTCGTGCGGATCGGCTTCCTCGGTCGCACCCCTCGCGGGCGGGTCGCGACGCCGGAGGCGTATGCCCACCTCGGCGTGGCGCACCCGGACGGGATGCTGAAGTTGGATGACCTATAATCGCTGAAGACTTCCCCGATACCGCTGTGCGCCCAAAGGCTGGTGCGTGCACCTGAGAAAGGCGCCATCCCCATGCCCATGGAATTTGTCCTCTTCGGACTCCTCGCCGTCCTGCTGATCTTCATGATCTTCAACACGCGCAAGCGCACCCGGCAGATGAAGGCCGAGCAGGAGGAGAAGGCGACCAAGACGGTTCCCGGCGCCAAGGTCCTGCTGCAGGGCGGCATCTACGGCACCATCGTCGCGTACGACGCCGAAGACCTCGACTCCCCGGCCCTGGTGGAGATCGCTCCCGGCACCGTCATCGAGGTGCACAGCCAGGCGATCCTCCGGGTCGTGGAGCCCAAGGACGCCATCGTCGACGCGCCCGTCGACGCCGCGGACGACCACGTCGTCGACGAGACCGCCGCTCCCGCGCTGGAGACGCCGGAGGAGACCCGTGCCCGCCTCGAGCGGGACGCCGACGACAAGTAAGACGAGGGCCGTCGCGGCCTCCCGGATCACCGTCCTTCCAGAAAGCTGAACACACGTGGCTTCATCCTCTCCTGTCCGTCACGCCTGGCGGGTCCTCCTCGGCCTGCTCCTCGTGACGGGCGTGCTCTTCGGCATCAACGCGCTGGGTGTGTACGTCTTCAAGCAGAGTTCGTGGACACCTGAGCTTGCGCTCGATCTGCAGGGCGGCACCCAGATCGTCCTGAGCGCGGAGACGGAGGACGGCGCGGCACCGACACAGGAGCAGCTCGACCAGGCCGCGGCGATCATCCGTCAGCGCGTCGACGCCTCCGGTGTGGCCGAGGCCGACATCACGACCGAGGGTGGACGCAACATCGTCGTCCAGATCCCCGGTGAGGCGGACGAGCAGACGCGGCAGCGGATCCAGTCCAGCGCCCAGCTCGAGTTCCGTCCGGTGCTCTACACCACGGCCGCGAGCACGGAGTTCGTCGGAGAGGACGGCAACTCCACCCCGTACCCGAGCCCTGACCCCTCGCTGAACGCCGAGCCCACGGCCGAGCCCACCGACGCCAGCGACCTGTCGTGGGTCACCGACAAGCTCGCGGCGGAGTTCCAGGCGTACGACTGCGCCAACCCGTCCAACGACCCGTCAAAGGCGCCGAAGGACGAGCCGGTGATCGCCTGCTCGCCCGACGACACCGCCAAGTTCATCCTCGGCCCGGCGGAGCTCGACGGCCGTGCGATCACCGACGCGACGGCGGGACGCGACCCGCGCTCCGGCGCCTGGATCGTGCAGCTCACCATGAACGGCGAGGGCGCGGACGCCTTCGGTCAGGTGAGCACCCGGCTCAACCAGAACCGCATCGACGGGCTGTCGCCGCGCGACCAGTTCGCCTTCGTGCTCGACGGCGAGGTCATCAGCGCGCCGCGAATGAACGGCGTCATCCTCGACGGCCGCCCCAGCATCTCCGGCAGCTTCACGCAGGAGAGCGCGACGACCCTGGCCGACCAGCTGAAGTTCGGAGCCCTTCCGCTCAGCTTCGAGGTGCAGAGCTCGGACACGATCTCCGCGACCCTCGGCACCCAGCAGCTCCAGATCGGCCTCATCGCGGGCCTCATCGGCCTCGCGCTCGTGGCGGTGTACTCGCTGCTGTCCTACCGGGCGCTCGGGACGGTGATCATCGCGTCGATCGCGGTGATGGCAGTGCTGACCTACATCGTCATCTGCATCCTGGCGTGGCGGATCGGCTTCCGCCTGTCGCTCGCCGGCGTCGCCGGCCTGATCGTGTCGATCGGCTTCACCGCCGACTCCTTCATCGTCTACTTCGAGCGCATCCGCGATGAGCTGCGCGACGGCAAGTCGATCACCGGTGCCGTCGAGGACGGCTGGGGTCGGGCCAAGCGGACGATCTACATCTCCAAGTCCATCAACGTCCTGGCCGCCGTGGTGCTGTACATCCTCGCCGACTCGACGGTGAAGGGCTTCGCGTTCACGCTCGGCCTCACCACCGTGATCGACGTGCTGATCTTCGTGATCTTCACCCACCCGGTGATGCAGCTGCTCGCTCGTACGCGGTTCTTCGGTGGCGGGCACAAGCTCTCCGGTCTGGATCCGGAGGCCCTGGGCGCCGTGTACCGGAGCCGCTCGCAGTACCGCGAGGTCGCCACGGCGTCCGCGGGGCGCGGAGCGAAGAACGCGCGTTCGCGCGGAGAGGCGGATCGCCGGCAGACCATCGCCGAGCGCAAGCGGGCGGAGGCCCTCGCCGCCGAGAGACAGACCACGGCCGGAAGTGAGGGAGACAACTGATGCCTTCCATGAATGAGTTCGGCAACAACCTCTACACGGGCAAGACGTCCTTCCCGTTCGTCGGGCGCCGTCGTCTCTGGTTCATCATCGCGATCGCTCTGGTCGTCGGCTCGGCCCTCGTGCCGCTGTTCCGCCCGATCCAGTTCTCGATCGAGTTCACCGGCGGTTCGCAGTTCACCGTCGCTGCGCCCGACACCACGGATCAGGACACCGCGACCGAAGCGGTGCAGTCCGTCGTCCCCGGTGCCGCGACCAAGGTCGTCATCGTCAACGACCAGGATGTCCGGGTGCAGACCGACCAGATGACCGCGGGCGAGACGCAGCAGGTGGCGCGCGCCCTCGCGGATGCCTACGGCGTCGAACCGGACGCCGTCGCCTCCTCGTACATCGGTCCGGCCTGGGGCGAGAGCGTGACCCGGCAGTCCCTGTGGGGCCTGGCGATCTTCCTCGCGCTGACCTTCCTCATCCTCGCCATCTACTTCCGTACGTGGAAGATGTCGGCGGCCGCGATCATCGGCCTGCTCGACGTGCTCGTGATCACGGTCGGCGTGTACGCCCTGGCCGGATTCGAGATCTCGCCCGCGGCCGTCATCGGCTTCCTCACGATCCTCGCGTACTCCCTGTACGACACCACCGTCGTGTTCGACAAGATCAGGGAGAACACCACGGAGGACGGGGAGAAGACGTCGCGGCTGTTCGGGGAATCGGTCAACCTCGCGGTGAACCAGACCCTCATCCGCTCGATCAACACCTCCGTGGTGGCCGCGCTGCCGGTCGGTGCGATCCTCTTCATCGGCGCCTTCTGGCTCGGTGCGGAGACGCTGACCGACATCTCGCTGTCGATCTTCGTGGGCATCCTCGTGGCGACCTACTCGACCCTGTTCGTGGCCGCGCCGCTGTACTCGCTCTTCCGCGAGAACGAGCCGCAGATCAAGGAGCGCGACGCCCGTATCCGCGCTGCGCGAGCCAAAGCGGCTGTCGAAGCCTGACGCCCCCGTTGCGGGGCCGACCCCCGCTCAGCGCGCGTAGGATTGTCTGATTCGGAGGTGAGTGGATGGCGGAGCCGCAGACGGCATCGCAGGGTTCGAGTCTGCGACGGCTGGTGCCCCGCATCTTCTCGCGTGCGTCCCGGATCAACGATCTCGACAACCTGATCCGCACCGTCAGGGCGAACCACCCCAAGGGCGACTTCGCCGTCATCTCCCGCGCCTATGCCGTGGCCAAGGAGAAGCATGAGGGGCAGAAGCGGCAGAGCGGCGAGCCGTACATCACGCATCCGCTCGCCGTCGCCCAGATCCTCGCGGAGCTGGGGCTCGGCCCGCGGGCGATCGCGGCCGCCCTGTTGCACGACACGGTCGAGGACACGGGCTATGCCCTCACCGACCTCACCGCCGAGTTCGGCGATGAGGTCGCGATGCTCGTCGACGGCGTGACAAAGCTCGACAAGGTCAAGTACGGCGAGAGCGCCCAGGCCGAGACCGTCAGGAAGATGATCGTCGCGATGTCGAAGGACATCCGCGTGCTGCTCATCAAGCTCGCCGACCGGCTGCACAACGCCCGCACCTGGGGCTTCGTCCCGCCGGAAAAGGCCGCGAAGAAGGCCAAGGAGACGCTCGAGATCTACGCGCCGCTGGCCAACCGCCTCGGTATCCAGGCGATCAAGTCGGAGCTCGAAGACCTCTCCTTCGCCGTCCTGCACCCGAAGATCTACAACGAGATCCACAGCCTCATCGCCGAGCGCACCCCGCAGCGGGAGAAGTACCTGAGCCAGGTCATCGAGGAGATCGACGAAGACCTCCGCGACCTGCGCATCCGCGGCAAGGTCGTCGGCCGGCCCAAGCAGCTGTACTCGGTGTACCAGAAGATGGTCATCCGCGGCCGCGAGTTCGACGACATCTACGACCTGATCGGGATCCGTGTCCTCGTCTCCTCCGTGCGCGACTGCTACGCCGTGCTCGGGGCCATCCACGCCCGCTGGACGCCGCTGCCCGGCCGGTTCAAGGACTACATCGCCACCCCGAAGTTCAACCTCTACCAGTCGCTGCACACGACCGTGATCGGCCCGGCCGGACGCACGGTCGAGATCCAGATCCGCACGCACGAGATGCATCACCAGGCGGAGTACGGCGTCGCCGCGCACTGGATGTACAAGGAGCGGATGAACGGCGGCGGCAAGGCCGAGGTCCGCGCCTCCGACACCGACATGGCGTGGCTCGCACACATCTCCGACTGGCAGGCCGAGACCGCGGACCCCGGCGAGTTCCTCGACTCCCTCCGGTTCGAGATCGGCGCCAAGGAGGTCTACGTCTTCACGCCGAAGGGGCGGGTGATCGGTCTCCCGGCCGGTGCCACCCCGGTCGACTTCGCCTATGCCGTGCACACCGAGATCGGGCACCGCACCATGGGCGCCAAGGTCAACGGACGCCTGGTGCCGCTGGAGTCCGAGCTGAAGAGCGGCGACGTCGTCGAGGTCTTCACGTCCAAGAACCCGGATGCGGGACCCAGCCAGGACTGGCTCGGCTTCGTCAAGAGCACGCGCGCCAGGAACAAGATCCGCGGCTGGTTCACGAAGGAGCGCCGCGAAGAGGCCATCGAGCAGGGCAAGGAGGCCATCGCGCGCGCGATGCGCCGGCAGAACCTGCCGCTGCAGCGTCTGATGAGCCAGGACTCGTTCACCGAGGTCGCCCACCAGATGCACTACGAGGACGTCTCGGGTCTCTACGCCGCCGTCGGCGAGGGGCACGTCTCGACGCAGTCGGTGCTCGAGAAGGTCACCGCGCTCGTCGCCACCGACGAGCCCACGACCGGCGCGATCGACCTCCCGGGAAGCATCCAGACCCGCGAGTCCCGGGGCGGCGACTCCGGTGTGCTGGTGCGCGGCGCGAACGACATCCTCGTCAAGCTCGCGAAGTGCTGCACGCCCGTCCCCGGCGATCCGATCGTCGGGTTCGTCACGCGGGGGAGCGGCGTCTCCGTGCACCGGGCGGACTGCGTGAACGTGAAGGCCCTCAGCGGCGAGCAGGATCGGTTCGTCGAGGTCTCCTGGGCACCGACGACGAAGAGCGTCTTCCGGGTGCAGATCCAGGTCGAGGCCCTCGATCGTTCCGGCCTCCTCTCGGACGTCACACGGGTGCTCAGCGAGCATCACGTGAACATCCTCTCGGCGACCGTGTCGACGACCGACGAGCGCCTGGCGTTGAGTCGCTTCGTGTTCGAGATGGGCGACGCGGTGCATCTCGACCGGGTCCTGAACGCGGTGCGCCGGATCGACGCGGTCTACGACGTCTACCGCGTCACCTCCTCCTGAGGAGCCTCTCCAGCGCGGCGAGGCCGCTGACGCTCCCGGGAACCCGGTGCCCTCCCTTGAGGGCCCGGATCGCACCCTCGAGAGCCGTGGGGTGGGCAGGGGCGAGCGCCTGCATCCAGGACAGCACACGCGGATCGCGGTGCAGCGTCGTGGCGAGATCGCACATCGTGCGGACGGGAGACGTCACGAAGATCCCGCCGAGGCGGCGCACGTCTTCCTCCGGGACCATCGTGTCGTGGAAGGACACGCGGGTGTGCACCCGCGGGCGCACACGACGTTCCACACAGCGACGCACGTGATGGATCGACGGCGGGGCATCGCCCGCCCCGTGTATCCAGGCGGCGCTCGGCCCGCACGCGGCGGCACCGTCCTGGACCAGGGCGGCGATGCTGCTCGCACGGACATCGGCGGATTCGGGAAGATCTGCGGGGATGTAGGCGTCGCCGACCTCGATGACATGTCCGTCGAGGCGGGCGGCGCTGAGTTCACAGACGCTGAGTCGCGCGCCGGGCAGATACAGCAGAGCGGGGTGCATCCCGCCAGTGTGGCGGCCTGCACCCCGCTCGTGCGGAGATCGGTGGATCTGTGGAGAGCTCAGCCACCCAGGGCGTTGAGCCAGGCGCGACGGGCCTCGAGGGCGTCCGCGGCCTCCTTGGCGGCCTTGCTGTCGCCGGAGGCCTCGGCGGCTGCGAGCTCCGCCTCCAGCTTCTCGATCGCCTCGTGGAGCTGCGAGCTCATGTCGTTCGCCCGCGCCTTGGTCTCCGGGTTGTTCTTCTTCCAGTCGACGTCCTCGCGCGCCTTGAGTGCCTGCTCGATGACGCGGAGCTTGTCGTCGAGCGCACGCTCCTTGTCGCGCGGGAAGATGCGGCCGACCTCGTCCCACTCGCGCTGGATGCGCGTGAGCAGGGCGCGGGCGCGCTTGATGTTCGGCTCGTCGGCGACAGCCTTGGCCTGCTCGAGCAGCGCCTGGCGGGCTTCGATCTTCGGAGCGGAGTCGGCTTCTTCCGCTGCGGCCTGCTCGGCACGAGCGGCGTAGAGAGCGTCGCCGGCGGCCTTGAAACGTGCCCAGAGGGCGTCGTCGGCCTTGCGTCCGGCGCGACCGGCCGTCTTCCACTCGTCGAGGAGCGAGCGGTAGGCGGGGATGCCGTCGACACCGCGCGGGGCCAGGGCCTCGGCGCGCTCGACCAGTCGCGACTTCGCATCACGCGCCGCCTTGTGCGCATCGTCGAGCTCGGAGTAGAACGCCCGGCGGTGCTTGTCGACGACGGCCCTCGCGTCGCGGAACCGCTTCCAGAGCTGCTGCGAGACGCCCTTCGACAGGCGCGGACCGTTCTGCTGCTGGGCCTGCCAGGACTCGAAGAGCTCGTTGAGCTCGGCGGTGACCTGCTTCCACTGCACCTTGCTGAGGTCGCGGGCGGCGATGGCCTCGGCACGCTCGACGAGGGCGGTGCGCTCGGCGACGGCCTGCTCGACGAGCTCCTTCGCCTGCTGCGCCTCCTGGGCGGTGGCCTCGGACAGCGACGCGGTCAGCGCGGTGAGGCGGTCGCGGAGACCGGCGAGGTCGCCGACGGCCGCGGCATCCGTGGCTTCGTCGATGAGGTGCGCGGCCTGCTTGGACAGGTCGCTCGCGGAGGCACCGCCGGCCTGGTGGCGCTGCTCCAGGGCGACGACCTTGAACGCGATGTCGTCGTACTTGCGGACGTAGTAGGCGAGAGCCTCGTCGGGGGTCCCGTCCGGGTACTGACCGACGACGCGCCAGGACTCGCCTTCGCGCACCTCGACGGTGCCGTCTTCGGAGACGCGGCCCCATTCGCCGGCGGACGAGACCGGAGTCGGCTTCGCCGCGGCCGGTGCGACGGCGGCCGGAGTCGGCGTCTTCCGCGGCATCGGCACGGCGGGCGGGGTGGGAACGGGCGGGGTCGGCTTCGCGGGCTCGTTGGCAGACACGGTGATTCTCCTTGCGCGGTCACGCCGCGGGAGGCGGAAAGGACGAGGCTCAGCCTAGTACGCACTCTCTGATCCGCGAGACCCCGTCTTGCCGCCGAGACCCCGTGATTCGTGCGCGAACGAGGCGGGGTCTCGGCGACGAGGCGGGGTCTCGCGGGGTGGGACGTTACCGTTTCGTGAGCAGAACGTTCGATGCAGGACACACTGCGCGTCATCTGCGGGTAACACGGCGCTCCTATCGTCGCGACCACGACAGTCCCCAGGTCGACAGGAGTTCCATGGACGACATCCCAGCGCGCACAGTGGACATCGTCGTCGTGGGGGCGGGCATCGCGGCGCATCGTTTCGTCGCGCGGATGCTGGAGGACCCGGACCGTGCCGTGCGGATCACGGTGTTCGGGGACGAGGGACGCCTGCCGTACGACCGTTCCGGACTGGCGCGCGTCGTCGGCGGCAGCCCGGCGTCGGCGGGGGAGCTCGACCGCGCGCCGTTCCGCGACGACCGCGTCCGCCTCATCGACGACGACCGGGTCCTGCGGATCGACAGGGGAGGGCGCCGCGTGCGGGCGCGTTCGCAGCGGTGGTACGACTACGACGCGCTCGTACTCGCGACGGGGACCCACGCCCATCGGCTCGACGTGCCGGGGATCCGTGCCCGTGGCTCCTTCCTCCTTCGCACGATGGAGGACGCGCACATGCTGCGTGCGTTCCTCGCGGTCCGTGCGACGGAGATGCCGCGGGCGCTGCGCGCGGTCGTCGTCGGCGGCGACGAGGGCGGAGTGGACGCCGCATGCGCGCTGCACGACGCCGGGGTGCAGACGACGATCGTGGACGCCGCGGATCGCCTGCTGCCTACGCACCTCACGCTTCCGGCGGCGAGCGCACTCCGCGGGATCATCGAGGCGCGCGGTATCGCGGTTCGGATGCGGACGCGGGTGACCCGCGTGGACCCCGACGCGACGGGCGCGGTGACGGCCGTGGAGTTCCAGGACGGCACGTTCGCGCGGACCGACCTCATCGTGACGACGGGTGCGCGGCCACGCGATGAGCTGGCACGGAACGCCGGGCTCCGCACGCGGCCGGGCGGCGGTGTCCTCGTGGACGCGGACGGGCGGACGTCCGACCCGCGCGTCCTCGCGATCGGCGACGTCGCCGCGGACCCGGCATCCGGCGGCACGGAGGCTGCCCTGGCGTCCGCGGATCGAGCGGCTGCCACCCTGCTCGGCGCTCGGGTCGCGAGCCCCGTGGGACACGGGTGGCACGGGAGCCCCGGCGGTATCGAGGTCGTGACCCTGCGTGTCGCGGACGGTGACGAACCGACGGTCGACGTCCCTCTTCCGAGCCGCGGAGACCGCGTATTCGGGGAGGTCGTGCTCTCCGAGGATGCCCGCGTGGTGCACCGCGTGACGGTCATCGGCGCGTCGGCAGATGCGTCGCTCGCTGGGCTCGCGCCCGGGTCGCTCGACGGTCAGAGGGCGGCGCGGACGCTGCTGGCCGCCGCCGTGGCCGAGGACGGTGCGGAGGCTTGCACACATGGGCTGCCGTCCGCGCCGCTGGAGGTGCTGGCAGCGGAGCTCACGGACCGAGGAATCCGGACCGTCGCGGAGGCTCTGGACGGTGCGGTCGAGAGCCGCGGCTGCGGCCCCTGCCTCCGCCGTCTCGCGCTCGCGTTGCAGGAGCGCCCCGAGGCGAATTTCGGCGTACGGCCCGGCGACCGCGGAACCCTTCGCCCCGAGGTGCGTCTCCGCGGGACGACGGCCGCTCCTGTCCTGGAGGTGCGCGTCGGCGCCGACTCCGACGGGGCGCTGCTCCTCGTCGTGGGTCGTCTCGCGGCACGACGGGAGGCGACGGTACGGATCGATCGAGGGCTCCTCGCCGTCAGCGGCCTCCGGGCGGAGGACATGCCGGACGCACTCGCGGACCTGCGAAGCGCCGGCGCCGTCGTTCCGGAGGCCTTGATCGGCGGGGCGGACCTCGCGCGGCCCGGAGGCCCGATCGCCGTCGTCCGGCACCCGTCACGGACAGGGCGGCGCGCCGGTGGTGCGAGGTCGGCGGAGGGCTCGGCATGAGTGCGCCCCCGCGTCCCGCTCCGGCGCTGGTCGGCTGCCGCGTCGTGGTGGTCGAGGTGCCGCGGCCGGTGCGTCCGGAGCCGGTCGACGTCGACACGCTTCTGCGGATCCTCGCGGCGACGGGCTCGGAGGTCGTCCGGATCACTCCGCCGCGGGCGGACCACGCGATCCCCGCCGGCTCCAAGCGGACGCTGTACCGGATCGCGTCCGGTCAGGTGGACGCGGTGCTGTTCCCCGCGGCGGAGGCCCTGCCCGGGTGGCTCGGAACGGTGGAACGACTGGGCATGCTCGACGCCATCCGCGAGCGGTCGCGCGCGTCCCGCCTGCTTCTCGCCACCAGCGATGCCGCTGCAACCGCGCGGTTGGTGGAGAACGGCCTGCCGGCATCGACGTCGTGCGGGCCCACCGCGGACGATCTTGCCCGGAGCGCGCTCGCACCTCTCACACACGGGGTCCTCGAGCGGCGGACTGCGGCGGGTCGGCTGGCGGTGCGCAGCGGCGGCGCGCTGATCGACGGCGGCTTCGTCCCGCTCTCCCGCGGCGCGGTCAGCATCCTCGAGGCCCTGTTCGTCGCCGACGGGCGCGTGCTCACCAGGGCCGAGATCGGCCAGGTGCTCCCCGGCGGTCGACGCAGTGCGCGTGCGGTCGAGGTCGCGGTTGCGCGGCTGAGGGAGGCCCTCGGCGAAGGGGACCTCGTGCAGACCGTGGTCAAGCGCGGGTACCGGCTCGCCGTCCTCGACGAGGACTGACGACGCCGGAGAGCCTCACTCCGAGGGGGTCTCGGGAGCGGTCGGTGCCGGGCTCGGGGTGTCGCTCGGCGCCGGGGAGGGAGCGATCGACGACGAGGGCGACGGCGTCGGCTCCGGTGTGGTCACCTGCGCGTGCACGACCTGACTGACGATGGCGCCCACGACGATGAGGGAGCCGACCGTGACCGCGATGATGTTGTCGCGGGTGCGCCGGCGGATCTGGTCCTGGTGCCAGCGGGTACGGGCGGTGTGCAGCCGGGCGCGCTCCGCCTCGGTGCGTGTCTGCGCCTTCTTGGAACCGCGTGCGGCCATGCCCTGTCTCTCCCGTCCGACGCCGGTCCACGACGTCGCCTGAGAGCCTACCGGGGGCACGGCCTCGCCTCGTGTCCCCGGCCGCCGTTAGCCTGGAGGAATGTCCTCTCCCTCCGCCCTGCTCTCCGGGCAGACACCGCTCGCCGTGCGCATGCGCCCGGTGTCGCTGGACGAGGTCGCGGGGCAGCGCCACCTGCTGCGGGCCGGGTCGCCCATCGTGGCCCTCGCCGATCCGGAGGCCAGCTCGCCCGGCGCGGTGTCGATCATCCTCTGGGGTCCGCCGGGCACCGGAAAGACCACGCTCGCGCAGGCCATCGCCCGCTCGTCCGGTCGCCGGTTCGTCGAGCTCTCGGCGATCACCGCCGGCGTCAAGGACGTGCGGGAGGTCATGCAGGAGGCGATCACCCAGCGCGACCTGTACGGGCAGACGACGATCCTCTTCCTCGATGAGATCCACCGCTTCACCAAGGCCCAGCAGGACGCGCTGCTGCCCGGCGTGGAGAACGGGTGGGTCATCCTCATCGCCGCGACCACGGAGAACCCCTCGTTCTCGGTGATCTCGCCCCTGCTGTCCCGGTCGCTGCTGCTCACGCTGCAGCCGCTCACCGATGACGACATCGGCGTGCTCGTGGACCGCGCGGTGTCGGATGCCCGCGGACTCTCCGGTACGGTCGCGCTCAGCGACGAGGCGCGGTCGGCGCTCATCCGCCTCGCGTCGGGGGACGCCCGTCGTGCCCTCACCGGACTGGAGGCCGCCGCTGCCGTGGCGCTCTCGCACGCCGCCGCCTCCGAAGCCGACCACGACGGCGAAGACCCGGAGACGGTCGTCCCGGAGGTCACCGCCGACGACGTGGCGCAGGCCGTCGACAAGGCTCTGCTCCGTTACGACCGCCAGGGCGACGAGCACTACGACGTCATCAGCGCCTTCATCAAGTCGATCCGGGGTTCCGACCCGGACGCCGCGCTGCACTACCTCGCCCGCATGATCGAGGCGGGGGAGGACCCGCGGTTCATCGCCCGTCGGCTCGTCATCTCCGCCTCCGAAGACGTGGGGCTCGCCGACCCCCAGGCCCTCGGCATCGCCGTGGCCGCGGCCGACGCGGTGGCCTTCATCGGGATGCCGGAGGGGCGCATCCCGCTCGCCGAGGCCACCGTCTATCTCGCCACGACCGCGAAGTCGAACGCGGCCTACGTCGGCATCGACGCCGCCATCGCCGACATCCGCGCAGGGGGATTCGGGCGCGTGCCGCTTCACCTCCGTGACGCGCACTACCCCGGAGCGAAGCGCCTCGGGCACGGCCGCGGCTATCGCTACGCGCACGACAGCGAGTTCGGGATCGTGCCGCAGCAGTACCTGCCGGACGAGCTCGACGGGCGGCACTACTACGAGCCGAAGAACCTCGGCGCGGAGCGCGACATCAGCGCGCGGCTGGAGCGTATCCGCCGCATCCTCGGCGACCGCTGAACCGCCGGCCCCGGGCTTGGGCCGCCGTCTGATAGAATTGAGCGGCTCGAAACCGAGTTTTCGGGCATCTCCTCGTTCATACCCCACCTTGCTGGCGCCCCGGCGTGCGCTCCAAGGCAGAACGCGGGTGATACGTCCGCGAGTCGCGAAAGTCGCGACCGCGTCATCGGAAGGACAGCTTCGTGACCACGAAGTCCCAGGACCGCCGCAAGGTGCGTCTCAGCCGCGCTCTCGGCGTGGCTCTCACCCCGAAGGCCGCCCGCTACCTCGAGAAGCGTCCCTACGCTCCGGGCGAGCACGGCCGCACCAAGCGCAAGGCCGACAGCGACTACGCCGTCCGTCTGCGCGAGAAGCAGCGTCTGCGCGAGCAGTACGGCATCCGCGAGAAGCAGATGCGCAACACGTTCAACGAGGCCCGTCGTCAGGACGGTCTGACCGGTGAGAACCTGGTCGAGCTGCTCGAGATGCGTCTCGACGCCCTCGTGCTGCGTTCGGGCTTCGCCCGTACCACCGCGCAGGCTCGCCAGCTCGTCGTGCACCGTCACATCCTCGTCGACGGCCAGCTCGTCGACCGCCCGTCGTTCCGCGTGAAGCCGGGTCAGCTCATCCACGTGAAGCCCAAGAGCGAGGGCACCGAGCCCTTCCAGGTGGCGGCCGCCGGCGGCCACGCCGAGGTCCTGCCCGCCGTTCCGGGCTACCTCGAGGTCGAGCTCGACAAGCTCCAGGCCCGTCTGGTCCGTCGTCCGAAGCGCGCCGAGGTCCCCGTGACCTGTGAAGTGCAGCTCGTCGTCGAGTACTACGCGGCTCGCTGATCCAGCGGAAGAGCATCAGGCAGGAGGCGTCGGGGTTCCCGACGCCTCCTGTCGTTTCCGCCTACGATGGAGAGACCGCGCCTTCGCGGCTCTAGGGCAAGGATGACGACATGAAGAATGTGCTGTGGTTCCTGATCGGCGTGATCGGCGGCTTCGTCGCGGCTCACTTCATGAACAAGGACCCGCGGGGCCACGACATCCTGGCCGACGTCGACGCCCGCCTCAACGGCCTCGCCGCGATCCTCAGCGACGCGTATCGCGCGCAGGAGGCTCGGCTGACCGAGCCGGGCGAGAACTGACCCCCCGCATCTGCGCCTCGGCGCGCCCCCTCACGCAAGGACATCCGGCACTCCTATGAAAACTGCGGAAATCGCGCAGCGCTACCTCTCCTACTTCGAGAAGAACGACCACCTCATCGTCCCCTCGGCATCCCTGGTCAGCGACGACCCCTCGCTGCTGTTCACCGTCGCCGGCATGGTCCCGATGATCCCGTACCTCACGGGCGTGGTCCCGGCGCCGCATCCGCGCATCGCCGACCTGCAGAAGTGCATCCGCACCAACGACATCGAGGAGGTCGGGCGCACCGCGCGTCACGGCACGTTCTTCCAGATGCTCGGCAACTGGTCGTTCGGCGACTACTTCAAGGAAGGCGCGATCCGTTACGCCTGGGAGCTGCTCACGAGCTCGGAGGCGGACGGCGGCCTCGGCTTCGACGAGAAGGATCTCTGGGTCACCGTCTACGAGACCGACGACGAGGCCGAGGCGATCTGGCGCGACATCATCGGGCTCAAGCCGGAGCGCATCCAGCGCCTCGGTCGCGCGGACAACTACTGGAACACCGGCCAGCCCGGTCCCGGCGGCCCTGACTCCGAGATCTTCTTCGACCGCGGCCCTGCCTACGGCAAGGACGGCGGCCCTGCGGTCGACGACTCGCGGTTCCTGGAGATCTGGAACCTCGTGTTCATGCAGGACTTCATCGAGAACATCCGCGGCAAGACCGAGTTCGACATCGTCGGCGAGCTGCCGATGAAGAACATCGACACCGGCATGGGGCTGGAGCGTGTCGCCTTCCTCAAGCAGGGCGTCGAGAACATGTACGAGACCGATCAGGTGCGTCCGGTGCTCGACCGCGCCGTCGAGCTCTCCGGCCGCCGCTATGGTGCGGTCCACGAGGACGACGTCCGCTTCCGGGTGATCGCGGATCACGTGCGCTCCTCGCTCATGCTTCTCTCCGACGGCGTGCGTCCGTCGAACGAGGGCCGCGGCTACATCCTGCGGCGCCTCATGCGCCGGACCGTGCGCGCCATGCGGCTGCTGGGCGTCGACGACCCCGCGTTCCCCGAGCTGTTCGCCGCCTCCCGCGATGCGATGAAGTCGGCGTACCCGGAGCTGGAGCGCGACTGGTCCGTGCTCTCCTCGGCGGCCTTCGCCGAGGAGGAGACCTTCCGGCGCACCCTGGCGCAGGGATCGACCATCCTCGACCTCGCGCTCGACGAGACGAAGAAGAGTGGCGGGAAGACCCTCAGCGGTTCCGAGGCGTTCCTGCTGCACGACACCTACGGCTTCCCGATCGACCTCACCCTGGAGGTCGCCGAAGAGGCCGGGCTGGACGTGGACCGTGCCGCGTTCGACTCCCTCATGCAGGAGCAGCGTCAGCGCGCAAAGGACGACGCCCGCAATCGCAAGCGCCAGCTCGCGGATGTCTCGGTCTACCGCGACCTGCGTGCGCTGGGCGAGACGGGCTTCGACGGCTACACGGCCCTCGAGGTGGAGTCCCGTGTGCTCGGCCTGCTCGTCGACGGGGCGCCGGTGCGCAGCGCCGCCGAGGGGCAGATCGCCGAGGTCGTGCTCGCCGAGACGACGCTGTACGCCGAGTCGGGTGGTCAGGTCGCCGACAAGGGCACCATCGTGGGCCCCGGCTACGAGCTCGAGGTGCTCGACGTGCAGCGTCCGGTCCCGGGGCTGATCAGCCACACGGTCGAGGTCTCCCGCGGCACGGTCGCGGTCGATGACATCGCGACGACGATCGTCGACGCCGCGAACCGGCGCGCCGCTCGGCAGGCGCATTCCGCCACCCACCTCGTGCACGCCGCCCTCCGCGACACGCTCGGTCCGACGGCCACACAGTCCGGGTCGCTCAACCGTGCCGGGTACATGCGGTTCGACTTCGCCTGGTCGCAGGCGCTGTCGACCGACACCCGCACGGAGATCGAGGAGATCACGAACCGCGCCGTGCAGGACGCCCTCGAGGTGACCACCCGCATCGTGACGCTCGACGAGGCCAAGGAAGCGGGCGCCATGGCGCTCTTCGGCGAGAAGTACGGCGACGTCGTGCGGATGGTCGACATCGGCGGCCCGTGGTCGCGAGAGCTCTGCGCCGGCACGCACGTGTCGACCAGTGCGGAGATCGGTCTGGTCAGCGTGGTGGGGGAGTCGTCGGTCGGCGCCTCCAACCGCCGGATCGAGGCTCTCGTCGGCGCGGATGCCTTCCGTGAGCTCGCGGCGGAGCGGGCTCTCGTCTCGCAGCTCACCGCCTCTCTGAAGACCCCGCGCGAGCAGCTCCCGGAGCGGATCGCCGATCTCGCCGCGAGCCTCAAGGCCGCGGAGAAGCGCATCGCGCAGTTCGAGGCGAAGGAGCGGGCGGGGCGCATCCCCGCGATCGCCGAGGCCGCGACGCGCGTCGGAGACTACCGCGTGGCGGCGCAGACGCTGGGGGACGTGGCCTCCGCGGACGATGTCCGCGAGCTCGTCAACGGCGTGCGCGACCGGCTGGGTTCCGACCCCGCGGTCGTGGCGCTCGGTGCGGTCGTCAACGGTCGCCCTGTCGTCGTCGTCGCCACGAACGAGGCCGCGCGCGGTGCCGGTGCGAAGGCGGGTGCGCTCGCGAAGCGCGCCGCCGGTGTGCTCGGCGGAGGCGGCGGCGGTCGGGACGACGTCGCCCAGGGTGGCGGTACCGACGCAGCGGCACTGCCCGCCGCGCTCGAGGCCGTCTCCCAGGGGCTGCGCGGCGCGTGAGCGGTTATCGCCGCGGGGTCCGGCTCGGCATCGACGTCGGCCGGGCCCGCGTGGGCGTGGCGCGGTCCGATCCGGACGGCATGCTGGCCGTCCCCGTCGAGACCGTACCACGCGATGAGCGCTCGCTCACGCGCATCGCGGAGCTGGCTGCGGAGTACGAGCCGCTGGAGATCGTCGTCGGTCTGCCGGTGAACATGCAGGGTGCGGACACGCCGTCGACGGTGGATGCGCGCGAGTTCGCGGCGGCTCTCCAAGCGCGCAGCGGCGTGCCGGTACGCCTCGTCGACGAGCGTCTGAGCACGGTCTCGGCGCATGCGGCGTTGCGGAGTTCTGGGCGATCACAGAAGAACTCTCGTAGCATTGTGGATCAGGTCGCCGCCGTGGTGCTGCTGCAGCAGGCGATCGACACGGAGAAGAGCACCGGAAACCCGGCCG
>Ga0233424_10001564_pt1 | contig 19318 bp, 20 predicted proteins | sample Watercolumn_Towu_FD_181011 | JGI IMG/M metagenome (GOLD analysis project Ga0233424, IMG submission 181011) | Freshwater microbial communities from Lake Towuti, South Sulawesi, Indonesia - Watercolumn_Towuti2014_125_MG | ecosystem: Environmental > Aquatic > Freshwater > Lake | place: Indonesia...
GAGCTCGATGACAAAAGCCGGACGCGTCCGGAAAATGATCTCCTGCATGGCAAACATGTCCTGCGGAAACTGAAGCACCGGCTCTCCGAACCAGGTGGTCTGGTGAATCCAGTGATATCGGTCCGCCTTGACCAACACATCCAACGCTTCCGCGTGCAGTTCGGCGTCGGCCGCCATTTTCGCGGCGGATTCGATTCGCAATCGCTCAAATTCTTCTCGTGTGTACATAGCATCTGCTTACTGGCCTGGATTGCCGCATGCCCTGTTTCCCGCGACGCCTTTGAGGAGCCGGATCGTTTCGGCGATGCCTTGCTGGAGGTTCCCCTGGAATTGAAAGCCGGCGCGGGCAAACCGTTCGCTGGAGACGTGATAGGACAACTGGTTCATAATCGCGCTGTCCACATGGTTGACGGAAAGCTCCGGAATGCAAAGCCGAACTGCATCCACCACTTCGTGCACCGAAGCGTTGGTCGTCACCACGTTATAGACGCGGCCATCAAACAACCCGCGTTGCAAAATGAACCTCAAGGCTTCAACCGCATCGCCCAAGTCCAGGTACGGCCTTTTCTGGTCCATCGCGGTCCGCCAAACCGTGAGCGGCAGTCCCAAAGCCGCTTGCCAGCAAAACTTGTTCACGGCCGTATGAAACCGCATTCCGACCGAAACGCCGAAAATCGTGCCAAACCGGCAAATGATGAATTTCAAACCACGTGTCCGTCCGAGGCACTTCAGAAACTCCTCCCCTTGTAACTTGGACTCCGCGTACGGACTCTGTGGTTTCAATTCCTCAAGGGAACAATTCTCATCTACGACCGATTCCTGCGTGCCGTAAACACTCGTGGTCGAGATGAAGACCATCGGACACCCGCGCTCTGCGCAGGCCTGACCCACGCGCTGGGTGCCTTCCAGATTGACTTTCTCCACTCGGTCTTTGTGCTCGAAGCTGCTGGCGGCGTCCGTGATCGCAGCAAGATGCACGACCGCGTCCGTCTCCGGGAGCAGACGCCCAAGGTCTGCGCTCAGGATGTCCCCCTCGATGAAATGGAAGCGGACGCCATCCGGCAAATTGAACAACGAGCAGAAACGCTGGGTGGACAAATTATCCAGCAGCACAACTTCGTGGAAGTCCTGCGGTTGAAGACGATGAATGAACCCGGAGCCGATGTGACCGAGCGCACCTGTAATTAAGATATTCTTCACGGTGCTCATAAATATCGGTCCAGACGCGAGACAAAATACTCCCGAGTCCGCGCCAATCCACTGGCCAGGTCGAATAGTGGCTTCCACCCCAGCACCTGCTTGATCTTCGCGTTGGACACCACGGCATCTCCGAAATCGATCGCCTCCCGTTCCTTGGGCCATTCCACCGACTCCACTTTGCCACCCACGTGTTGGACAATCGCGGTCGCAATCTCCGCCACGCTGTATTGCCGATCGGCCGCCGCGAAGAAAACCTCGCCCTCGACCCGCTGACTCTCCGCCGCGAGAATGAGGGCGTCCACGACGTCTTCGACGTAACTCAAGTTTCGCAACTGGCTGCCCGTGCCGTAAACCGTGAGCGTCTTCCCGCGCAGGGCCAGCCCAATGAAATAGTTCACGAAACCGAATTCCGGGCTGCGGATGTTCGAGCGCGGCCCAAACACATTCGCCAGCCGGACCACGGTGGCACGCATGCGATAAGCCCGTCCGTAGATGAGAACATATTTCTCGGAAGCACTCTTGTTGGCCGAGTAGATGTCCACCGGAAACTCCGGATGCAGTTCATCGACTTGCTCCCGGCGCATCTGGCCAATTTGCGTGCTGGTGCCGACGTGGACGATTTTGAGATCCGGATTGAACCGGCGGGCCGCTTCCAGGATGTTAATCATGCCCTTGCAGTTCACGTCGATATCGATCAGCGGTTCTTTCATGGAGTTCGGATGCGACGTGTAAGCGGCGCAACTGAAGACGATATCGCGGCGCTGGATGCAAGCGCTCAATCCCTCGAAGTTCCGGATATCATTCAAAATGACTTCAACCGAGTTCTTGATCTCTTGGATATTCTGCATGTTGCCGCCAGATTTGGGATCGAGGCAGTCATAAATGGCCACCTGCGCGCCGAGTTCAAGGCAACGATGGGCAAGATTGCTTCCCACGAAACCAAGGCCACCGGTAATAAGAATGCGTTTCCCTTTCACAGAATATCCATGATTTCCATTACGGTTTCCCTTTCAGCTTCACAATTGGTTTCGCGGGAATGCCGACGACTGTGACACCATCCGGCACGTCTTCGATAACAACTGCGCCCGCGCCAACAGTGGCGCCAGCACCTATTCTAATTCTGGGAACCACCGTCGCGCCCGCACATATCCAAGCGTTGACACGTACATGAACAAGACCACAAAGGGTTGCACCCGGCGCAATCTCTACCCCATCTTCCAAAACGTCTTCGTGGTCCACGCTGGCTTTAGTGTTAATTATGCATTGACGCCCCAAGCGAGCCTCCGCCCCGATGATGGCGCCTCCCAGAATTTGTGATCCCGCCTCAATGCTCGCATTTGCGGAAATCCAAGCTGTGGGATGTGCGATAGTGGTCGGAGATAGTCCTTCTTGCACGAGCATGTCGTGAATGCGCAGTCTTGCGTGTCCATGGGGGTTTCCGATCGCCACACAAAATCCAATGCTCCTTCGATCTTGAGATTGAATCCACTTCTGGAATCCTTCGTACCCTTGATAGATCGGCACATCCGGAAATGGGGACGGAAGGTTCGGTGTGTCGTCAACCACGGCAACCACCTCTGCTCCATAGTATTCAATAATGGGCCGTACGACTTTTGCCTGACCTGTGCCTCCCCACAGGATGACTTTGGGAGGAAATTTGTTGATATGGCTGTTAGGCATATCAACCTCTCATCGCGAATGATCTTCAGCACAAGTCATCACGAGTCATCACGAACACTGTCGCGCCAGGCACTGGCTCCGCCACAAACGCGATCTCACGTTCCACAAAAAGCGGGACAATTTGTGATCCGTTCCATCACTTGGTCAAGATTGATCTCAAGACGCTACAGATGTGATCGAGCTGCTCCTCTGTCAGAACGAGAGCGCAGGGAAGATTAATTCCGCGTTCAGAAATGTCGTAAGCTTGTATGTTGAGCGGACGATATTGTTCCTCGCATCCGGAGTAGGCCGGAAGTGAAGAAAGAGGGTAGAAGAACGGGCGGCTCGGAACGCCCATCTCTTCCTGCCTCCGCATGACGTCATGCTTGTTCAATCTGAGACTCTTAGCCAGCACCAAGGCTGTGATCCAAACGCTGTTGAAGACACCTTCGGGTTCAGCATTGAACTCGAGCCCTTCGAGGTCTCCCAGTTTCAGTTTGTACGATTCGAAGATCCAGCGCTTTTTGGCGATCAACTCATCCAGCCGCTGAAACTGAGCGTAACCGACCGCGGCCTGCAGGTTGAACGGCATGTATTTGAACGTAACCTCGTAGTTGTAGTACATCCGCCCCCCCGGCTTCCGACCATGATCCCTCAAAAACATGCATCGCTCGTAAAGCTTCTCGTCATCCAGCAAAAGCATCCCCCCCTCCCCGGTGACCAAGGTTTTGGTGCGATGAAAACTGAAGACCGATCCGGTGCCGAACTTGCCGGCGCGAATTCCTTTGTAGGTTGATCCCAAGGCTTCGGCCGAATCCTCGATCAAGGGAATGCCGTGTCGCGCGGCAAGCGCGAGCAGGTCATCCATCAGCGGCATATTGCCGAATAAATCGACCACAATGATCGCTTTCGTCCTCGAGGTAATGCGCTCTTCCACCGATGCGGGATCCAGGCACCAATTCACGGGATCGATATCCGCAAAAACCGGCGTTGCGCGGAGATACGTGATGGGGGCTGCGGTCGCAATCCACGTGCACTCCGGCACAATGACCTCATCGCCCTCGCCGATGCCCAGTGCAGCCAGGAGCAAGTGAATGGCCGTCGTGCAGTTCGGAGTCATGACCCCATACTTGCGATTGTGATAGCGCGCGAATTCCCGCTGGAAGGTCTCCACGTAGTGGTAGTTGTACCACCCGTTGCGCATGCAGTCCTCGACCACCTTGATCTCATGTTCCGTGATCCAGGGGCCGGCCATGTAAATCGGATTCATGTCTTGCGCTCCTCGCTCGTGCCAGTTCGCAATCTTCTTTCCATCAATCACCCGCATCGACTGAACAGGACATTGCATGAATGGTCGAGCCTTAAGTGTTCGGGGAAATTGTTCTGGGGGATCGGCCCTTCCTTGCCCAGATAGGTGCCGAGATAGATCGATTTGAAGACCAGTTTGAACCCGAGTGACTCGACCTCGGACGTGACTTCACGAAAATTGAAAAACCAAACGGGAATCTTTGAATCGTAGTAATTCTGTGCCGACGCGTAGGTCGGTATGTCCCCTGCCACCAGATCCGTGAAGAGCCAATACCTGGAATTGAGGCCGGCCAGGCACTGTAGCACCTCTTTCCATTTGGCCACGTAGTGCAACGAGGATCCAAGATGCACAATATCGACACCATGCAAAGATTCCGGAATAGCCGTGACAAATCGAACGCGCGAATCCCCCGCGAATATTTTTTTCGCAGCCGAGCATACTTCGGAACCTTCCACGACAACATAATCCAGATTCTTGGTCGGAAGGCTGCTCGCGACGGACACGTACGTCGAACCCAGGCCACCGCCGAAATCAAGGATCCGCAGCCGCGCTGCGTCTTCGGCCAACATCGCCGCGAGAAAGGGCAAGAGACAGGATTTGTCCGCGATCGTCCGTGGCACGGAGCAGTTCTCCGATGCGAGCTTCAAGAGCTGACTGGTTTTCTCCGAACACGCGGTCAGCCATTTGGCTCCACAAAAACCGGGCCCGGCAGTTGGGACTTCGGAGAGATCTTTGTACACGCCTTCCCAAATCGCCCGGGGCTGTTGCAAGGTGGCCTCCACGTGCGCTCCAGACGTTTACTTGGTCACAGGACCGCGCACCCAATCATAGCCAATGGCCGGATCATCAAAGGGAATCCGTCCTTCGTCCAGAGGCTCATAGACCTGCGAAGTGACATAAAACAAATGAACCGGACCGCACAGCGCTTTGCAGCCGTGCGCGACACCAGGCGGCACGCGGAGCACTTGCGCCTTTTGGTTGTCGCCCATCAAGAAGTCAACCGTCTTCCGATACGTTTTCGATTTCTCTCGAGTGTCGTGCAGCGCGACTTTCAACACACCGGCGGCCACGTACCACCAATCCACTTGGACCTTGTGGATGTGCCAGGCCTTCGCGACTCCTGTGTACACGAGCGAATGGCTCCATTGCCCGAAGCCCTCGCGAAAGAACGGATCGGTCACGCGGATAATCTCCCGGAAAAATCCGCGTTCGTCCGCGAACGTCGTCAACTCTTTCAAGACGACATCCTCGATCAACACACTACTCATTCAAACGTCTGAATCGCGCCAACCACCGTACGAACGTCCTTGTCGCTGAGTTCCGGATAGATTGGGAGTGAAATAATTTCTTGAGCAACCGTTTCAGTGACCGGAAGCGCGTCCGCGCAACGGATCCGGCCGGCGTAGGCAGGCTGTCGATGGACCGGCACCGGATAATGAACCCCGGCGGCGACGCCGCTCTTCTTCAGGTGAGCCAGAAGGCAATCTCGCTGTCGCGATCTCACGACGTACAAGTGGTGAACATGCTCCCGGCCAGGCAGCATCCGGGGCAGATCAAGGTTTTGGTCCTGCAACGCCGAGTCGTAACAGGCGGCGACACGGCGACGCGCAACATTGTCTAGATCCAAGGAGCGGAGTTTCACGCGCAAGATCGCGGCCTGGATTTCATCCAGCCGCGAATTCCAGCCTGGTGTTTGGCTGACATAACGCTCGGCCCAGCCGTATTCACGGAGTTGCTTGACCTGTGTGGCCAACTCCGCCTGATTCGTGACCACCATGCCGCCGTCGCCCAAAGCGCCCAGGTTCTTGGTTGGATAAAAACTGAAACAGCCCAAATCGCCCAGCGAGCCCACTCGGCGCTGGCGATACGTCGCGCCGTGGGCCTGACAACAATCCTCGATTACTCGAAGCCCATGGTGCTTCGCGAAGGCGAGGACGGCATCCAGGTCCGCCGCCTGTCCGTAGAGATGAACCGGAATGATGGCTTTGGTCCGGGGAGATAACGCTTGCCGCAACGCAGCCGGATCGATCGTAAAAGAGTCCGGTTCGATATCGACTAGAACTGGAATCGCCCCGCATAACTCGATGGCAGCCACTGTGGCCACAGCGGTGTGCGAAACCGTGATAACCTCGTCCCCGTTTCCTATCCCGCAGGCCTTCAGCGCCAGGTGCAGCGCCTCGGTGCCACTCCCACAGCCTACAGCGTGGGCGACTCCCACAAAGGCGGCGAACTCCTGTTCGAATGCGCTGACTTCCTCTCCGAGGATGTACACCCCTCGCTCCAGGACGCGGCGGATCGCGGCGTCGATCTCACTCCGATGGGCCTGATACTGGGCGCGAGGATGACTACACAGGATCATGGGACAACCTGCACTCGCGGAACATAAACGACCCATTGCCCGCCGCCCGATCGGAATTGTTCCTCTTTGACCATGATCTCTTCGGCGTGATTCCAGGCAAACAACAGCGCATACTCCGGGTAACGCGCCTTGAATTCTTCGTGTGGGCGGACGGGGATGTGAGCGCCCGGACTGAATTTTCCCTGCTTGATCGGGGTCGTATCGCTGATGAACTCGACGAGTTCACTGGTCAGTCCGCAGTAATTGGTGACCGTGGTGCTTTTCGAGGTCGCGCCATACCCAACCACCCGTTTGCCCTGGCGTTTCAGATCCCTGAGCAGTGCGGTCAACTGATCGCGGGACTGCTCAATGTTCTCGCGCAATCGCGCATACGTGCTGGCCTGGCGCAACCCGAGCCGTTCTTCCCTGGCCAGTTGAGCCTCGACGCTGGCCGCAGGGCGCTTCGCACCCTTGCACGACACGAAGTACCGCATCGAACCTCCGTGAACTGTTTGCGGAGCCAAGTCCACAATCTGAAAGCCGTGTTCCTCGAACAGGTAGCTTAATGCCGCCACGGAAAAGTAAAACGCATGTTCGTCGTAAATCTGGTCGTAAGACGTCTTCTCGACGATATCGCCCAGGTAAGGATCTTCAAAAATAATGGTGCCCGCGGGTTTGAGCAGTTTTTCAAAGCCCGAAACGACGGAATGCAAGTACGGGATGTGGCACATCACGTTGGCGGCCACAATCACATCGGCCTGACCTTGCGCCGCCACGATCTCGCCCGCGAGTTCGCCATCGAAGAACCGGCTAATGGTATGCACGCCTTTCTCCCGAGCCGCTTGCGCCACGTTAAGCGAAGGCTCGACTCCTACGTGCCGAATGCCCGCCTCGGCAAAATGCTGCAGAAGAATGCCGTCATTACTCCCCAATTCGACCACCAGCGGATCGGGTGTGGTCAGGTATTGGGCCCGGACGATCTCGGCCAGGGCCTTGAAATGGTTGGCCATTCCTTTCGATGTCGAAGAGTAGAACGCATACTGGTCGTGAAACATTTTCGTGCGGTCCGGCTGCTCGATTAACTGGACCATTCCGCAGCGTTCACAGTATCCGGCGCGCAATTCAAAAAAATACTCCTGCGCAAAATCGGTCGTCCGCAGAAACCCGTTGGCAATCGGCATACGGCCGAAGGAAATAAAGGGTTCGACCGGCGCCGAACAGATCAGGCATTCAGACGATTTCATGTCTCAGGCCCTTGTGGCACCGGGTTCTTCAATGGGAGAGAAAGCGACGGAGCGCACCAGGGCATCTCTCGCGTTTTCGAAATCATCGACCTGGAACAACACGTCAATCGCGTCGGCATTTGCAATGTCAATCGCCAACGCCGCTCTGGCGGCGGATCGGGCCTCCACATCTTGTTTCAGAGCAGCCAGCGCAGACGCCAACAGCGCGTGTGCCCGCGCGTCCTTTGGGTTCAGGCGAACCACCCTGAGAAGCTCGGCTTTCGCCAACGAAAAATCTCCTTTGGTCAGCAAATCTTCGCCGCACTTGCGCGCGTCCGCCGCGGATGACCTCTCATTGAATAACGACTCCAGCGTGACTCTGGGAAAAACATCCAGCAATCCGCCTTGAGTTGCGTTGATAATTTGAATCCCTCGGCCGCGGGCGATTCTCTTGAGCGCCTTGTACTGCTGCCAGAGATTGATCAGATGCTGGCATTGCCCTTCGAGATACCCCTCTTCCGGCACATCCGCCCACTCATTGAGCCCGGCTCGGACAAGGGCATGCGCCTCTTCCTGGTAGAAATGCCGCGATTCTCCGACGTGGAGTATCCAATCGTGATCACAACCGAGGAGGTAGATCTCACTGAATCCCATAAAAAGCGCTATCTCCAGTGCCATCACTGAAACTGACCAGGGTGCGGGAACATGATTTGAAATGTCGATATCTTCCCCCTCATTCGTGAACGACGGATCGTGAAAGGCCAAAAAATGAAGCTGCCGTCCACGAAATAGACCTCCTACCTGAGTGCGTTCGTAATCGGATAGACTGAAGAACATCTTGGCTGCCCCAGTTCCATGATCAACTTCTCGCATCCATGAATGCCATGCCTCCTCGGTTAGCGGCGGATGATACGGAGCGATACAATAATAGGAGGGGCAAATGAATTGAAAATCCGCATGTACAAAAAAGTTGCTAACAGCGATGCAGTACTCACCTGCCAGCAACCTCAGATTCTGCCTTTTGATTGAAGGGCCACACGCCAGGATAAAGCACCTCCGCTCCTTGTGGCAGTTTCTGAGTTCCGCATTCTTTAGCACAATCGGATTCATTTGCGCTGACGACGAACTAATAGAGCGACCGTCAGTGTTCTTTTGTGTAACAGACTGAGGCTCAGCGGCGCCTCATCGCTCGACACTTAATTAACCGCTCGACTATCGGCCAATCGGTCGGTTCATCCAGCTCGTGATACGTGTCCTCGGGCATAATGTATGCAGTGATCCGGCCCGCCAATCGACTTCCAGTGTCAAGCAGCAATCTCCGAGAGCAAATATAAAATGCTCCATTCTCTACCAAGAAACCGTTGAATTCCTGCCGACGCGGACGAATCAGCGGATCATAATTCTCCGGGAACACAAAACCGTCTTCCCCTGGTTGCCAGATAAAACGCCTCTGACGCACCACAGAAAGCAGTGAATCCGCATCCTTGATTCGATATTGCAAAAGCCCACTCTTCAGATCCTCAGATGAAAGCAGCGGTGAAGTTGCCTGAATCAGGACCATGTATTCAAACTCATGGTTCAGAGCGAACTCAATCATGGCTGATTCTGTGCTTGCCGTGTCGGTGGCTGTTTCTGGGCTTCGGGACACAACGGTCACGCGCTCCGAGCCATACGCCTCGATGACAGAGCGCACCCGATTGTCATCGGTCGAAACGTAAACCCGCTCAATCTCGTCGCACTCAACAGCCGCGCTGAGAACCCAGTACGCCAGCGGCTTGCCGGCCAGTGGATTTATGTTCTTAAGAGGGATACTCTGGCTTCCACCTCTCAGCGGCAGAAAGGCGATGACTTTCTCCATTATTCTCCACTAAACGCAGCAGGGGCAGTTTTCACAGGTGGGGCTCAAGTTTGTCCAAGGCTCGCCAAAAGCCCTCGCCTTCATTCTTATGCCCCTGCCAGATTTCGGGGATAAATGACGCATCCGGTGCAAAAGTCCGGAGATCTTCTCCGAGTGCCGTGAAATCTATCTCTCCTTCTCCAATCTGGATACCTTCTCCGTCTACACCTATGGCATCAGCAACGTGCAGGTGCGCCACAAATGGACCGACGGTTCTGAGGAATTCTTTGAATGATGTTTTGTAATAATTGCAGGCAAGCTTCGAATGACAAACATCCAAGCATAGGCGCAGGTTTTGCTCTCGGCAAAACTGGGCTGTGTCCGCCGCCTCAACGAAGAGGTTTAGGTACCGTTGACCTCCGAAGTACCAAGGAAACGGAGGGAGAGTCTGTCCGATGACTTCAACACCGTCGGTGTTCAATCTTCGCAAGCTATCGGCCATGATCTGGTACAGCCTTGATCGTTCCTTGGGACCCAAAAACCTCTCTGACGTGGCCCCTCCAAGGCTCGCGACAACAAGTGGCCGATCAGAAAGCCGGAAGAACGGTTTCATTTCCCGAGTTAAATCGATGACCCTCTGCAGTTCACCAATAGACCGGGTTCGATGTGATTCGTCTTCCGAAGCAAGATTCAGGAGATGGTCTCCTGCGAACGTGTCCGGGCTATGCACGACAAGACCAAGGTCAAAGGTTCCCTTAATGGAATGCCGAAAGTCCTCATCCATGTCTTTGTAGCTAAGGTGGAATTCGAGGAAGTCAGGATTAGACTTCTTTAGCAGCACCGGGAAATCATGATAACGAACTGCAAGGCCCCATTTGCGTCGAAACACATACTTGCGACCGTCTGCCGTTACTCCCTCGATATCGCTCGGGAAAAAGTAATCTCCTTTTCGGACACTGCGCTTGATTCTTAGCCCAATGAGCTCACGGCTACGATTCGGCTGGAGGCCACGTCCTGGGCTCTTAATGGCAACAAGCTCTTCTGTGATAATTTCACCTGGCTGAATGTCTCTGGTTGCGACTAAGCTCTTCGCAAGCGTAACACGGTTCATAACCTCCCCTTGGCTCAAACTGCGTGGCGTCGCCAGTCCAATAGACTGCTCGACATCTCGGATGGCAAGCACCATTCGACGGAATTCATCCGGCAAGAGGCTCACCTTGTGGTCATTGCCTTCCATTGATCGGTCAACTGTAATGTGCTTTTCGATTACACGCGCGCCCAGCGCCACGGCTGCGACACAGATATCAATGCCCCGCTCATGTCCTGAATAACCGACCGGACAGTTGCCGATCTCCTTTAGCCGACTCAGGTAGGAGAGGTTAATGTCCTTGACGGGCGTAGGATATGTCGAATTGCAGTGCAGCAAAACGTACTGGGAACCAAGACGATTCAGGAGCGCTACTGTCTGGCTGATTTCGGATTCGGTGGACATTCCAGTGGAGCACAAGATCGGTTTATTTGTTCGCGCAACGGCTGTAATCAGTTGATGGTTGGTTAGATCGGCCGATGCTATCTTGTACGCAAGCATACCGAAGCTCTCAAGCCGATTTAAGCTCTCGACATCCCATGGAGTGCACAGTGGCAGTATTTCCCGCTCCCTGCAGTAAGCGAACAGAAGTTCCATTTCCTGCGGTGTCAATTGGAATTTGGTCAAGAGACTTAATGTGTACTGAGTACTTAGGTCCTCATCATGTGCTTGGTCGAGACACTTTCGATAGAGGGATGGAAGATCCCGCATTTGAAATTTTGCGCAATTTGCACAGGCTTCCTTTGCTGCGTCAACAAGCCGCTTTGCCAAGTCCAGACTTCCGTTGTGATTATTCCCGATCTCTGCAATAATGAAAGTTGATGAATTCTGGTCGATAAAAGCGCCGCCGATGTCCACACCCTCCTCTTTCCGACGCTCTCGTGCGACTCCGACAATCCGGCCTTTTTCGTCGGTCACAGGAATGTATTGAATTCTATCCGATAGAATGCTGCACATCCGCTCGACCGAATCCCCCAGGCGCGCCTTTCGGAATTGTCTGTTCAAAATCCGAGCAACAGGCCAATCCAAATTCGGATGCGGTTCCTTGAGGAGCCATCGCCGGAAATCACCGTCCGTTAACACGCCCTCCAGAACCCCATCCCTGTCAATCCCAAAGACAATTCGACGACGGTTCTGGTCAACCCGACGCAGCGCTTCGACTATAGATACGTCCGAGTTAACCACGTATGACAGAATGTTCCGATCAATGATTGTCATCATATAGCGATTCCGCAACAAATCACAGAGCTACTCCAAAAAGCAATTTCAACAGCGTTGTTTAGAGGCCGGATCCACAACAATGTCCCGATCCATGTTTCTTCGTTCGCAGACGGAGCCACGCGCCAAGCGCTGCTTGAGTAGTCTGATCAGTTCGCCGACCTAGCGTTGCTGGATTCGTTCGCGTTATCTCCTTCCAAATGCGCAAGGCTTCTTCTCGCCGACCCATCTTGAAAAGACATGCGGCAAGTCCTTTGGCGGCCTCGACTTCATGTGGGAATCTACTGCGCATTTCTAAAAATATCCCGGCCGCAGCGTCAAGTTGCTCCAATTTGAATAGTCGAAAGCCATTCCTAAGGAGAAATGCTCGCTCAATTTGATCTAGATACTCCAATACCGGAATGTAATCGCTGTCTGTTTGATGCACTTGGTCACTCTTGGCAAAAACGGCTCGCACGTATTCATTACCGGCGAATAAGGAGAAACCTCGGATACCCATTAAGTTCCTAAGCGTCGTGAGTGTAAAATGATATGTGTGAGCGTTTTGTAGAAGTAGCAAAAAATCGCCTTGGTAAGCATTGTGAACATTCTTGACACTAGGCAACTCAACAACCAGCAGTCCATCTTGCCTTAGGAGCCGCCTCAACTTCTGCAATTCCTCGACAGGGCGCAACAGGTGTTCAAAAACGTGGGAATAGATAATTAGATCAAACTGCTCCTCGTCAGAGATGTCTTGGATTACCACCGGTTCAAGTTTGAGGCCATATCGTGATCGTCCAAAGTCCAGGTATTCCCTACCAAGATCGATTCCTTTCGCCGCGCAGCCAAAATCCTGAAAGACTTTGACGATGCCGCCAGCACCGCACCCCACTTCCAGAACAGAATGAATCCGATTCATACTGATACCCTGGGCTATCAGAAAGTTCAAGATCTCGACGCCTCGATGGTATTGATCCGCAAAAAATTCTTCCGATGGCTTCGTTTTTCCACCATACAGGAGGCGATACTCCTCATTGTAAAACTCCGCGTAAGATTCATGATCCATCCTCGGATTTGTCTGAATCAGTCCGCAGAAGCGGCAGAGTTTTACTGAAAAGTAAAGCCCATATCGATCCTTTTCGGCAATGGTCACAAACGACATCCCGCTGCAGATACAACAAGGAACACTCTCAAATCTGTACACCTGCTTACGGACCTTTTCTGCCACGCGGTCTCGGGCTGCGGTCTGAATTGGATTCATTATTTCTTGGCTTTTCGAATCGAACGCAAACCGGGATGAAATGAGTAATTTCACGACTTCGATATGAGGCCAGTTGCAAATCGTGAAAACGGCCACTCAAACTGAAAGGACCGGAGTAAGAAAATGCTTACCAAGGACAAAGCCGAATAATAAAAGGTAAAGCCGACTGTTGAAAGCGAACGCAAACACAACGGGCCGAAATCAAAGGCGGCGTGGCTTGGCTCAGCCCTACCGATACATGCAAACGGGGAGTTAATCATTTTTTTCCTCCAGGCATATTTGCCCGGTCTGGCATGGTGACGACGCGATCTGAATTCACGACCTGAGGAAAGCACTCCTTCGCAGGCTCCTTCCGCTTGATCGACGACGCGTTTGAAAAGGACCAGGTCCATCGTTCCCATCTGTCCGTTCTTGGCCGATGTGAGACTCTGGTCGGTCTGGTAACAAAACACACATCGATAATTGCAGCTCGACGTCGGTTCGATCTGCAAGCAGGGAGGGAACCCGTCGACGCGTTGATTTGGGGATAAATGTCGTATCGGTAGCGATAGAACAAGTAACGCGGCAACTCCTCGTCGGAAATGCACTGAATCTCCTCGGCGACGTGTTCGCGGAGAGAAAACCGCGTCCCTTCGCAACCGGTGCCTTCCCCAAGCAGATCGTCGCACGCCTGCAACACGATGCGCGCCCGGTCGCCGCCTCCCGCCCGCACTCGGTTGCGAACCTCTCGGATGCGTTCGATAATGCGCTGCTGGTTGACCTGGCGATGTCTGATCGCAATCAGGCTGTCGGCTTTATTGAAAAGTTTGTTCTCGTTCATCGGATCGACCCACAACCCTTGGCAATGGCCGCTGGACGGCTCGAATCTCCACGATGCTAATTAATTAAACCGACCTCTCCCGGGTTACTGAATTCGCCGGCTTAGATTGGCCAGTGCTTCCCGCAGGCGCGCTCTGGAACTGTCGCGCCGCCTTTTGATTCTTTCGGAAGGTCGGAGAAGCCGACTTGATGCGTTGGAAACAGCGCCAGCATCCGCATCATATTCAGGTAGAACAGTCTCGCGATCGCAAGGCCCGCAGCCCTTCTTTGGCCAGCAGCGGACCCGTGGGATATTCCAACACGCAATGAAGGATAAACAGTTCCTGCACTTTCTCCAAGCGCCCGCCCGCCGCGGTAACTTCGTCCAGAGTTCCCATCCCCATGGAAATGAACACCCGGTCGAAATGGCTAGCAACGTATTCCTGCAGCGCAGCATCAATCAAACTCGAACTGGCGAGCTTGATGGCTCGGAGGCCGCGTTCGTACAACCTGGAGGCTGTTTTTGGGGCCTCTGGCGTAAAGCAGATCGCGATTCCGGCGGCCTGCGCTATGGAATGAGGTGGTCAATCCTCTCCTCAGTCAAAGCGATCTTAAGAACCATTCCCGTTCGGGATCATCGTTGCCGATTCCTTCAATATCGAGCGTCTGAAATTTGACGTAGTCGCAGCCGGCTTGCTGGGCGGCCTCGATAAGCCGCCGGGCCACGTCCAGACTGCCGTTATTATAATAACATTCCCAGATCTCGGCAATGATGATGACCGCTTCGGACGAAGGGACCATTTCTATAAGAAGACCTCTTCCAGCCGGACGCTTGTTTCACCGAACAAAATGTCCGCGGATTGGGGGCCGCCAATATGGACCAGCCATACGGCGGCGAGCGAATGGCGCTGGCTCGCCTCGAGAACGGCGTCGTAGCTCAGACAGAGATCAGTTCGGTTGCAATCGCCGAACACCACCTCGGCGCCAGCCTTCACGACGGACAGCGGCGTTGCCATGAACGTATTGGTCGGGCAGAGGACCTTTTTGCCACGCAATTTGAAGTACTCCATGCAGGCCATGGCCGCCCCGGCCCAGCTTGACGTCGCGACCGCTGCCGCGCCGCTCCATTCCGCCCATTTGTCCTCGAACAACTGCGTAAACTTGCCCTCCGTCCATTTCTGGTTGCCGAGGATTTCATCCCAATACTCCTGCAGCCGGGAACGATCTCGGGGATCGAATCCAATGGCGAACTTCTGAAAGTTTGGCAGCATGGGTTTCCCGATTTCAGTTGTATTCGAAAGCCAGCGATCCTGGGGATTCTGGAGACGCGGCGGGATGGGTTGGGTCGATCCGCCGGATCCTTTCCAGAGCCGCCGAGAGGGTCTGGGGATCCTTGCAGAAGCGGGCCAAATGAGCCAGCGCGGCGTAGGCCTCCACGGGCGGCGGATTGAGCTTGCAGGCAGCGCCAAACTCGCGCGCCGCTTCCAGAAAATGCCCGGAGCCAAAATGAGAATAGCCCTGGCTCAACAAATGCCGCGCCTGACCCAACTGAAGCGCCGAGGGCCGTCCGCACGACAGGGACCCCGTTCCGCGGCTGCACCCCTCGAAGCGCCTGGTTTCAAAAGCCGCCTTGGGCAATGCCACATCGCCCAGCACCGAGGCCCGCATCACGGCTGACCAAAACGCGCGATAATCGAACTGCGTGTGAAACCAGTCGCGCCCCGCCCGTGCGATGCGTGCGCGTTCGATTTCGTTTCGAACGAAATAAACCGCTTTCTCCAGGCAATCTGGAATGCTGTCATAGTAGGCGACACATCCCGCAGGAATCAGGCTCCGGCTCTCGGCGCTCGCATCCGTCAGCACGAACGCACCACACGCCAGAAACTCGAACAGCTTCCCCTTGATCTGAAGGCGGCCCTTCCCGGTTTGTGAGCAGACGCACACCTTGGCGCGATTGATCGCTTCCACGTACTTGTCCCACGGCAACCATTCGTCCGTGAGCCGCTCGCGATCGGCTGGCCCGGCGCATTTTTCCCAATCGATCAGGCCGCCTTGTTTTCGAAAGGAAATTCCCTGAGACCGCAAGCGGGTTCCCAGAAACTTCTTGAATACCGTGCGCAAGCCCTCGTTGCTGCCCAGCAGTACCACGTCCTCGGTTTTGGGCAGGTCCAGGTTTCGGATGAAATCGGTGAAGACATTATGGCCGGTCGTGAAGATGACACCCTGAGGACCGCAGCCAGACTCGGCCAGACGCTGATACCGTTGGTAGCTGGCAATCGACGAAGCAATGCCAAGGACCGTGCAACTGTAAAACCATTCCAGTTCGTGGGGAGCGGGGTCCAGGAAGGTGTCCCAGATTTGCGTGTACACGGGCAGGCCGCGCCGCATGATCTCATGCAACAAAGCGCTGGAAACGGATTGTTTCGGCCACGTCGTCGAATTGATGACGATCTGCGGCTCGAACTGCTCCACCAACTTCAAGATATGTTGGTCCGTCGCGTCGCGCCCGATTTCGCGGAACAGGCGCTGGTAGCAAACGTCCCGATGTTCGGTCACCGCGCCGCAGTGCAGAATCGGCAGCCGCAGTTCGTGGTTGGACGGCTCGTCCTCCCAGTGGACGTACTGTTCCGGATTGAGGAACAAAACTTTCATGCGAGCGTCCCCTGAAAATGCGGATTCGTCGCCAACGAGACGGCGGCGATCATGCTCAGCGACGCAATCCGTCCTTCCGAAATCGCACGGAACAGTTCCGCTTTGCTCAAGAGGAGGATCTCCGAATCCTCCAGATCGCCGGAGCAAGGCTCTTGGACTTTGCGCGCGTTTCGGGCCGAGAACAAGTGGGCCTTGCCGCAGCCGTAATTGGAGTGCGGCACATAACTTCCCAGCGAGATCCAACTATCCGCGACGTAACCCGCTTCTTCGAGCAACTCGCGCTGCATGGTTTCCACCGGCGTCTCGCCCTCCTCGAGCTGTCCGGCGGGTAGCGTCACGCATTCGGCGCGCACGCCATGCCGGTATTGTTGAGCCACGATGATCTTGCCGTCGGCCGTTTCGGCATAGGCGACGCAATACTCAGGCAGCGCGACCTGGTGGTAATCGTTCACAACTCGGCCGCCTGGCAAGCGGACACTTTGCACGGACAATTCAACCCATGGTTTCGCGGAATAAATCACGCGCGTGCTTAAGATTTCCCAGGCCTTCGCGCTGCGTTGCCCCGTGTTGTTTCCGTTGGCGGTCATGTCGTGGCGGGTCGTCCGCAGTTCTAGTTCAATCCCCGAGCAACTTGCGCCGGAGTTTGATCTTGGCCAGATTCTCGACGTTCTGGCGTTGGGCCGGACCGAACTTTTGTTCGATCAGGTTCAAGTAGGCCGGATTCATGAAGTACTTCGGCCAGGCTTCGTCGCGGAATTTCAGCACCTGCGCGGCAGACAAATGTTTCGTCGGCAGCGGCTGACATTCGTAGGATAGGAAAGCGTAGCCGGCGTAGGAATCCGGCAGTTTCCAGCCGTTGGTGCGAGCGGTGTTGTAAAGCGGGCTGCCGGGCAGAGCCTGACACGCATACATGTTCGCCATCTCCGTATTCAACTCGATGGCCAGGTCGAGCGTTTGCTGCATCGTCTCCAGGGTGTCATCCGGAAAACCGAAGATGTAATTGGCGATAATGTTGATCCCGGAATCGCGAACTGTTTGGCACACTTGCCGGATATTGATTTCCTGGAATGTGCCTTTGGAAACTTCGCGCCGGATCGTCTGATTTGCCGCCTCGATGCCGAGACAAAACCAGCGAATTCCCGCTTTGCGGAAAAGCTCCAGATACTTCGGCCGCACGGTATCGACCCGCGAATAAGACCACATGCGCGAGTCATAACCTCGCGCCGCCAGGCCGTTGAGCAACGGCTCGAAGTGGCGCTGGTCCAGGAAAAACATCTCGTCCGAGATGCGGATCGTTTCCACCCCCATCTCGTGGAGCTTGTCGAATTCCTTCAACATCAGGTCCGCCGACCAGTAGCGCATGACCGGCGAATTGGCCGAGACCACGCCCTCGGCATTGTCCGTGCGATTCAGGATGTTGATCATGCAGAAGTCGCACTTGAATCGGCAGCCGAGCGACGTGTAGATCGCGGCGAACGGCGTCCGCAAGTCGTGGTTGAATTCGGCGTGCCAGAAGTGCGCGCGATACAGGTCGAGCGGCTTGTCCCGATACGGCAACAAATCCCACGCGTACCCGGGCAAGTCCACGTCCATTCGCTCGTGAGGCACGACCCGTTCCGGCGAGTTCAATTCGGGCGCGCCGGAAGTCTTGTGGCCGATGCCGCGCACCTTCGGCAGATCATTCTTCAAGTCCGCCCGCAGGAGATTGTGCAAGGCATAGACCCCTTCGTTGAGCAGCACGATATCCACGCAGGGAAGGGACAAAACTTCTTTCGGCAAGGCGCTGACATGGGAACCCACAAAACAAGTCACGTACTCCGGATACGCCGCTTTCAAGTCCTGCGCCAGGGCGGTGGCGCCGATCATATTGGTCGTTCCGGAGTTGGGGTTCTGCCCATAAACCACGAAACAAACCAGCCGAGGATTCGTCTCGCGAACGCGCCGAACCGCATCCGCGTTGGCCAGTCTTTCTGCGCCGCAATCCAGAATCGCGACTTCAAAGCCTTTGGCCCGGCAACTCTGGGCCAGGAGGAGGCTCCAGGTCGGTGTTTCGATCGCCGAGTAATCCTTGCTCAAGTCCTGGTAGGCCGTGGCGGAGGAGTCCGCGTTGACGAAGAGGACATCCAACTGTGCTCTTGTGCTCATTCTTGCGCGGGGTCGCGCAGATTCTCACTTTGCCGCAGCGCCGATTTGCAATCGGCGGCGCTCCGGGAAATTGCCAGGCGACCGATCTCCCCGATGCACTGCGGAATGCAATTCTGCGATACAGCGCAACGCGCCAAAGCCGCAACCAAAGGAGCGCGGACAGCCATGTCCGCGAGTCGTCCGCAGATGCCAGCAGTGCGCGGACAAGGCTGTCCGCGCTCCGAGAATCGTCGCGGATTGCGACGACTCTGAGCGATACTGATAGAGTGCAACTCTGCGCTACAATGGCGAGCGTCCATGGGCTAGATCGAATTCAAAAGTTCGCACAACGCCAGGACTTTCTCCGGCTCCAGATCCGGATAATTCCCGATATAGAACCCGTAGAAATGAATATGGTCCACCACGGGATACTTTTTGAATTCGTCTCCCAGCAAACGCCGGAGATACGGCTGGCGAAGCTGATTGCCGCCGCCGGAAGTGCCCCGGCGAAATTCAACCCCGTGCTGGCGCAATGCACCCATGATGCGGTCGCGGAACTCCTCGTCCGGCTCACGCAGAACCAGCGTGAACGCGTAGTTGCAGCTTCCTGCGACCGCGAAGTCGGTCTGATAT
>Ga0233424_10001565_pt1 | contig 19312 bp, 20 predicted proteins | sample Watercolumn_Towu_FD_181011 | JGI IMG/M metagenome (GOLD analysis project Ga0233424, IMG submission 181011) | Freshwater microbial communities from Lake Towuti, South Sulawesi, Indonesia - Watercolumn_Towuti2014_125_MG | ecosystem: Environmental > Aquatic > Freshwater > Lake | place: Indonesia...
CCTAAGCATACGTTCTATTTGCACCTGAAAGAGACTGAGTTTCGCTTTAATCATAGGGCTGTTAATATGTACCTTGAAATACTCAAATTATTAAGAAAAAATCCGCTTTAGCTTCCTAAGACCCATTGCTTTTATAAGGCAAGTTTTCGTTTTTAATCGTCGGCAGTGTGCCGCTGGCTACCGGGATACCATAACCGGCGAACTGCAGCTCGCGCTGCACCATGTATAAGCCGATGTTGCCGCTGGTTTGTGCGTCGGAAATGCCAGTAGTGCTACGTTTGTTGCCCTCAAAGGCGCTAAAGGTTTGCATGATCACCAGTGTGGCAATCAGGCCAATGACTAGCCCCACCATGAGTTAAATCAGCGTAAAGCCTTGTTGTAGATTGCTGTTAAGACGTGAACGCATGGCTAAACTCCCGCCGAAATGATATTGGTGACCGCTTCATAACGGTGTGTGGTGGCTGGGAACGGCTCATTATTACAGTTATGATCTGTCTCGCCCCAGGTAACCCGGTACAGTAGGCGGCCTTCGGAGATGGTGAATACACACAATTTGCCATTCGGCAGCGTGGTGATAGGATCATTTGCATAACTGCCCAGTGCAACGGGTTGAGCTAACGCCTCACCAATTTTTTGTTGCACGATGTAGCTGGCTTCGGCGCGGAAAGTGGCATCGGCCGTGTTCTTCATCATGGCGCCCTGCAAGCCGGAAATAGCCAGAATGCCAAACGAGAAAATCAGAACTGCGATCAGCGCTTCCAGCATCACGGCGCCTTGCTGGTTTTTTTTAGCGTGGATTTGAGTAGTGTTCACGAGATTTCTCCATTAGCATTTACGCGGGTCGCTTGCACTGGCATTCGGGTCACACATGCGCACTACACCGTTACTGCCAATGTCAATTTGCAGGTCGCGTGTGTCTTCAGAGTCTATGGCAGTAGAGTCCACCACAAGCTGTGTGAGGTCCCCCCGGATTTGATGCCCAGATTGTTGAATATGACGGTTGTACCTCCGCCGGCATCGGTGACGCTGATGTTATCTGCGCTGCCTTCTGTGCTGGAACGGGTTTCCCCAGCCCATCCGGGGCATTTGGCCGCGTCTACGCACTCGATGTGCCAGGAAGAGCTATTGTCGTCCAGCACGAATTGTACGCGGGTATTGCGCAACAAGGCTTCAGAGCGGGCTTTTTGCAAACCGTTCAGGATGGATTCCGCTGCCGTACGGATTTTTGTGTTTTGAATCCATGCCTGGTAGCTGGGTGCGGCAACGGCTGCCAGCAGCACGATGATAGCTACCGCGACCATTAGTTCGATGAGGGAAAAGCCTGCGCTGTATCGTTTTTGGAACATGAGTTAGCAAGTGCCGGATTTGTTGGTAGACCAGCAGCCCGCATTGAGCGAGGAGCTTTTGGTGTTGTCTTGGGTTACAGACCAGTTGAAGCCAGCCATTTGGCCAGCTCCCGTAGCGGTAAGTGTATAGGTGGTCGCTGTTGGGCCTGCTGAACAGGCGAAACCAAAGTAAGTTGCATCGGTACCTGCTGGTGCAGCACATGGGCCGCCCACATAGGTACGGTTATCCTGGAAATATTGTTCCATGCGGATGCGCATATCTGCCAATGCGCTGGTGGCAATGTTGGCGCGGGCTTTGAAGATGTAGTCTTGATAAGCCGGTACAGCGATGCTGGCCAAAATGCCGACAATCGCGACTACAACCATCAACTCGATAAGTGTGAAGCCTTGGTTACCGCGTTTGAAATTGTTCATACACCTTTACCCTTTTTTAACTTGGGTGCATGATGCCAAACACTTAAGAAAGCTGTCCAGTGGTATCCGATAACCGGTATTTTTTGGCGAATGAGCGGTAAAAGTGCTTCTGTTCCTTGAATTGAGGCAATCAGTGATAAAATGTGCCGTCTAAAAACGGCGCGTGAGTTGACCATGCATAAACTGCTGAATGTACTGATTTGTCTGGCTTATTTTGCTTTGACAGCGTGTGGCACCAAGGGGCCGCTGTATATCCCGGAGCAACGCTATCCGCAGAAAACCGAAGCGCCCGCCAATGAATAGGAATGTAGAATAAAAGTGCGTTTTTTCGAGCCAAAAAATGGCGTGTTGCACGCCGAGAATGTGCTATTAAGCCAGATTGCAAGCCAATATGGCACGCCATGCTATGTCTATTCCAAAGCTGCTTTGCAGCAAGCGTTCAGCAGTTTTGAATCTGCGCTCTCAGGTGTGGATCACATGATTTGCTATGCGGTGAAAGCGAATCCCAATTTGGCTATCCTCAATCTGTTCGCCAGGCTGGGGGCTGGGTTTGACATCGTTTCTGGCGGTGAGTTGGCGCGCGTATTGGCCGCCGGCGGTGATGCGGGCAAGGTGGTATTTTCCGGCGTGGGCAAAACGGCGGAGGAAATGCGCGCAGCATTGGAAGCAGGCATTTTCTGTTTCAATGTGGAATCGCGTGCTGAGTTGATTCGCCTGAATGATGTTGCCGGGCAGATGGGCAAAGTCGCGCCGGTTTCGCTGCGGGTGAATCCGAATGTGGACGCCAAGACGCACCCTTACATTTCTACCGGGCTGAAAAACAATAAGTTTGGTGTCGCGTTTGAGGATGCGTTGGATACCTATGTATTAGCTAACGAACTTCCCAATATCGCGGTGCATGGTGTGGATTGCCACATTGGCTCGCAGATTACCGAAATCGCACCGTTTGTGGATGCGCTGGAAAAAGTGTTGGAACTGGTGGACAACATGCAGGCCAGGGGTATCCATATCACGCATATCGATGTGGGGGGCGGTATAGGCATTACTTATACCGATGAGACCCCGCCCGCCTTTGTGGATTATGCGCAAGCATTGCTGGCCAAACTAGCTGCACGCAAGGTCAAAATCTTGTTTGAACCGGGACGTGCGCTGGTAGGCAATTCCGGGGTTCTGCTTACCAAAGTGGAATACCTGAAACCCAGCGAAGCCAAGAATTTTGCCATTGTGGATGCCGCCATGAATGACCTGATGCGCCCGGCTTTATACGACGCATACCACGAGATTGTGCCGGTGCAACCACGTAGCGGAGATGTGCGTAGTTATGAAATCGTTGGTCCGGTATGTGAAAGCGGAGATTTTCTTGGGCACGACCGGCATTTGAATCTGGAGCAAGGCGATCTACTGGCTGTCAAATCGGCCGGCGCTTACGGCATGAGCATGTCCAGCAATTACAACACCCGTCCGCGAGCGGCAGAAGTGATGGTGGATGGCAACCAGATACATCTCATCAGGCAGCGCGAAAGCATCCAGGAACTCTATTCAAACGAAATGCTTCTGCCGGGATAATCTCACGTGGCTATTGCGGATTTTTTCCCATCGGCGTAAATTACAGGTAAGAGTTTAACTCTTATTTTAATAAAGCTCAGGGGGAGAATCTAATGAATAAGTTTTTACTTGCTTTAGTGACTGTAATGATGCTTTTCTTGGTAGGTTGTGCTTCATCCGGTGGTGCACCGGCAGCCAGTTCCGGTGGGGATTTGCCGGAAATCGCGGCTTATGATGATGAGCCGTTTGACCCGTTGCCGGATAATGTTCCTGCAGAGTAATTTCTTCTGCAAAAATTAAAAAAGCGAGGTTGTTCCTCGCTTTTTTATTGCCATTTTTATTTCAGACTAATCAAAAATCACGGTCTTGTTCGCGTAGAGCAGAATGCGGTTCTCGATATGCCAGCGCACAGCGCGCGATAATACTACACGCTCCAGGTCACGCCCTTTCTGGATCAGGTCTTCCACCTGGTCGCGGTGCGATACGCGAGCAATATCTTGCTCGATAATCGGGCCTTCGTCCAGGTCTTCTGTTACATAGTGGCTGGTAGCGCCAATCAGCTTAACGCCGCGTTCAAAGGCGCGGTGGTAAGGTCTGGCACCGATAAATGCGGGCAAGAACGAGTGGTGGATATTGATGATGCGTTGAGGATATCGCACTACGAAATCGGATGACAGTATTTGCATATAGCGCGCCAGCACGATCAGATCGATCTTGTATTCATCAAACAAACGGAATTGCGCGGCTTCCGCTTCCGCCTTATTGTCTTTGTTCACGACGATATGATGGAAATCAATGCCATAGAACTTTGCAAGTCCTTCCGTATCGCGATGATTGCTGATAATCAGCGGAATTTCGCAATCCAGCTCGCCGCTTTTGTAGCGGTGCAATAAATCTGCCAGGCAATGGTCATACTGCGACACCATCACGGCCACGCGTGTTCTTTGCTGTGATAATTTGAGCTGCCATTGCATGGAAAATTTTTCGGCAACCAGACTGAAAGCCGCATTGAACTCGGCTTGAGATAAGTCGAAACTCGCCAAATCCCATTCCACGCGCATCAAAAACAAGTTGTTTTCCGCATCCTGGTGTTGGTCTGCGTGTAGAATATTGGCATTATGCTGATACAGGAAATCGGCAATGGCTGCCACGATGCCGCGTGCATCCGGGCAGGTAATCAATAACGTTGCAGTGTTTATCATAATCGGGCTGATTTAAAATTTGCGCCATTATACCCGAAGCGCCATTAATTAAGCGTTAAGTATTTGAATATGAGCTATAAACCGGAAATCAAGCTGGCCAACCCGCGCGGGTTCTGCGCAGGTGTGGATCGCGCCATTATCATTGTCGAACAGGCACTGGAGAAGTTCGGTGCGCCTATCTATGTGCGCAACGAGGTGGTACACAACAAGTTCGTGGTGAATCAGTTGCGGCAAAAAGGTGCGATTTTCGTGAACGAGCTGGATAAAATCCCGCCAGGCAGTACCGTCATTTTCAGTGCGCATGGGGTTTCCAAGGCAGTGCGTGAGGAGGCGGAAGCACGCGGGCTGACGGCCTATGACGCGACATGTCCGCTGGTGACCAAAGTACATATGGAAGTGGCCAAAATGCGTAAGGACGGCCTGGAAATCATCATGATCGGTCATAAGGGACACCCTGAGGTCGAAGGTACGATGGGACAGGCGGAAGGCGGCATGTATCTGGTGGAAACGCCGGAGGACGTGCAGAGCCTTGAAGTGCGCGACCAGGACAAGCTGGCTTATGTGACGCAGACAACCCTTTCGATGGATGACGCGGCGATGGTGATGAATGCCCTGAAAGCGCGTTTCCCCAATATCCACGCGCCTAAGAGCGATGACATTTGCTATGCCACGCAGAATCGTCAGGATGCGGTCAAAATGATGGCCAAAGATTGCGATCTGGTGATTGTTGTCGGTTCTCCCAACAGCTCCAATTCCAATAGGCTGAGAGAAGTGGCACAGAATCAGGGTGTGGAAGCCTACATGGTGGATAATGCCAGCTACCTCAAGCCGGAATGGCTGGCAGGCAAGCAAAAAATAGGCGTTTCCGCCGGTGCATCGGCGCCGGAGGTGCTGGTAAAAGAAGTTATCGCCGCGCTGCAAAACATGGGCGCGGGGAACGTGCAGGAATTGCAAGGTGTGGTAGAAAGTGTAGTATTTCAATTGCCCAAAAATTTGACGCAAGCGCCTGGCAAGGTATCAGCCTAGTGCCTGTTAAGCCGGTGTAGCTCAGTTGGTAGAGCAGCGCATTCGTAATGCGAAGGTCGGGGGTTCGATTCCCTTCTCCGGCACCACGCACAAACACATTAAAAGCATATGAATCGTTTCGAACTTCCCGCTGGTTATTCGATTGTTCGCCTGCAAGACTTGCATGTGTCTGATCAGGAAAAGTTATTGCCTTTGATTTTTGCGCTGGCGCGGGAGCAGTATCCGGAATGGCCGGCCGAGCGTAGCGAAAACTGGCTAAAAGCCCTGCATGGCGGCAACGAGAACGGCACCAAAATGGCGGCGTCCGTTGTGCTCAACCCGGATGGCAAGCCGGAAGGCTTGAGTGCGCTGGAGCTTTACGCAAACGGCACGGCGATGATCAACTACAGTGTCGCCAGCAAGGCTTCCCCGCATTATCTGGCGTTGATTTACGCTGCCACCAAAGACATGATGGAAGGCGTCCGCGCGCTGCAGGCTCGTGGAGATGTGATTGATTTTGTGGCGAAAGAACATCACCTTAACAGCGACCGCGCAGTCGCCGGTTATTATGCGGTCGGGCAAGTGCCGATTGATGGGCCGACTTCATTGTTGAGCGCGGAGATCAAATACTACGAAGTTGCTTATGGCGACCCGAAGGATGTCGGACATCAAGCTGGAATTGACCATGCCATGATGCTGGCAGACCCCAAGACCGGTATCAACCAGGATGAAGTCGTGCATCTGTGGCTGATTCAGGATTTCATTCCTAGTCACCCAGACAAGCCGCTCCCCGACCTATTGCGCGCATTGGCGGAAAGCTACGCGCGTGAACATAGCATTTACCGCGAGCTGGATTACCGCATGGACCCCGGATACATTTCTCTACACCAGCTTGCCGACCATTTGCCTGCGGATGCCACTTATCAGCAAGCCGTGCAGGCTTCCGCACGTGGAGCGGCAAAATTCATGGGGCTGAAAGCCTGACCATGCAAAAACCATTTAAAACACCCGTTTCCGCATTGGTGCTGATTTATACCGCTGATATGCAGGTGCTTTTGCTGGAACGCGCCGACAAAGCTGGTTTCTGGCAATCTGTAACGGGGAGTCTGGAAGAAGGCGAAACGCCGCGTGATGCGGCGATTCGCGAGGTGCAGGAAGAAACGGGGCTGGATGCGCTGGCTTACGGTCTGCAGGATTGGCAGGCCAGCAATGTGTATCAGATATATCCGCATTGGCGCTACCGTTATGCGCCGGGCGTGACGGAGAACCGTGAGCATCTGTTTGGGTTGTGCGTGCCGCGGGATGTGCAGATTCGACTCGCCCCAGACGAGCATGTGCGCTACGAGTGGGTGGACTGGCGGGAGGCGGCCAAACGTGTCTTCAGCTGGACGAATGTGGATGCACTCAAGCGATTGGGTGAAAAGCACGGCCTAAAGTTGTAAAATAAACTTTTCGATTCTTCGCGCGATACTCACCATGCAAATAGCTCCTATCAAATTCGAGAAATACCAAGGTACGGAAGATGCTGAATGTCAGCGCCGCATCATCGCCGCGCGCAACAAGCTGGGCAAACGTTTAGCTATCCTTGGTCATCATTACCAGCATGAAAGCGTGTATCGCCATGCGGATTACACTGGCGATTCGCTCAAGCTTTCCAAGTACTGTGACAGCCTGGATGCGGAGTTCATCGTGTTTCTGGGCGTGCATTTCATGGCCGAAGTGGCGGATATCCTAAGCCGTCCGGACCAGATCGTGATTCTGCCGGACATGGCTGCCGGCTGCAGCATGGCGGATATGGCCAACCTTGCGAAAGTGGAGCGCAGCTATCGCGAACTGAACAAAGTGCTTAACTTCGATGAGACGATTACGCCCATTACTTACATCAATTCCGCTGCGGATTTGAAAGCATTTTGTGGCGAGCATGGCGGTATCGTCTGCACCAGCACTAACGCGCCCAAGATTCTGGAGTGGGGTTTTAAACAGCGTGAAAAAGTGCTGTTCTTCCCCGACCAGCACCTGGGACGCTGGAGCGGCCACAAAATGGGTATCCCGCTGGAACAGATGCCAGTGTGGGATCCGGATCAGCCGCTGGGTGGCCTGACCGAAGCGCAGATCAAAAATGCCAAGATACTGCTGTGGAAAGGGCATTGCTCTGTACACCAGATGTTCCGCCCGCAGAATATCGAGGACTTCAGGAAGCAGCATCCCGACGGCAAAGTGATCTGTCACCCTGAGTGTGCGTACGAGGTCTGCGTCAATTCTGATTATGTTGGTTCGACTGAATATATCCTCAAAACGGTGACCGAAGCCGCGCCCAACACCAAATGGCTGGTGGGTACGGAGTTGAATCTGGTGACGCGCCTGGCCGAACAGATGAAGCCGCAAGGCAAGCTGGTGCAGTTCATGAGTCATATCGTGTGCGAATGCTCCACCATGGCGCGCATCGATCCGCAGCATCTGGCCTGGTGCCTGGAGAATCTGGCGGAAGGCAATATAGTGAACCAGATCAAAGTGCCCAAACATGAGGCGGAACTGGCCAAGCTGAGCTTGGACCGTATGTTGTCTGTATCCTGATTAGTTTCATTATGCCCAGTGAAGCCCTGCAAGCCTTATTCCATGCGCCTTCCAGAGCATCTTTTTCTGCAATGAACGCACGCGAGTCTTGAATTGACCGAAAAATCCTGTCCGCTATGCCAGCCAACCCCGCATCAGACGCTGTGGCAGGATGATTTTTGCCGCGTGATATTGCTGAATGATGCCGATTACCCGGCCTATTGCCGGGTGGAATTATTAGCGCACATCAAGGAAATGACCGATTTAGCTCCACCGGAACGGGCGCGCATGATGAAGGTGGTGTTTGCGGTGGAGACGGCGCTGCGCGAGGTGATGCAGCCCGACAAGATCAACCTGGCCAGCCTCGGCAACAAAACGCCGCATCTGCACTGGCATGTGATTCCGCGTTATGAGAACGACCGGCACTTTCCCAACAGCCATTGGGGCGCAGCCGAGCGGGATGGGCAGCCGCGCCGGCTGAACGAAGCCGAACTGGCGCAGTTGAAAGGCAAGATCAAGCGCTACGCAGAATGTGCGCTTGGCGCGGCTTAAGCCGCTAACCTTGAATCACTAATCTTTCAACCACCTTGCCGTTCTGCAGGTGGCTTTCGATGATCTCATCCAGATCCTCGTGATCGACGAACGTGTACCACACCGCTTGCGGATAGACCACCATCACCGGACCTTCGCCGCAGCGGTCCAGGCAGCCGGCACGGTTGATGCGTACTTTGCCTTTACCCGCCAGGCCCTGTTTCTTCACTTTGGCTTTCATGTAGTCAAATGCAGCCTCTGCACCTTTGTTCATACAACAATCTTCGCCATTCTCGCGCTGGTTCAGGCAAAAAAATACGTGATATTGATAATAATTTTCCATGCTTCAATGGCTGCTGCTCTCAGTTGCAAGATAGTCTTCCTGGGTAAATGTCCAAGTGCGGGTGATGCCGAGAATATCGGTGTTTTCACGCATTTCGTCCGAAAACGGTGAAAATGGCGCAGCCAGATGCACGATGTTCTTGGCGGCCTCGTCTAATATCTTGGATCCGGAGCTTTTGTCGATAGTGATATTTTCTACTGAACCGTCGGCACGGATTTCCACTGTCATGCGTAAGGAGCCGTATATTTTCTGCTCGCGTGCGGCTTGTGGGTAGTTCAGGTTGCCGATGCGTTCTACCTTTTGGCGCCATGCTTCCAGGTACATGGCATCACTAGCCTCTTTTGCGCGTGCCCCTAGATAACGTCGTTTGGGACGCTTCTGGTATTCCTCTTGCTGTTTGGCTATTTGTGCTTCCAGCCGATCTATCTCGATGCTGGCGGCTAGCAGGTCAGCGCGATTGAGCGATTTCACCAAGGCTTTCTGGTCGCCTTTTTCCGGCTCGGCGGCAGCGGCATTCTGGGTCGGGTTGGAATCCACCGTTTTAGTGGACTTGATCTGCGTCATCAGTTCTTGCGCCTGCTTTTCCAGCGCTTCCAGTTTCTTCTGCTCGCGCGCTTCCTGCGCCTGCAGCTTGGCAGCCTTGGCAGCGCTTTGCGCTTGCGCGGTTGGTTTAAGTTTTACTTCGGTGGTTTTTTGCTTGGGTGCCGGCAATGCGGTCTTCATCTGCCGGTTCTTGTCGGTGTTGCCGCCGCGGTCAAGATTGGCCTGTGCCAATACATCGGCTTTGTCTGGCGCTTCCTTGGTTTTGGCGTTCACCAGCACAACATCGAGGCTGGGCAATTTTTCGATGGCTTTTTTGATCTCGGGCTGGAACTTGATGCTGAGGATGACTGCGTGAATCAGGATGGAAAGCCAGATGGCAATACCCATGGCACCAACTGATTGCAGGCGCTCCGTTATTGCTGACAACGGTGATAGGGCATTTGCGTTTGAATTTGTTGCAGCCAAATACTTATCTCGTCAGGTTATCCAGAATCTTTTGATGCACACCACCAAAACCGCCATTGCTCATGACCAGGATATGGTCACCCGTTTTCGCCGTTTTGGCAATGGCTTGTACCATTTTTTCCAGGTCATCGAACGTTTGTGCTTTGCTTTGCAAGGGTTTCAGTGCGTCGGCAGCATCCCAGCCCAGATTGTTGGCGTAGCAGAACACGGCATCTGCATCGCGCAGGCTGTCTGGCAAAGCGGCTTTCATCACGCCCAGTTTCATGGTGTTGCTGCGCGGCTCTAACACTGCAATGATTTTGCCTATTTTTTGACCATGCCTGGAAGCCGCATCCAGCTTGGCTCGCAGGCCAGCTACCGTGGTCTCGATAGCGGTGGGGTGGTGTGCGAAATCGTCGTAGACCGTGATGCCGTTCACTTCGCCGCGTACTTCCATGCGGCGTTTCACGTTCTTGAACTCCCCCAGCGCCTCAATGGCGATGCAGGGCGCGACGCCGACATGGCGTGCGGCTGCGATGACTGCCAGTGCATTCATCCGGTTGTGTTCACCAAGCAGATCCCACGAGACGCGGCCCTGCCGCTCATTGTTCAGCCATACTTCAAAGCTGCCGTCCGGCGCTACCTCCTGCACATGCCAGCCTGCGGCATCTCCAAAAAACTCCACGGGCGTCCAGCAGCCTTTCGCAATCACGCGCTGCAGGCTTTCCTGCCTATTGACAACCACCAGACCTTGCTGCGGCACAGTGCGTACCAGGTGGTGAAACTGCTTTTCGATGGCTGCCAGGTCTTCAAAAATATCGGCGTGGTCGAATTCCAGGTTGTTCAGGATAGCCGTGCGCGGGCGATAGTGTACGAATTTGGAGCGTTTGTCGAAGAAGGCGGTATCGTATTCGTCCGCTTCAATCACAAAAAAAGGCGACCTGGATTTGGTGTCCTGTTTGGGTGTTTGCGGCAGACGCGCGGAGACGCCAAAATTTTCCGGTACGCCGCCGATCAGGAATCCCGGTGCCAATCCTGCGTATTCCAGCACCCAGGCCAGCATGGAGCTTGTGGTGGTCTTGCCGTGCGTGCCGGCTACCGCCAGCACCCATTTGCCTTGCAGTACATTCTCCGCCAGCCATTGCGGGCCAGAAATGTAAGGCAGGCCTTGGTTCAGGATCTCTTCCATCAGTGCATTGCCACGCGCCACGACGTTGCCGATGACGTAGATGTCCGGATTCAATTTCGTCTGGTTTGGCGAGAACCCTTCTATCAGTTCGATCCCCTGGGCTTCCAGCTGGGTGCTCATTGGCGGGTAGACATTGGCGTCGCAGCCGGTGACGCGATGGCCTGCCTGCTTGGCCAGTACTGCGATACCGCCCATGAACGTGCCACAGATGCCTAAGATATGAATATGCATGGTTGTATTTCTGTCAGATGTTTTCTAATGATTTGGGGTGCAAGCCTAGCACAAAAAAAGTCCTTCAAAAAACTAAAGTTCGCACTCTTTTTACCGTTAACCACATTGTATGGCAATGCAGTTGCTGAACTGGGCATGATTAGCCCGATATGATAAGCCAAAGTTGGCTTGAAAATTAGTTCGTGAGTCAAAAACAATTAGGTAGAAAGCTATGAATCAACCCGTCATTCCCACCACAGTGCCACATTCTGCCGAAATTTTTCTTGGCCGCCAGCCGATTTTGGATGGCAAGCGCCAAACGATAGCGTACGAATTGCTTTATCGTGCCAAGGACGATGCATCTGAAGCCGAAGTAGAAGATGACTTATCAGCAACTTCTGCCGTGATTGTGAATACGGTAAGTCAGTTTGGTTTGGAGCGCGTGATTGGCAAGAAAGTTGGTTTTATTAACGTCTCGGCCAGCTTTCTGATGTCTCAGACTGTGGAGCTGTTGCCACCAGAGCGATTTGTCCTCGAGATTCTGGAGGACGTGCCGGTGAATGCGCAGATTCTTCTGCGTTGTCAGGATTTGAAGGACAAAGGTTTCAGATTTGCTTTGGACGGTTTTAGCTACGGTGCGGAGCATGATCCCATTCTGCCGCTGATCGATTTCTTCAAGATCGATTTGAGCACGACGCCTATAGAACAGGTACCGTCCATTATTGCCTTTATCCGCAAGGTCTCCAAGGCCAAGGTGATTGCTGAAAAGGTCGAGGAAGAGTCCATGTTCCTGCAATGCAAGGAGCTTGGGTTCGATGCTTTCCAGGGTTTCTTTTTTGCCAAACCCACCGTGCTGAAAGGCAAAAAACCACAGCCTCACCAAATGAGCCTGATGCGCATCATGGGCATGTTGCTGGGGGATGCGGATTTGATGGAGCTGGAGCCTTTATTCAAAAACAACCCCAGTTTGACAATTGGTTTATTGCGCTTGGTCAATTCCGTGGGCATCAGTGGCGGACGGCAAAAGGTGGAGTCTATCCGTCAGGCGATGGTGGTGCTCGGTCAGAAGCAGCTTTTGCGTTGGGTGCAGCTATTGCTCTACGCGACCCCGGATGGTCAGGTGGATAACCCGTTGCTGCTGCAAGTGGCTAGCCGTGCAAGGCTGATGGAGCTGCTGGCTAAGAAAATAGACACTTACCAGCCTAACTTTACCGACCAAGCCTTTATGGTGGGCATGCTTTCGTTGGCGGATGTGGTCATGCAGTGTCCGCTGGAAGAAGTGTTCCTTGAAATTGGCCTGTCAGAAGAACTGCAAAAGGCTATTCTTGGGAATGAAGGTGTATTTGGCCAATTGTTGCATCTGGCTAAAGTCGTCGAGGCAGGCGATTTTGATATGGCAGAACAGCAAATATCCAAGCTGGGCATCAGTTCGGACGACCTGCTCGAGATTCAGCTGGAGACGATGAGCTGGTCAAATGATTTGGGCAAGGAGGCTTAAGCCAGATTCGGTGCGAGCCATCGTTGCAAATATTCAATCGGCAGATTGCGGCGTCGAGCCATGTCTTGCAGCTGATCCTGGCCGATTTTGTCCACACTGAAATACTTTGCTGCCGGATGCGCGAGGTAGAAGCCGGAAACTGCCGCCGCCGGCTGCATGGCGAAACTGTCTGTCAGGCTCATGCTGATTTCATTCGCTTGCAATAGGTTGAACATGTCCGGTTTTACCGTATGGTCCGGGCAGGCCGGGTAGCCTGGTGCCGGGCGAATCCCGCGATATTGTTCCTTGATCAAGGCGTCGCTATCCAGCTGCTCGTCAGCGGCATAACCCCATAGGTCGGTACGTACACGCTGATGCATGTATTCTGCGAACGCTTCAGCCAGCCGGTCAGCCAGCGATTTGAACATGATGGCGCTATAGTCATCATGCGCTGCCTCGAATTGCTGCAGGCGTTTTTCCATGCCCAATCCGGCTGTGACCGCAAACAAACCGATGTAGTCATCGGTACCCTTAGGCGCGATAAAATCGGCCAGGCATTGATTAGGCCGTGCAATGCCATCGACAACGGGTTTTTGGGTCTGTTGCCTTAAGCCATACCAGGTAAAGGCGATTTGGCTGCGGCTTTCATCAGTATAAATCGCGATATCGTCATTGTTGACGCTGTTGGCGGGCAGCAGCGCAATCACGCCGTTCGCTGTCAGCCAGCGCCCCTCGATAATCTTTTTCAGCATCGCCTGCGCTTCGAGGAATACCTTGCTGGCGGCTTCGCCGACCACCTTGTCTTTCAGGATGGCGGGGTAAGTACCGGCCAAGTCCCATGTCTGGAAGAACGGGCTCCAGTCGATGTAATGTGCAATCAAATTCAAATCAATGTTCTTGAACTCTCTGCGTCCTATGAACTTGGGTTTTGTTGGCGCATTCTCTCCGGAGAAATCGGGCTTGGCTTTGTTGGCACGTGCTTCGGCAAGTGGGAGTAAAGGGATACCTTTCTTGTTGGCATGTTGTGTACGCGTCTTCTCATAGTCTGCCTGGATTTCCGCCAGATAAGCACCGCGTGTTTCCGGCGTCAGCAAGTTCTGCATAATCGAAACGGAGCGTGAGGCATCCGGCACGTAAATCACCGGGCCTTCGTAATTCGGTGCGATTTTTACCGCAGTATGCGCGCGTGAGGTCGTTGCTCCGCCAATCAGCAAGGGCGTTTTCAGGCTGCTGAAATGCGAATCACGCTGCATTTCTTTCGCGATGTAAGCCATTTCTTCCAGGGATGGCGTAATCAGGCCGGATAAGCCGATGATGTCTGCGCCCTCTCTTTTCGCGGTTTCCAGAATCTCGGCGGCGGGCACCATGACGCCCATGTTCACCACTTCAAAGTTGTTGCATTGCAATACGACAGATACGATATTTTTGCCGATATCATGCACATCGCCTTTAACGGTCGCGATGACGATCTTGCCTTTGGGTTTGGCTTTGAATCCGGTGCGTGCTTCTTCTTCCGCTTTTTCCTGCTCGATGAATGGGATTAGATGCGCAACGGCCGATTTCATGACGCGCGCAGATTTTACGACCTGTGGCAGGAACATCTTGCCTTGCCCAAACAGGTCGCCGACCACGTTCATGCCATCCATCAGCGGGCCTTCGATCACATGGATAGGACGACCGCCTTTTGCCATGACTTTCTGGCGCGCTTCTTCGGTATCTTCGGTGATGAATTCTGTGATGCCATGTACCAAGGCATATTCCAGCCGCTTTTCCACCGGGACGGAATGTTCGGCTGACCCCCGCCACTCCAGTGTGGCCGCTTGTTTTTTGCCCCCAGCGACCAAGGTGCCGGCAAACTCGATCATGCGCTCCGTGGCGTCCGGACGGCGATTCAGCACCACATCTTCCACACGTTGTTTCAGTTCAGGCTCAAGGTCGTCGTAAACGCCTATCATGCCGGCATTGACGATGCCCATGGTCATGCCAGCCTGGATGGCGTGATAGAGGAACACGGTATGGATCGCCTCGCGCGCCGGTTCGTTGCCGCGGAAACTGAAGCTGACGTTGGAGACGCCGCCGGAAATCTTGGCATGCGGCAGGTTCTGCTTGATCCAGCGCGTCGCTTCGATGAAATCCACGGCATAGTTGTTATGTTCTTCGATGCCGGTGGCGATGGCGAAGATATTCGGGTCGAAGATGATGTCCTCCGGTGGGAAATCCATCCCTACCAATAAATCGTAGGCGCGCTTGCAGATTTCAATCTTGCGCTCAAACGTGTCCGCCTGGCCTTTTTCATCGAAAGCCATGACGATGATGGCTGCACCATAACGGCGGCATAGCTTGGCTTGCCGCAGAAATTCTGTTTCACCTTCTTTCATGGAAATGGAGTTGACGATGGATTTTCCCTGCACACATTTCAGGCCAGCTCCGATCACGTTCCATTTGGAAGAGTCCAGCATGATCGGTACGCGTGCGATGTCGGGTTCCGAGGCGATCAGGTTCAGGAAGTGAGTCATCGCTTTCACCGCATCCAGCATGCCTTCGTCCATGTTGATGTCGATGACCTGCGCACCATTTTCCACTTGCTGACGCGCGACGCTCAGTGCTTCTTCGTATTGCTCGTTGATGATCATGCGCGCAAATGCTTTGGAACCGGTCACGTTGGTGCGCTCACCCACATTCACAAACAGGGATTCGTCATTGATGATAAACGGTTCCAGTCCGGAAAGGCGCGTGGCAACTGGCACTTGCGGAAGTGCGCGGGGCGCGATATTTTTCACCTGCCCGTAAATCGCATTGATGTGCGGTGGGGTCGTTCCACAACAGCCGCCGACGACATTCACGAAACCGCTTTCTGCGAACTCCTTCACCAGACTGGAAGTGATGTCCGGTGTTTCGTCAAAACCGGTATCGCTCATTGGGTTGGGCAGGCCGGCGTTGGGGTAGATACAGACAAAGGTATCTGCGATTTTGGAGATTTCTTCTACGTATGGCCTCATCAAGGTGGCACCAAGCGCACAGTTGAGCCCGATAGTGAGCGGTTTTGCATGCCGCACCGAATGCCAGAACGCGGTCACGGTCTGGCCTGACAAAATACGGCCGGAGGCGTCTGTCACGGTACCGGAAATCATGATGGGCAAACGCTTGCCAGTTTCTTCAAAAAAGGCATCAATGGCAAACAGCGCAGCTTTGCAGTTGAGCGTGTCAAAAATCGTCTCGACCAAAAGAATATCTACGCCACCCTCGACTAATGCATACGTTTGTTCCAAGTAAGCGCTTACCAACTCATCGAAAGTGACATTGCGCGCCGCTGGGTTGTTGACATCAGGAGATATGCTGGCAGTTTTGGGTGTCGGCCCCAATGCGCCTGCAGCAAAGCGAGGTTTGTTTGCTGTGCTATATTTTGCACATGCTGCTTTGGCAAGCTTGGCGGCTTCCACGTTCATCTCATATACCAGATGCGCCATGTGATAATCGTCCTGCGCAATGGTTGTCGCGCCAAACGTATTGGTTTCGATGATGTCCGCACCCGCTGCCAGATAATGCTCGTGGATTTCCTGAATGACTTGCGGTTGCGTCAGGCTGAGCAACTCGTTATTGCCTTTGACAAACAGTTGGCGAGAACCAGCCGGCCCTTGAAAATCCTTGAAGCGGTCACCGCGATAATCCGCTTCGGTCAGTTTGTGGCGCTGGATCATGGTCCCCATCGCGCCATCCAGGATCAGGATGCGTTGCTGCATCAGTGCACGCAGTGTGAGTTCGGTTTGGCTGGGCTGGATGGTGGTCATTGCAATCAGGGATACGTTTAAATGCTTATTTTAGCATGCCCTGCGAGTCAATATCCATGCGGCTTCCAGAGCATTCAATTTGCATCGCCGCGCCGGTATTGCACCGCCTCGGCGATATGTGCAGCCGTTACGCTGTCGGCGCCAGCCAGGTCGGCGATCGTGCGAGCGACTTTCAGGATGCGGTGGTAAGCGCGGGCGGATAAATTAAGGCGCGAAATCGCGGTTTTCAGCAAGCTCACGCCAGCTTGGTCAGGTTGACAAAATGTTTCGATCTCTTGGGTGCCTAACGCATTGTTAGGTTTGTTCTGGCGTTCTAACTGTATTTGCCGCGCCTTCTCGACACGATTTTGGATGATGTGACTGGATTCGCCGGTTGCTGTGTTTGTGAGCTCGCTTTCTTTTAACGCCGGCACTTCGATATGTAAATCGATACGGTCCAGGAGCGGCCCGGAGATTTTTGCCTTGTAGCGAGCAACCTGGTCGGGCGTGCAGCGGCATTTGTTGTTGAAATGGCCCAAGTAGCCGCATGGACATGGGTTCATTGCGGCTATCAGCTGGAACTTAGCGGGGAAATCCGCCTGCCGCGCAGCGCGGCTGATGGTGATATGCCCGCTTTCCAAAGGCTCGCGCAGCACCTCGAGCACCTTCCGGTCAAATTCAGGCAGCTCATCCAGAAACAGCACGCCGTGATGGGCGAGTGAAATCTCGCCTGGGCGCGGAATGCTGCCCCCGCCTACCAGCGCGACACCGGAGGCCGTATGATGCGGTGCGCGGTATGGCCGCCGTTTCCAGTTTTCCGGTTTGAAACCAGTGTTCAATGATTGAATCGCCGCGCTTTCCAGTGCTTCCTGTTCCGTCATTTCCGGCAGAATGCCTGCAAAGCGTTGCGCCAGCATGCTCTTGCCGGTGCCTGGCGGGCCAGACATCAAGATATTGTGTACCATTATGTAGATGGTGTAATATCAAGGTGATCATGCGAACTGCCTATTCATATATTCGAATGTCCACTGAGAAACAGTTGGGTGGAGATAGTCTACGTCGTCAGTTAGAGTTATCAGAAAATTATGCCAAAGAAAATAATTTAACGATTGATGATACACCATTTAAAGACATCGGTATTTCTGGTTTCAGAGGCGAAAATTCACGAACAGGTACACTTGGTCGCTTTCTTAATGATTTAGAAGCAGGAAAAATTAAACCTAATAGTGTGCTACTTGTTGAAAGTTTGGATCGACTTTCAAGAGATCGCCTAACTAGTGCTTTAACCCAATTTTTGAGAATTGTTGAGTTAGGTGTTGAAATTGTTACACTAATTGACAATCAAAGATACAACAAAGAAATATTAGATAAGAATGTTGGGGCAATATTTGTAAGTCTTGGAATAATGTTCCGAGCAAATGAAGAATCGGAATCAAAGTCAAAACGGTTGAGTGCTGCTTGGGTAAATAAAAGATCAAAAAGTAGTTCAAAAGTTATAACAAAACTGTGTCCTGCGTGGATGAAATACAGCGAAGAAACGCAAAAGTTTGAACTCATCGAAGATCGTGCAGAAGTCGTCAGATCAATCTTTAATATGTGCATTAACAAATTCGGAATATATAGCATTGCTCGGAATCTGAATGAAAAAAAAGTACCTATATTCGGTAAAGGTCAATTTTGGCATAAATCTTACATCACAAAAATCATCAGAAACAGATCAGTGATTGGTGAATTTCAACCTCACATTTTAGTTGATGGTAAAAGAGTAAAAACTGACACCCCTATTTCGAATTACTTTCCTGCGGTTTTAGATGAAAACACTTTCATGTTGGCACAAGTTGCCGTTTCTCGCAGAACATTAATAGGTGGGGGACGTAAAGGTACTCATTTCAACAATCTTTTTACAGGTTTATCTTTTTGCGGTTCATGCGGTTCTAAAATGATTCATCGAAATCGTGGCGGAACAGATCGTAGTGCCAGAACATTGTTATGCAGTAACCATTACGCACATAATGGTTGCAGTATGTCTGAGTGGAATTTGGCTGATTTTGAAGCAATCATTTTCCGCCATCTTAAAGAAATCAATTTTACCGACCTGATTAATACCAATAATGACGATAAAACAATGTCATTAGAAGATCAGAAGTCAGCATTAGACGAGAAACTAAAAACTATCGAACAGCAAATTGAAAAGGCAATAGATTTCACGTTGGGATTTAATTTGTCACCCGAAATGAAGAGTCGTTTTCAATCAAAAATTAATGACTTAGATGCAGAATCAAAAAATACTCAGCAGCAAATTGACATCATAACAAAGCAAATCGTGGATAAGGTTGCTAACGAAACTGTTATCAGCAGCACGGCACTCAAAGAAATGATAGAAGAGTTAAAAACTCGTAAAGATGATTATGAGTTTAGGTCATCTGTAAACAACTTTTTAACTCGTGTTATTGATAAGATTGAGTTGATAGATACTAATGAACCATTTCAACCATGGGATTTAGATGAAGATGATCTGATTGTTAAATCATATCGTGGAACTTATCCAATCAGATTAACCAGAAGTTTAGATGAAATTGTTAGTGCGGATGACTTCAAACAATTTTATAGACGATATTGTAATCCCCCCATATTTAGGCACAGCTAAAAGTAGGGGTTAAATGACGATCAATCAGTTTCCTTGGTGGTACACCGCCAATGGCTGAATGAGGTCTTTCGTTATTATAAGTCCAAAGCCATTTGG
>Ga0233424_10001566_pt1 | contig 19295 bp, 15 predicted proteins | sample Watercolumn_Towu_FD_181011 | JGI IMG/M metagenome (GOLD analysis project Ga0233424, IMG submission 181011) | Freshwater microbial communities from Lake Towuti, South Sulawesi, Indonesia - Watercolumn_Towuti2014_125_MG | ecosystem: Environmental > Aquatic > Freshwater > Lake | place: Indonesia...
CCTCGCGTTGCACGTGGCGAGCGACATGCCCGCGGGCACGGTCTGCACGACGGAGGGCTTCATGCTCGCGAACTCCGACTCGGTGGACATCCTCGTTCGCGGCGTCGGCTGTCACGGCGCGTGGCCGCACACGACGAAGGACCCCATCGTGCTCTCGGCGCAGATCATCCTCGCATTGCAAACGATCGTGAGCCGCGAGACGCCCGCCATCGAACCGGCGGTGGTGACGGTCGGCTCGATCCACGGCGGCACCAAGCACAACATCATCCCCGAGGAAGTGCGGCTGCAACTCACCATCCGTTCCTACGCGGACTCGGTTCGCGACAACACGCTCGCGTCCATCCAGCGCATCACGCGCGGGCTGGGGCTGGCGGCGGGTTTGCCCGAGGACAAGCTGCCGGTCGTCACGGTGCAGGCGGAAGGCGCGCGCGCGACCTACAACGACCCGGCGCTCACGCAGCGGGTCACGCGCGCGCTCGGCGTCGCGCTCGGCGAGGGCAGCGTGCTTAAGCGGTTGCCCGTGATGGGCGCGGAGGACTTCGGCCTTTACGGGCGCACGGCGGACAAGATTCCGATCTGCATGTTCTGGCTCGGCACGATTTCTCCCGAGGTGGTGAAGGAGAGCTTGCGCACCGGCAAGTCGCTGCCGTCGCTCCACTCGAGCCTTTACGCGCCGCAACCCGAACCCTCGATCAAGACCGGCGTCACCGCGATGAGCACGGCGGTGCTCGAACTGATCGGGAAGTAGTTCGGAACGGCGCCTGTTCTGGTTCGATGACTGCACCCCTCACCCGATCCCTCTCCCCTCCTCCGAGGAGGGGAGAGGGTGCCCGAAGGGCGGGTGAGGGGAGAACGGGAGCAATTCCATCCTGACCCTGCAAGAGACTTGGAAGCGCACGTTTGCCGGTCGGCCTCACGAAAGGATTGGCGTTCGGAGGCGCGGCTTCGGCATTGTCCCGCCGTCCGATGCTGTTCACTCTCGCGAGCGCAGCGCGCGGGCGACATTTATGAAGATTGCGAACGCCGCTTCCAACCTCTTCGCCCTGTTCATCACGGCGACGGCTCCCGCCGCCACGAATGCGCCTGCGCAAGCCGCCACCAACTCAACGCCGGCGTGGCTCTCGCAGCCCCTCTCGTTGCGCGAGTGCGTGGACATAGCGCTGCGGCAGAACAGCGCAGTGCTGAAGAGCCGGCAGGACATCGAGGCGGCCCACGGCGTGAGCGTGCAGGCGCGGGCCGTCACGCGGCCGACGTTCCGGTTCACCGGCAACTACACGCTCGTGGACCGCGGAACCATCGAGGACTTCGGTTTCCCCGGCGCGCCGCGCACGAGCGACCAGACCTGGCAGCTTGGCTTGCAGCTCACGCAGTCCATCTACGAGGGCGGGCGGCTCCAGCAGGCCGGGCGCATCGCGAACCTGACGCGTGACCAGGCGCTTTTCGCGCATGAGACCGTGCTCCAGGACACAGTGCTCGCGGTGCGAGTGACCTACGATGATGCCCTTCTCGCGACGCAGCAGATTCTTGTGCAGGAAGCGAGCGTGAAGCTGCTCGAACGCGAGTTGCAGGACACGTCGCGGCGATTCGAGGCGGGCACGGTGCCGCGCTTCAACGTGCTCCGGGCCGAGGTCGAACTGGCCAATGGGCGACCGCGCCTCATCAAGGCTCGCAACGCGCTGCGCATCGCAAAGAACAATCTCGCCAACACGCTCGGATACAGCCTGCCCGCGGCCGTGGGCGAGGAACTGCCCATGCGGTTGAGCGGGACGCTGGCGGCCGACCCGCTGGACTTCGACCTGGCCACAGCCATCGCGCGCGCGTTCGGCGGGCGCAGCGAAGTGGCCGCGCTTCGGATGGCCGAGGGACTGCGCCGCGAGGCCATTGTCACCGCCGAGGCCGCGCGCAAGCCCAGCGCGCAGGTGTTCGCCGGCGCGACTGCGCGCAATGAGCGTCTCGGAAACAACCCAACACGCGACGTTTCGGGCTGGAACGTCGGCGCCCAGCTTTCGTGGGACATTTTCGACGGCCGGCTCACGAGGGGCCGCGTGCTCGAGGCCAAGGCGTTGCATCGCAAGGCAGGCGAGGACGTGAGCGACACGATGCGCCGCATCGAGCTCGAGGTTCGCACCGCGTGGTCGAACTTCATCGAGGCGAAGGAGGTCCTCGAATCGCAGAAGAAGGTTCAGGAGCAGGCGGCCGAGGCGTTGCGGCTCGCCAACGCGCGTGCCGAGGCTGGAACCGGCACGCAACTGGATGTGCTCAGCGCGCAAACGGCGCTCACGGAGGCGCGCACGACCGAGGTGCAGGCGCTGCACGACTATTCCGTTGCGCGAAGCCGGCTGGAACGAGCCGTTGGCATCCGCGTGGTGACTGACAAGAAATGAGCGGCAGGGCAGGGGACTCGCTGGCGGAAGCCGCTTCGCCCTCCACTCCGAACTCGCTCCCGAGTTCCAGCCTCGTTAGGCTCCGCGCCCTGATTTTTTCAACCGGATGAAGAAGCCATCGCTCTTGATTCTGTTTCTTGCGGTGTTCATGGATCTCGTGGGGTTCGGCATCGTGCTGCCGTTGCTTCCAGTTTACAGCCGCAACTTCGGCGCGCCCGGCCCGCTCATCGGCCTCATCATGGCGAGCTACTCGATGATGCAGTTCATTTGCACGCCGTTGTGGGGCCGGCTGTCCGATCGCATCGGGCGCAGGCCGGTGCTGCTCACCAGTTCGGCGGGCGCGGCGGGTTCGTATCTGTTGTTCGCGGTGGGAGCCGGGCTTGAAGGAACCGCAGCGCTGGCCGTGTTGCTTGCGTCGCGTGTGTTCGCGGGCGCGTTCGGCGCGAGCATCACGGTGGCGCAGGCTTACATCGCTGATGTGACACCGCCCGAGCAACGTTCGAAGCGAATGGGGCTGGTCGGCATGGCGTTTGGCCTCGGGTTCATCTTCGGTCCCGCACTAGGCGCATTCGCGGCGAAGAAGTTTGGAATGGCCGGGCCGGGATGGGTCGCGGCTTCCATCTGCGCGACGAACCTTGCGCTGGCGTGCTTCTTTCTCCCGGAAAGCCGGGGCGCCGACACCGAGCGAATTCAACAGCGGGCACAACTGGCTCAATGGTCGCACACGTTGCGCCGGCCGAAAGTCGGATTCATCATTGGGTTGTTCTTCCTCGCGACCTTCTGCTTCACATGTTTCGAGACGACGCTCGGATTGCTGGTCGATGTGAACTTCCGCTTCGACGCGAACCAGGTCGGATATCTGTTCACGTTCGCGGGCGTGATTGGCGCGGCAGTCCAAGGCGGGAGTATCGGGTGGCTAGTCCGCAAGCTCGGGGAGCCGGGGCTGATTGTCCTGAGCTTGATGCTCGTTGCCGCGGGACTTGCGCCTCTGCCCTTCGTGCGAGGATTGCCCGCGTTGCTCCTCGTGCTGGCAGTGCTTTCGGTGGGTTCGAGCCTCGCGCGCCCGCCCATCTTCGGGCTGATTTCGATTCTCACGCACGCGGACGAGCAGGGCGCGACGCTCGGCGTGGCGCAGAGCGTGGGCAGCCTAGCCCGCATCGTCGGGCCGCTCTTTGCCGCAAGCTTGTTTGACCATCATCACGCGCTTCCGTATCTGGCGTGTGCCGCCGTCGCGCTGATGGCCGGGATGCTCGCGTGGGTGAAGCTCTGCGGACCCAGGACGGCGACGGCACCAGAGGCTGCCACAGCTCCGAAGTAGCGGCGCGCTTGCGGCGCGTGTTCGATCCTGAAAACGAGAAACCGGCGGCCGCGTTGGCGGCCACCGGGTTGGTCTCGTTCAGCGGAGGTTAGGCCAGGAATGGCGTAGTCCGCCTTTGGGGGATGTGGGTGGGACTTTCTGCCCTCACCATGATGGCGAGTGCGGCAGGCAAAGCGACACACCATAGCGCAGTGCTGGCGGAATGTTGCTTCTGAGACACGCCAGTCTCAAAGCAGGGGCTTTGCCAGAGGCTGGAATCGCGCTTGAAGGGGGGCAGGCCAGCCAGCTTGGCTTTATTTCTGACCAATGGACCACTGTTCCCCACCGCCCGTCGTCTCGTGACTGCGACAATCCCTGCGCACGCTGGGAAAACAGTGCGCGCACGGGCTACTTGGCGGCGGGCTTGGAAGGAGTGGAAGAACCGGGTTCGCGCTCGTCGCCTTCGAACAGAACGCGTCCGCGCCGGATGGTGATGACGGTCTTGTTCGCCAGCGAGATGGCCTCGAGTGCTTCCCAACCGTCGAGATTCCATCCGGCAACGGCGTGGCGGAAGAAGTGCCATGAGTCCGTGGTGGCTGGCGGCGGAAGAAACACCGTTGTCCCGGTCGGCGAGCGGCCGAGCGTCAGCGTGAGCTTGGGCTGAACGAAATCCCAATCGTGATCGTTGAACACGAAGTGCGAGAGAAAACGGCGCTCACGAATCCGCCGCGCTTCGGGTGCATCCTCGATTCGCACCAGCGGCGATTCGGGATCCTCCGCCGTGTGCAGCAACAGCGCGGGAGGTCGAAAGCGCGCACGGATGTTGGTTTGGTTCGTGAGTGCGCGAACTGCGTCGAGCAAGGACGGCGCCGCGTTCGTCAACCTCGCCTCGGCACGGCGGAAGAAGTAGAACTCGTCGGTCGCGCCGGGCATCAGCACGAGGGCCTTCAAGGTTGCATTCGATCGCAACGAGTTGAGCAACACGGCCGCAACATTGGTCCGGTTTAGCTCGCGAGCAGCAGGCGTGAGCGGCATCGAAGCGAGCGCGGATTGCCAGGACTCGGCTGCGCGGAGCGGCAGGCCACCGCACAGCGCGGCGGCTGAAACGACGCTGCACATGCCCGCCAACACGCGCGCAGCACAGCGCTCGAGAATGGGTCCGGACAGATTCACAGCGTGAGTGCCAATTCTCTTTCTTGAAGTTGCGCGACCCATTTGCCGGTGTAGCTCAGCGCGGCGCACACACCCTCCAATTCCGTAAGCGGAAGCGGTTCGACTGACGATGCCCCGCCGGTTGCCTGCGCCGTCCACGCCTTGTCGAGTCCGGCAAGATTGAGGAGCGCTGCGTCCTGATCGGCCCGCACTCGATCGCGCACGGCTCGCAACTCATCCGCCTCAGCCAGCGCGCGCTGCATCCACCGCGCCTTGAGCATGGGTGATTGCGCCTCCGCGCGCTCGCGGGTCAGTTGGTCCGCGCTGCGAAGCGCAGCCCCGACGGTCAGGAACAGGTCGGCCAGCTCCGGCGGCACGGGTTGAACCCCGGTCGCGGGGCGGCCCCGCTCCAATTCCAGCAAGTGCTGCAACCGCTCCTTCGGATCCGCGAGGCAACGCATCGCCGCGGTGACTTGCGCAAATCGCTCCTCCGCGGCGCGGCGCTCGCCTTCGGACGCACCGCGAAGCCGGTCAGGGTGCGATTCAGCCGCGAGTGCGAGCGCCCTGGCTTTGAGCGGCTCGAGGTCAATCACCGGACGCCGCAGTTCGCCGAGCAGCGCGAAGTAATCGGTCATGTTGAGCAGGGCAGGGCAGGGGACCGAATGCCGGTGGCGCCGGCCTCACGCGCTGAAGCTCTCGCCGCACGAGCACGAGGTCGCCGCGTTCGGATTCTTCACCTTGAACCCGCCGTCTTGCAGCGCATCCACGTAGTCGAGTTCGCTGCCCGTGACGTAGAGCGCGCTCTTCGGGTCCACCACCACCCGGACGCCGGCGGTTTCGACAAGGAAATCGCGGCTCTGCGGGCGGTCCTGCAAGTCCATCTTGTATTGGAGGCCCGAGCAGCCGCCGCCGATGACCGCCACTCGCAACACCCCCGCAGGGCGTCCCTGCTTCGCGAGGAGCGAATTCACCTTGCGCGCCGCGCCGGCGGTCAGCTTGATCAGGCGCTCGTCCCCGACGCGGAACGAAGGTTGCGCGGGCGCTGCCGTGGATTGTCCAGCCATCATGCGCGGCGAAGCTACTTCCCGCGTCGCGGGGCGTCAACGTGGGCTCGTTCATCGCAACCCGCGCATCTGCATCCGCGCGATGCGCGTGTCCAGGCGCGCGACCACGAAATGGGCGAATCGCTCCTTGAGCTTCTCCCACAACGAACGCGACGCGCGCCATGTCGCCGGGTCAATGCGCTTCGCGTGGCGGAGATCCTCATCGAATATGGCCCTCGCTTCCGTGGCCACCGCTGCGTCATGGATGCGGACCAGCAGTTCGTAGTTGATGTTCAGACTGCGCGCGTCGAGGTTCGCCGAGCCGACGTAGGCTGTGTCGCCGAGAATGAAGAGCTTCGTGTGCAACACCTGCGGCTGATACTCGTGAATCTCCACTCCGGCGCGAAGCAGCCCCTGATACATCCCGCGCGAGGCAAGTTGCGAGATGGCCACGTCCGTCTTCCCGGCCATGAGCAATCGCACGCGCCCGCCGCGTTGGACCACGCCCGCCATCTCGCGCCTCAACACCCACGTGGGTGAGAAGTATGCCGACGTGATCCGAACGTCATGCGCAACCTGGATATCCTGAGCCAGCAGGCGCCGGATTGGGTTGCGTCCGCGCCCGGGACCGGACAGCAACAGGTCGCCGTCACGGGTCGGAAGGCAGCGCTTCACCTCCGTCTTGCGAATCCGCGCGAAAAGCTTCTGCTGGAACTCCGCGCGCGCGAACGACTCATCGAACGCCTTCGCCAGTTCACTAGCCAGCGGGCCGCGCACTTCCATCCCGTGATCGCACCAGCCGCGCGTCACGCCGTTGCCCTCGTATTCCGGCGCGATGTTGAATCCGCCAACCACCGCCACCTTCCCGTCGCACACGAGCGACTTGCGATGGTTGCGAATGGTTATTCGGAACATCCGGACGGGATTGAACCACCGAAACTCGCCTCCCGCGGACACGAGCGCTTCCCAGAACGCAGAGTCCAGGTCCGCAGAGCCCAGTGCGTCCACCAGCACTTGCACGCTGGCTCCGCGTAGGCGCGCAGCCACCAGCGCCTCCCGAATTCGAATGCCAATGGGAGAATCGGCGAAGATGTAGGTCTCGAGGCGCACCGACTCCCGCGCAGCACCTATCGCCGCCAGCATGGACGAGAATGCCTCGTCGCCCGTGCGCAACCAGCGATGAGCAGTGTCGAGCCCAGCCTTCACGCGGGCACCTTACTGACGCGTGGCGCGGGCCGCAACCCGCTCCAGGTCTCGAAAAAGGCTTTCGCGCCTGCGTGGATTCACATTCCATCCGTCGCGTCGTCTCACTGGTCCGTTGGCCATGAAACTCAAACTCGGCTTCGACAACTACGCCCTGCGCACCTTCGCTTGGAAGGCGCCGCAACTCCTCGACTATGCCGCAAACCTCCGTCTCGATGCGGTGCTGTTGTCCGACCTCGATGTCTTCGAACGGCGCGATGACGTGAGTCTCCGCGACATCGGTGCTCGCGCCCGCGATCTCGGGCTCGAGTTGCACGTCGGCACGCTGAGTGTCTGCCCCTCGTCGGTGATCTTCGACGCAAAGCGCGGCACGGCGGAGGCGCAGTTGCGCGAGACCGTGCGCGTCGCCTCGCTCGTCGGTTCGCCCGTCGCCCGCTGCGTGCTCGGCAAGGTGGACGACCGAGGCAGTCCCGGTGGCATCGCTGCGCGCATCGCCGAGACAGTCAAGGTGCTTTGGCGCGTCCGCTCGTTCGCGCGCGACCGCGGCATCCGGATCGCCGTCGAGAACCACGCCGGCGACATGCAGTCGCACGAACTCGTCGGACTCATCGAAGTCGCAGGCAGGGATTTCGTCGGCGCCACCCTCGACACCGGCAACGCCACCTGGGCGATGGAACATCCGGCGACTGTGCTCGAAAACCTCGGTCCGTTCACGCTCACGACCGGAATCCGCGACTCCACCCTTTGGGAAACACCAGACGGCGCGACGTTGCAATGGAGTGCGATGGGCGAGGGCGCCGTGGAGTGGCAGCCCTTCTTCGCGCGCTTCGCGCAACTCTCCCCCGAAGCGCCTGTCATTCTTGAAACCATCTCCGGGAGGCCCATCCCGATTCCGTTCTTGCGGGACGAATTCTGGGAGGCGTATCCGTCCGCACGGACTCACGACTTCGCTCGATTTCTGCGGCTGGTTCGCGGCGGCAAACCGAGGAGACCTTTCAAGCCGGGAGTCGGTTCGCGCGGAAAGTCCGCCGAGCAGAAGCACCAGCGGACAGAACTCGAGCGGAGCATCCGCTACTGCCGCGAGGTGCTCGGGCTTGGCCGGAACTAACGGGAGTCACTGTCCGCGGGCCGTGCGGAGTTCAGCGCGTTCGTCGCGAACGCAAACTCCGCGACTGGCCTCCCACCGACCAGGTGCTCCTGAATGATGCGTTCCAACCGCTCCGGTGTGCACGAGTGATACCACGTGCCTTCGGGATACACGACCGCGATCGGCCCGCGCGCGCACACTTGCAGGCAGTTGGCCTTCGTGCGGAACACGAGCGCTTCGGGCCCGACGAGGCCCAGTTCCTTCAGCCGTCGCCTGAGGTAGTCCCACGATTGCAGTCCCGCGTCCTTCTCGCAGCACTTCGGCTTGGACTGGTCCGCGCACAAGAAGATGTGTCGGCGGAACGTCTCAACGCCCATCTCGGCCAAGGTGTTGCGGAGCGCGTCGTCCATGGTCGCCTCAAAGCCCGAGAACTTTCGGAGTGATGAGCAGCTTTAGGCTTCCTGTGCGCCGGTCCGCGGTGTCCACGCAAACGACCGCTCCCTTCGAAAACTCGAACGCTTTGACGCGTGACATGCCGAGCATCGCTCGCACACGGGCCGAAAGCGTCGGCTCATGCCCGACGAGCAGGATGCGTCGCGCGTCGGGCAAGCGCGCGAGCCAGCCTTCGAAGTCAGCCTGTGAAGTCTCGTTGCGCAGCGCATCCACCCGTTCCGCACGCACTCGCGATGCGGAATCGATCGCATCGAGCACCAGTCTAGCCGTTTCGCGGGCGCGGACGAGCGGACTGGTGTAGGCCGCGTCGAATAGGACTTCCGCCTTGCCTAGAAACTTCCCCAATTCCTCCGCCTGCTCGCAGCCGTGTGGGGACAACGGACGGCGGTCATCATCAGCTCCGTCGATAGCTTCCGCGTGCCGGAGGAAGTAGAGCTTCACGCGCGCATCGTGGTCGGCCGGCGTTTCCCGGGCAAGCCGTTTGCCATGCACGATGGAGTTAGAATTATTCTAACTCTTGACAGCTGCCATCCCTGCCGCCAGCGTCCGCGCATGGCGACCAACCACATACCCGCCCCGCCCGGAGCCGAACTCAACGAGCGCCTCGCCCACAGCGGGCTACGCGTGACGCCCCAGCGCCAGAAAGTCCACGAAGTGCTCATGGACAAGATGGATCATCCAACGGCGGACATGGTCTTCATGCGCGCGAAGACCAAGATGCCGGAGATTTCCATGGCGACGGTTTACAACTGCCTCGATGCCCTCGTGCAGTGCGGGATGGTCCGGCAGGTCACGCTCGATCGTGGTGCGACGCGCTACTGTCCGAACATGCAGGATCACTCGCATTTCTACTGCGATGAGTGCGGCAGCGTTCACGACATCCTCCAGACCATCTCGCCCGCCGACGCCGACATCAAACTCCCGCGCGGCTTCCGCCTGCAGAACATCGAAACAAACCTCCACGGCCTCTGCCCCGATTGCGCGGCGAAGGCGAAGTAAGGCACAGCCTTAACCCCATTTCCCATGAGCGAATCCCTTAACACCATCGAGCAGTTCGTCGCCTCGGACTACAAATACGGCTTCGTCACGAACATCGAGTCCGACACCGTCCCGCCGGGCTTAAGCGAGGACGTCATCCGCTTCATCTCGGCCAAGAAACACGAGCCGGCGTGGCTCACCGAGTGGCGGCTGAAGGCCTTCCGCCACTGGCAGACGATGACCGAGCCGAAGTGGCCGAACGTCACCTACGCCCAGCCGGATTATCAGGCCATCAGCTACTACTCCGCGCCCAAGCAGAAGAAGGCGCTCAACTCGCTCGACGAAGTGGACCCGGAGCTGCGCAAGACCTTCGACAAGCTCGGCATCTCGCTCAACGAACAGAAGCGCCTCACCGGCGTGGCCGTGGACGCCGTCGTGGACAGCGTGTCCGTCGCGACCACGTTCAAGGGCGAGTTGGCCAAGCAAGGCATCATCTTCTGCTCCTTCTCGGAAGCCGTGAAGGAACACCCCGACCTCGTGCAGAAGTATCTCGGTTCCGTCGTGCCGCACACGGACAACTTCTACGCCGCGCTGAACTCCGCCGTCTTCACCGACGGCTCGTTCTGCTACATCCCCAAGGGCGTCCGCTGCCCGATGGAGCTGTCCACCTACTTCCGCATCGAGGCCGCGAACACCGGCCAGTTCGAGCGCACGCTCATCGTCGCGGACGTGGGCGCTTACGTCAGCTACCTCGAAGGCTGCACCGCCCCGATGCGCGACGAAAACCAGCTCCACGCCGCCGTCGTCGAACTGGTCGCGCTCGACAACGCCCAAATCAAATACAGCACCGTCCAGAACTGGTATCCCGGCGACAAGGAAGGCAAGGGCGGCATCTTCAACTTCGTCACCAAGCGCGGCCTCTGCAAAGGCACGAACTCGAAGATTTCCTGGACGCAGGTCGAGACCGGCTCGGCCATCACGTGGAAATACCCAAGCTGCGTTTTGCAGGGCGACAACTCACAGGGCGAGTTCTACTCCGTCGCGCTGACGAACAACCTTCAGCAGGCCGACACCGGCACGAAGATGATTCACATCGGCAAGAACACCCGCAGCACCATCGTGAGCAAGGGCATCAGCGCCGGGCGCGGCCAGAACAGCTATCGCGGCCAGGTGAAAATCATGAAGGGCGCGGCCAACGCGCGGAACTTCTCGCAGTGCGACTCCCTGCTGCTCGGCGACAAATGCGGCGCGCACACCTTCCCCTACATTGACGTGCAAAACCCGACCGCGCAGGTCGAGCACGAGGCCAGCACGTCGAAGATTGGCGAGGACCAGATTTTCTACCTCAACCAGCGCGGCCTCGAGACGCAGGACGCCGTGAACATGATTGTGAACGGCTTCTGCAAGGAAGTCTTCCGCGAGCTGCCGATGGAATTCGCCGTCGAAGCGCAGAAGCTGCTGGGCGTGAGCCTGGATGGAAGCGTTGGATAGCGACACAGATTGCACGGATTCACAGGAATTGAATTCGTGTCAACCCACTGAACACTGAAAAACTGATTACTGAACACTTTCCGAATGAAACAACCTCTCATCGAAATCAAAAACCTCTCTGCCGGCATCAACGGCAAGCAAATCCTCAAGGGCATCAACCTCACCGTCCGCCCGGGCGAAGTCCACGCCATCATGGGCCCCAACGGCTCCGGCAAGAGCACGCTCGGCTACGTGCTCGCCGGCCGCAAAGGCTACGACGTCACTGGCGGCTCCGTGACCTACGAGGGCAAAGACTTGATCGAGCTGCCGCCCGAGGACCGCGCGCGCGAAGGGCTGTTCCTCGCGTTCCAGTATCCCGTCGAGATTCCCGGCGTGAACAACACCTACTTCCTGCGCGCCGCCTATAACGAGTTGCGCAAGCATCGCGGTCAGGAGGAGGTGGACGCCGTGGACTTCCTCGCCATCGTGAAGGAGAAGATGAGGCTCCTCGACCTGCCCGACTCGATGATGAAGCGCGCAGTCAACGAGGGCTTCTCCGGCGGCGAAAAGAAGCGCAACGAAATCTTCCAGATGGCCGTGCTCGACCCCAAGCTCGCCGTCCTCGACGAGACCGACTCCGGCCTGGACATCGACGCGTTGCGCATCGTGGCCGAGGGCGTGAACAAGCTGAAGCGCCCCGACAACGCCGCCATCGTCATCACCCACTACCAGCGCCTGCTCAACTACATCGTGCCCGACTTCGTGCATGTGCTCTGGAACGGCCAAATCATCAAGTCCGGCGGCAAGGAACTCGCGCTGGAGCTGGAGGAAAAAGGCTACGACTGGCTCATCGGCAAGAATGGCAAGTAATTGAAGTGCACGATGACCACGACAAAGTCAAAACCTGCCGGCGAATCGACTGCGCACCTCGCCGCTGCGGAGGCCTTCGCCACTTCCGCGCCCGGCCCGGAGTGGCTCCGCACGCTGCGGCGCAACGGTGTGACGCACTTCACTGAGCTCGGCTTCCCCACCCCGAAGCTGGAGGACTGGATTTACTGCAACGTCGCGCCCGTCGCGAAGCTCGCCTTCAAGCCGGCCACGAGCGCCGACGCCAACGTGACCGCGAAGCAACTCGCGCCCTTTGCCTTCCCCGGCTGGACGGGCTCGCGGCTAGTCTTCGTGAACGGTCACTTTTCCCCCACGCTCTCGGTGCTGCCCGCGACGCAGAAGGGCGTGACCATCACAAACCTCGCCGCCGCCATCGCGAGCGGTGACAAGGTTGTCCAAGCCCAACTCGCCCACCACGCGGGCCTCGATGCCAGCGGCTTCTCAGCGCTGAACACCGCGTTCATTGCCGACGGCGCGTTCATCGCGCTCATGCCGAACGCCGTCTCTGCCGAGCCGGTTCACTTGCTCTTCGTCAGCGCGCCCAGCGATGCCGCAAACACCGCGCAGCCGCGCAACCTCATCGTCGCTAGCGCGAACAGCTCGGCGAAAGTCGTCGAGCACTACGTCAGCCTCGGCGGCGTGGCGCACTTCACCAACGCCATCACGGAAATCTCCGTCGGCGAGGGCGCGCACATCGAGCACGCGAAGTTTCAGGAGGAGAATCTGGAGGCGTTCCACATCGCCACCGTGCAGGCCACGCTCGCGCGCGACAGCCGGTTCCTCTCGCACAGCATCAGCACCGGCGCGCGGCTGGCGCGGCACAACATCAACCTCGTCATGACCGGCCAGGGCGTGGATTGCGTGATGAACGGCCTCTACGCCGTCGGCGGCAAACAGCTCGTGGACCATCACACCATCGCCGACCACGCGCAGCCGCACTGCGGCAGCCACGAGTATTATCACGGCATCCTCGGCGGCGCGGCGCGCGGCGTGTTCAACGGAAAAATCTTTGTCCGAAAGGACGCGCAGAAAACCGACGCCAAGCAGACCAGCCGCAACCTCCTGCTCACCGACACCGCGACGGTGAACGCCAAGCCGCAGCTCGAAATCCTGGCCGACGACGTGAAGTGCACGCACGGCGCGACCGTGGGCCAGATGAACGACGACGCGCTCTTCTACTGCCGCACGCGCGGCATCGGCGAGGTGGACGCCCGCCGCCTGCTCACGCACGCCTTCGCCAGCGAAATCGTGAACCGCATCACCGTCGAGCCCGTGCGCGAGCATCTGGAGCAGGTGCTCTGGGCGCGGCTGGAAGAGTTGATTGAGAAGAAGTGAAACCCACCCTCACCTTCCTCACCGCCCTGCTGCTCGCGCCGCTGGCTGCGCTGCATGCTGCTGACACGCTCGTAAAACCCAACATCATCCTCGTCATGTCCGACGACCAGGGCTGGGGCGACACGAGCTACAACGGCCATCCCGAACTCAAGACGCCGCACCTCGACGCGATGGCCGCCGCCGGGCTGCGGTTGAACCGCTTTTACACCGCGCACTTCAACTGCTCGCCGACGCGCGCGAGCGTGATGACCGGGCGGCATCCGCATCGCATGGGCACGTTCAGCCCCGGCTCGCCCATCCGCGCTCAGGAGCTCACCGTCGCCAAGGTGCTGCAAGGCACGGGCTACGCGACCGGCCATTTCGGCAAGTGGCACCTCAACGGCAAGAACGGCGACCGCGACACCAAGACGCCGCCGGGCCGCGCCATCCTCGCCAACGACCCGCTTTCGCCCGGCAAGCTCGGCTTCGACGAGTGGGTTTCCGCCGACAACTATTTCGACCTCGACCCGGTGCTGGGCCGCAACGGCGTGCCGGAGAAATTCAAGGGCGACGGCTCGGACATCGCGATGGACGAGGCGCTCAAGTTCATCCGCAAGCAGGCGGGCGCGGGCAAGCCGTTCTTCACGGTCGTGTGGTTCGGCAACCCGCACGTGCCGCACGAGGCGCTGCCGGCGGACAAGGCGCTCTACGCCGCACTGCCCGAGAAGGACCAAAACTACTACGGCGAACTTAACGGCATTGACCGCAACGTCGGCAAACTGCGCGCCGCGTTGCGCGAGCTGAAGGTCGCGGACAACACGTTGGTTTGGTATACGAGCGATAACGGCGGCGCGAACGGGCCGAAGTCCACCGGCAAACTGCGCGGCTCCAAGGGCACGCTCTGGGAAGGCGGCCTGCGCGTGCCCGGCCTGGTCGAGTGGCCCGCGCGCATCCCGAAGCCGTTCGCCAGCGACATGCCGTGCTCGACGCTGGACATTTACCAGACCGTCCTCGCCGCAACGGGTGCGAAAGCGGAGAAGCAAATCCAACCGCTTGACGGCATCAATCTGCTCCCGCTGTTCGACGGAAAGATGGACGCGCGCGGCAAAGCCCTTCCGTTCGTCGCTGCCATCAACCGGCCCAACTCGCACGCCGCGCTGCTGGACTGGCCTTACAAGTTGCACACGGACCCCGTTGGCGCGGGCGGCAAGAAGGGCGGCGTCAGCGGCCCGGTGGAGCCGGTGATGCTCTTCGACGTGTCCAAAGACCCGAAGGAGACAACCAACCTTGCGGCCCAGCAACCCGAGCGCGTCGAGAAGATGACCGCGCAACTCGCCGCGTGGAAATCGTCTGTCGAGAAAAGCCTCGGCGGCGCGGACTACGGCAGCGCCGCGCCTACAGAGTCGAAGACAAAAAGGAAGTGAAGAAGGAGCGTAAGAAAGCCGCCGCCAATAAGTAACCCACCCTCACTGTTAAGTTTGAACCAGCCATGAAATTACGTTGCACACTCCTCACCGCCCTGCTGCTCGTCGCTGTCGTCCACGCAGACGAATACGACACGCTCCGTGCCAGGTGGAAGGACACCCTCGTCGGCAGCGGCTACAACACAGCGGACCCGGATGTGGCCGCGAAGCTGGCTTCCATCGCGACTGCGGCGAACAACAACTGGACCTCGATGGATAAATCGCCCACGCGCATCTTCCTCTGGAGCGATCTGGCGAGCACGACGATCTCGTCCCATGTCACGGGCAACTACACCCGGCTGATGGGTATGGCGCAGGCGTATGCCACGCCCGGTTGCTCGCTGCAGGGCAATGCCACGCTGCTGGCGGACATCGTGAGTGCGCTGGACTGGATGCATGCGAACCGCTACGGCGCGAGCACGGCGCAGTATGACAACTGGTGGGACTGGGAAATCGGCTCGCCGCTGCGGCTTACGGACATCTGTGTGATGCTTTACGACCAGCTCACGCCGACCCAGCTCACAAACTACATGAATGCCGTGAACTTCCAGACGCCCACGCCGGACATGACGCAGGCGAACAAGGTGTGGAAGGCCCGCGTCGTGGGCGTGCGCGGCTGCCTGGTGAAAAGCAGTGCGAAGATCGTCCTCTGCCGCGATGCCTTTAGCGCGGTGTTTCCGTATGTGACCACGGGCGATGGCTACTACACGGATGGCAGCTTCATTCAGCACGACTACCATCCCTATACCGCAGGCTACGGCGCGAGCCTCATCGGCACCATGGCACCGATCCTGAACTGGCTCAGCGGCTCCACCTGGGCCGTCACCGACCCGGCGCAGTCGAATCTCTACCGCTGGGTCTTCGATTCGTATGAGCCCATCATCTACAATGGCAATGTCTTTGACCTCGTGCGTGGTCGCGAGGCAGGCCGCTCCGGTTCCGTGCCAAACGGCAACGGCATGATGGACTCCATTTTGCAAATCGCGCAGTTCGCGCCGCCTGCGGACGCCTTGCGCATGAAGCGCATGATCAAGCACTGGGCGCAGCAGGACTACACGCGGAACTTTGTCACCGGTCGCGGCCTGCCCACGCTGGAACTGGCGAAGTCGCTCATGAATGACGCGGGCATCGCGCCGCGTGGCGAGTTGATCGCGCACTACACCTTCCCGGAGATGGATCGTGTGATTCATCTGGGGCCAGGACACGGTTTCGGCCTCACGCTTTGCTCCACTCGCATCGCGAACTTTGAATCCATCAATGGTGAAAACCTCCGTGGCTGGTTCACCGGCGACGGCCAGACCACGCTCTACAATGGCGACCTGAATGCCTTTGCGGACTCGTATTGGGCCACGGTGGATCATTATCGCCTTCCGGGCGTGACCGCTGATGTGACGCACACGAAGTTGCCGCATCAAACGGCCTCCATCGGCCCTCGGGCGCAGGGGCAGAGCACGCGCTCGCCGCACTCCTGGGTGGGCGGAGCCACCTTGGGCGATTATGGAGCCGCAGGCATGCAGTTCAAAGGCGTGAGCGTCACCCTCACGGGGAAAAAATCGTGGTTCATGTTCGATGACGAGGTCGTCTGCCTCGGCGCGGGCATCACCAGCACCGATGCGCGGCCCATCGAGACCACGGTGGAGCAGCGCAAGCTCAGCAGCACTGGGAACAACGCCTTCACCGTGAATGGCACCGCCAAATCCACCGCGCTCGGCTGGACGGAGACGATGAGCGGCACGAGCTGGGCGCATCTCGCGGGTCATGTGAGCGGTTCGGACATCTGTTACTTTTTTCCGACCGCTCCCACCATCAAAGCCCTGCGTGAGGCCCGCACCGGCGCGTGGAGCGACATCGATAGCGACGGCTCCAGCACCGCCATCACGCGGAACTACCTGCGCATGAGCTTCGAGCATGGCAGCAGCCCCACGAACGCGACTTATCAATACGTCCTGCTTCCCGGCCGCAGTGCCGCACGCACCGGTCACTATGCCGCCGCGCCGCAGGTCACCGTCTTGGCAAACAACACGAACGTGCAGGCTGTGACCGAGACCACGCTCGGCATCACGGCGGCGAACTTCTGGACGGACACGGCGCAGAGCATCGGCGGCATCACCTGCGACAAAAAAGCCAGCGTGCTCGTGCGCGACGACAGCCCCTTCATCGACGTGAGCGTGAGCGATCCCACGCAGCTCAACACAGGCACCATCACGCTGCAAATCGCTCTCGATGGCGGCACGCTCGTCAGCGCCGATGCAGGCATCACCGTCACGCAAACCACGCCGAGCATCGCGATGAGCATCAGCACCGCCAACTCCGCAGGAAAGACCTTCAAAGCCCGATTTTACAAACTCACGCCGCAAGCGGTGAACCTCGCGCCTGTGGCCGATAGCTACGTCTATGATGCCACCGCGTCCGTGAACTCGAACTTCGGCACCTCCAACCCGCTCATTGTCAAAAAGCACAATGCTGGCTTCAATCGCGAAACGTATCTGCGCTTCGATGTGCCAGCCGCGAGCGGCATTTTGCTCGGAGGCACTCTGAAGCTGGCCTGCTTGAGTGTGTCCACGCCCGGAGTGCATGGCGTGGCGAAAGTGGATGACAACTCATGGGCGGAAACCGGCATCACCTGGAACAACCGACCGGCGGCGGGCGCGGTTTTGAGCACCTGGACACCCGCCGCCCTCGCCACCAGCAGTGCGGATGTCACCAGCGCCCTGCCCGCGAGCGGACTCGTTTCCTTCAAGGTGTATGGCACCACGCAGACGGCCGATGGCTATGTCACTTACGGCTCCAAGGAAAACGCCACCGCCGCGAATCGCCCGCAGCTCACGCTCGCCTACGCCCACACACCGCCCGAGGTCAGCCTCACCGCGCCCGCCGATGGCGCGGTCATTTCACGCGCCGGAAACGTCACCCTCACCGCCGATGCCATCGCCACCGATGGCGCCGTGACCAGCGTGGCCTTCTACGATGGCAGCACACTCCTCGGCACGGACACCACCGCGCCTTACACCATCACTCCATCGCTCACCGGCGGCCCGCATTTCCTCAAAGCCACGGCCACGGATGCGAACGGACTCACCCGCACCAGCCTCATCGCGCGCATTGATGTCGCCTATCCGCCCACCGCCGCGGCCGCCACGCTCACCACGCCACGCGACACCGCCATTGACCTCGATTTGCAAACACTCGTCAGCGATGTCGAAACCCCGCTCGCCAACCTCCGGCTCCGGCCCGGCAGCACGACGAACGGCACCGTCACAATGCTGGCCGATGGCCGCACCGCACGCTTCACACCGGCGGCGGGCTACAGCGGCCCCGCGAGCTTCAGCTACACCGTCACCGACACCACCCGCGACGAGCGCACGCTGCTGAACTACGCCTTTCAAAACAGCGACACCACCGACAACAGCGGCCAGGGCCGCGATGCCACGCTCAACGTGCAAGGCACCGGCTCCGCCGCCTTCGCCGCCGATTCACCGCTCCTGCCTTATACCAAAAGCATCGCCCTCACCGAGAACGGCACCGCCGGAGCCGTGCGCATCGAGCGCACCCTGTTCACCAGCGAACTGGACCTCGCCACGGGCGACTGGACACTCACCGGCTGGTTCAAACGCAATCCCTCGACCAACATCGATGTCATCGCCCAGCTCGGTTCCTCGGGTTCCTATGGCCCCAGTGCGCTCACCCTCGCCTTCTACGGCAGCGGCACCACGCTGGAACTGCGGAACTTCACCAGCGCCAACACCCAAGACATCGGTTTGAGCAAAACCAATGTCGCCGCTGGTTCGTGGCATCACTTTGCCATCGTGCGCAGTGGCAGCGTAATCAGTTGGTATCACAACGGCGCACTCGTCGGCAGCGACAACGCCTTCGCCCTCGCCATTGCGAACAGCCAACCCGTGAAGTTTGGCGGCTCCGGCATCACCACCGTGCTCGACCGCTGGTTCAACGGCTCCCTCGCCGACCTCGCCGTGTTCAACGCCGCGCTCGCACCCGCCGACATCACCGCGCTCAACACCACCCCCGTGCAATGGCTCGGCGGCCAAACCGCCACCGCCACCATCACCGTTAACGTCCTCGCCCCCATCGACATCTGGCGACAAACCCATTTCGGCACCACGCAAAACACCGGAACCGCCGCGAATAGCTTTGACGCAAACGGCGATGGCGAAAGCAACTTGCTCGAATTCGCCACCGGACAAAGCCCGCTCACCAACACGAGACTTTCCACGCCATTCTCCATCAATGGCGCGAATTTCGAATACACCTACACCCGCGCCAACGCCGCCCTCGCCGACGGCATCACCTTCACCGTCGAATGGAGCGACACACTCGCCCCCGGCTCGTGGAGCACCGCAGGCGTCACCCAGCAAATCCTCACCGACAATGGCACCGTGCAGACCGTGAAAGCTATCCTCCCCGCAGGCACGCTCCGGCGCTTTGCACGGCTGAAAGTAACCACGACGCCGTGAAGCCTAACATTCGACACCACGACCTGCATGCCACGCCGTCACATGAAACGCACCCTCACCCTCCTCACCGCCCTGCTGCTCGCGCCGCGGG
>Ga0233424_10001568_pt1 | contig 19275 bp, 18 predicted proteins | sample Watercolumn_Towu_FD_181011 | JGI IMG/M metagenome (GOLD analysis project Ga0233424, IMG submission 181011) | Freshwater microbial communities from Lake Towuti, South Sulawesi, Indonesia - Watercolumn_Towuti2014_125_MG | ecosystem: Environmental > Aquatic > Freshwater > Lake | place: Indonesia...
TCGACCGTACGCCCACGCCTCTTCGCCGCACAGCTCATCGAAGGAAGGACGTGACCGCGGACTGGTCTATGGGCCGTCAGGCCCGCAGACCAACGTAACGAAATGGCCGGTCAGCGGCAAATCCTGCGCCACGGAGCCGCCCGGGTTTCCGGCGCTGACCGGGGGATAGTACGAGCGTCTAGCAATCTCGGCGCACCGCGTTCACGGGCGTCGGACGGTGCGCGTCACGGTGAACTTCGGGGTGCGCCGGAGCTGCTCGGTGGGGCCGAGGAGCCGGGTCAGCTCGGCCCGATAGCCGAGGCTCGAGTTGTACACGGTGAACAGCTCGCCGCCGGGGCGGAGCAGACGCGCGGCGGCTTCGAACAGGCGGGTCGCGGCGCCGGTGTGCACGCTGGCACCGAGGTGGAACGGCGGATTCAGGAGCACCGTGTCGAAGCTCCCCGCGGCGAGCGCCGAGCCCGCGTCGTCGTGGGTGACCTCGACCCGATCGGCCACCCCGTTCGCCGACGCGGTGGCACGGGCGGAGGCGACGGCGGCGGCCGAGCGGTCCGTGGCGACGACCCGGTCCCGCGGGGAGGCGAGTGCCCAGGACACGGCGAGCGCGCCGGTCCCGCAGCCGAGGTCGAGGACGCGGCGCCCGGCGTTCACAACTCCGGAAGAACGGCTGCTGTCGCCGCCGTTCCGCTCGTTCTCGGCGCGTGTCACCTCTGTTCTCCTGAGTTGTGGACCGCCCAGGCCGAGCACCTCGAGCAGGACCCGGGTGCCGATATCGAGGCGGGACCCGGCGAAGGCGCCGCCGTGGGCCACGAGGACGAGGTCGCCGTGCCGCGCGGAGACCGGGAACGGCGGCGACTCCGGTACCGGGAGGGGTTCGGTGGCGACGAGCAGCCGCGACTTCCGCTCCGCACGCTGGGCCTGGACGTGGGCGAAGCTCCGCGCCAGGACATCGTTCTGCGCCAGAGTCATGTGCTTCACTCGACCGCCGGCGACGAGCGCCACGTCAGGCGCAGCCCACCGGGCGACCGCATCCGCGATCTCCTCCAGTTCGGCGAGGGCCTTCGGGAGCTGCAGCAGCACCAGTTGTGCACCGGCGAGCAGGCCCTCGTCGAGTTCGTGCGGGGTGAACCCACCGATCCCGAGCTCCTCGGCGTTGCGGGCGAGCGCGCGGCGTCCGGTCGCGAGGTCCTGGTGCACCCGGATCCCGCGCCGCCCAGCCGCCGTGAGAGCCAGCGTGATCGCGCCGTACTCGTCGCCGATCACGACCGTCTCGGACCCCGGCACGTCGAGAGCGAGCGCCCGTTCCACCAGCAGCAGATCGGTCGCATCGTGGGCCTGGAGGTTGTCCGCCTCGACGTCGGGCCAGCGACGCAGACGACTGTAGGGGAACTCCGGCACCAGCCCACTGTACGCGGCCGGCCTCACCCCCTCCCCGTGCACAAGTTCGGAGCTGACGGCCGACACGCCGCCAGAACCGACCGTCGGGCGGCATGTCGACGGAGATCTCCGAAGCTGTGCCCGTCCACATCCAGAGGGGTTGACACCGTGGCTGGTTCCGTGGTTACTTAGTCAAGTAAGTAACCCAGCAACCACGGAGGACTCGTGATCGAAGAAGGCAAGCCGCTCTTCCTCCAGATCGCCGAGCAGATCGAGGACTCCATCCTCGACGGCTCGCTGGCCGAGGAGGCGCAGGCCCCTTCGACGAACGAGCTCGCCGCGTTCTACCGCATCAACCCCGCCACTGCCGCGAAGGGAGTCGCCATGCTCACCGACAAGGGAGTGCTACACAAGCGCCGAGGCATCGGCATGTTCGTCTCGGAAGGCGCCAGGGACCTGCTCCTCGGCGAGCGCCGCGCGGCCTTCGCCGACCGCTACATCGACCCGCTCCTCGCGGAGGCCCGCACGCTGGGCCTCGGCGCGGAAGACCTCGCGGACCTGCTCCGTCAGCGCGCCGCATCCGCCCCCACCCCAGAAGGGAAGAACCCCGCATGACCGCCGTCATCGAGGTGCAGAACCTCACCAAGCGCTACAAGGAGAAGCGGGCGCTCGACAACGTGTCGCTCGCCCTCGAGGGAGGCTCGATCTACGGGCTGCTCGGCCGCAACGGCGCCGGGAAGACGACACTCATGTCGATCCTCACGGCCCAGAACTTCGAATCCTCCGGCACCGTTAAGGTGTTCGGCGAGCACCCGTACGAGAACGCGCATGTGCTCGGCCGGATCTGCTTCGTCCGGGAGAGCCAGAAGTACCCGGACGATGCGACCCCGCGGCACGCGTTCGCCGCCGCCCGCCTGTTCTTCCCGCACTGGGACCAGGGCCTCGCGGACGAGCTCATCGCGGAGTTCCAGCTGCCGATGAAGCAGACCATCAAGAAGCTGTCCCGCGGGCAGCTCTCCGCGGTCGGCGTGATCATCGGCCTGGCCTCCCGCGCCGAGATCACGTTCTTCGACGAGCCCTATCTGGGACTCGACGCGGTCGCCCGGCAGATCTTCTACGACCGTCTCGTGGAGGACTACGCGGAGCACCCGCGCACGATCATCCTCTCCTCGCACCTGATCGACGAGGTCGCGAACCTCATCGAGAAGGTCATCGTGATCGACAACGGCCAGATCCTCCTCAACGAGGACACGGATGCCGTCCGCGACCGCGCCGTGACCGTCGTCGGCGACGCCGCCAAGGTCGACGCCTGGGTCGGCGATCGCGAGGTGCTGCACCGCGACGAGCTCGGTCGCGTGGCCTCGGTCACCGTGCTCGGTGCGCTCACCGCCGACGACCGCGCGGAGGTGCGGGCCGCCGGCCTCGACCTCGCCCCCGTCTCGCTGCAGCAGCTCATCGTCCGCCTCACCCAGAAGGCGGAGACCCGCACCGGCACCAGAGCCGACGCCACCACGGAAGGAGTCCGCTGATGCGACGCACACTCAACGTCATCCGCCTGCAGCTCATCAACCGGCAGACCTTCGTCTGGGTGCCGCTGATCATCCTCGCCTCGGCAGTGGTGATCTCGGTCCTCATCTACGCGATGATCCCCGGCGACGCCCCCAAGTACGGCGGAGGCGGCCAGGCACCGCTGTGGTACTTCTTCGCGATCGGGCTGTCGGCCATGACGCTGACCTTCCCGTTCTCCCAGGCCATGAGCGTCACCCGGCGCGAGTTCTTCATCGGAACCCTGCTGACCGCGATCCTCGGCAGCGCGCTGCTCGGTCTGCTGTTCCTCCTCGGCGGCGCGATCGAGCTGGCCACGAACGGGTACGGCGTGAACGGCTGGGTGTTCCACCTGCCGTGGCTGTGGGAGGCCGGACCGCTCGGAGCCTTCATCGTCTACTTCACCCTCGCCCTGTTCTTCTTCGTGGTCGGGTTCACCGGCGCGACCATCTACAAGAGCTGGGGCCCGATGGTGCTCACCATCGTGGGCGTCGCCCTGGCGCTCCTCCTCGTGGGGGTCGTGTTCCTCGTGACGCGGCTCGAGCTGTGGGGCGACGTGTGGCTCGGCATCCTCGACCTCGGCGCCGTGGGCCTCGCCCTCTGGGGGCTCGTGGTCGTCGCCGTCCTCAGCGGCGTCTCCTTCCTCGCGTTCCGCCGGGCCACGCCCTGACGCGACGACCGGAATCCGCCGATGCCGCGGCCGCGCACCCCGCGCGGTCGCGGCATCCGCGTTCGGCCGCCCTCTACCCGGCGACCCGAGGCGGGGCAACCCGGTGGCCGCGCGCCGCCTACCGCCCTATCCTCGCCAGAGATGGACCACCCGACCGCCGCGAGGAGAGGATGACGTGACGCCCGACCTTTCGCGCCTGCGCGTCCGCGAGCGCCGCTCGTACCTCGCCCGCACCGTCCGTGAGGCGGTCCGCCCCGCCCGTCTGCTCCTCGTGGTCAAGACGGCGCTCGCCGTCGGACTCGCGTGGACGATCGCGCCGCACATGCCGGGGGTCACCGACGAGTACCCGTATTACGCACCCCTGGGCGCGCTCGTGAGCATGTACCCCACGCTCATGGGGTCCATGCGGTCGAGCCTGCAGACGCTGTTCGGTCTGGCCACCGGCATCGGTCTGGCCGCGGTGATCGTGCTCACGGTCGGGCCGACGTGGTGGACGATCCCGCTCGTTGTGGGACTCGGCGTCCTCGTCTCCGGCACCGGCTGGTTCGGCGTCGGCAAGGAGTACGTCCCGATGGCGGCGCTGTTCGTGCTCATCATCGGCGGTCAGAACGCGGACGACTACTCCCTCGGCTACCTGGCCCAGATGGGGGTCGGGATCGTCATCGGTCTGGTGGTGAACCTCCTCTTCGCCCCCGCCCCGCTCATCGGATCGGCCGAGGCGCGGGTGGAGGAGTTCCGACGACAGCTCGCCGGGCACCTCCACGACATCGGCTCCGCGGTCTCGGAGTCCTGGCCGCCGGAGACCGCACAGTGGGCCGACGATGCCGCAGCGCTCGCCGAGACCACCGCCGACCTCCGTGCCGCCCTGGCCGAAGCCGACGAGAGCGTCCGCTACAACCCGCGCGCGCGCCGCCGGCATGCGGGAACCGCCCGCATCCACGAGCAGCTCTCCACCCTCGACCGCATCGCGCACCTCATCCGGGACATCGCCGACGCGACGGCCGACACGATCTGGGAGCGTCCGGCGGCCATGCCCCTGGATCCTGCCCTGCCCGAGCCGTTGTCGGCGGCCTGCCACGCCGTCGCCGACGTCATCGCGGAGGACGACCCCGCCTCGAGCGCGGCGCATCGCCGCCGCGCGGAGGCGGCGCGCGCGATCCGGCTGCTGCTGGAGAAGGTCGACGACCGCACGTTCGACGTGCGCAGCTCGATGGGACCGGGCGTGCTGACGGCGATGCACCTCCGCCGCATCCTCATCCTCAGCGGCGAGCGCCTCGACGACGAAGACGAGTGAGTCAGATGGTGTCGTCGGCGACGACGATGTCCAGCTGCCAGTGACGGCCCGCGGGGTCGGTGTCGTCGTGCGCGTCGTCGGCGGCGGAGAGCACGTCATCGATCTTGTGCATCACGTCGTCGAACTCGGCCTCGGTCAGTCGGATGGTGCGCTGCACGAACGACGCGTGCACGTCGGCGGTGCGACCGGACACATACTCGGGCGTCCAGGCCACCACACGGCGGAGCAGGTCGACGTGGTCCTCTGCGAGCGCGGCCACCACCGCATCGCCGAGCGCCTCGTCCGCGACCGGATTCTCCGGACCGCCGACGGTGAGGGCGCCCTTGCGTCCCGTCCACACGCGGTCGCGACGGTCTCTGGCCTGCTCCGGAGCCTCCTCGATGAGCCCCGCCTCGGCGAGCACCCGCAGGTGGAAGCTGGCGCTGTTGGCCGGCACGTCGAGCGCGCCGGCGATGTCCGCGGCGCGCAGGAAACCGCGGCGCGCGATGAGGCGGAGGATCTGGCGGCGTAGCGGGTGTGAGTAGGCCTTGAGCATGGCCGACGTCATGAAGGCGGCGTCCTCCCGAGAGGTCTTCTCCGCGTCGTCAGCCATTCCCCGATCCTAGTCACGCAAATGCGCACGAACAGTTGCGCAATTATTCTTGCGGAACTATCGTCGAGCCATGAGCACGACGAGCACTCCGCACCGCCTGTGGCAGAACACGCGCTACCTCACCTGGCTCGTGAGCGACACGAGCAAGGGGCTCGCCTCGGCGCTCTTCGGGTTCGCGGTCCCGCTCCTCGCGCTCGTCATCACGAACGACCCCGCACAGGCCGGCATCATCGCGGGGGCGGGCATGGTGGCGCGGGTGCTGCTCACCCTCGTGGGCGGGATCATCGCGGACCGGCACCGGCGCATCGTGCTCATGCTCGTCGGCTCGATTCTGGGGATCGTGCTGGCCGGGGCCTTCACCCTGCTCGCCCTCGGCGGCGCCCTCACCTTCGCGACCCTCCTCGTGATCGACGTGCTGCTGGCCGCGCGGAGCGGCCTCTTCGACGTCGCCGGCGAGAGCGCGCTGAAGGAGATCGTCCCGGACGACGCGATGGGGCGCGCGCAGGCCGCGAACCAGGGGCGCGATGCGGCCCTTCAGCTCGCCGGCGGCCCGCTGGGCGGGCTGCTGCTCGGCGTAGGCGGCTGGCTCGTCGGCGCGGTCATGACCCTGTGCCACCTCGTCGCCGCCGTGACCGCCGGGCTCCTCGGGCGACAGGTCCGGCGCGCGGGCATCGCCGACGTCGGCGCTCTGGACGAGGACGACGGCGGCGCGCCCCCCGCGCGCCCGAACGCCTGGCGGGAGTTCCGCGAGGGCTTCGGCTGGCTGCTGTCCCGTCCCGACCTCGGCGGCGTCATGCTCATCATGACCATCGTGAACCTCGGCTTCAACGCCGCGATCACCACGGCCGTCTATGCGCTGCAGCAGGCGGGCCATTCCGAACTCCTCATCGGAACCGTCAGCGCGGCCATCGGTGCCGTGATGCTCGTCGGCGCGATCGTCGCCCCCCTCCTCGTGCCCAGGATCCCGGCGGGCATGCTTACGATCGGCGGGCTCGCAGTGGTCGCCCTCGGCGCCGTCGTGCTGTCGTTCGCGTCGGCACCGTGGACCGTCGCCGCCGTCCTCGGTGCCACCGTTCTCCTCGTCCCCGCCCTGAACGCCGGGATGATGGGCTACTTCATGGTGGCCACGCCGTCACGTCTGCTGGGACGCGCGAACAGCGCCATGGGGGTCCTCGCGATGGGCGCGATGCCGCTCGCCCCGCTCATCGCCGGCTTCGGCCTGGCCGGGCTCGGACGACAGGGCACCATCCTCATCTGCGCGGCCCTGTGCGTGGTGGCCGCCGCCCTCGCGATCGGGAACCGCGCCCTCCGCAGCCTCCCGGTCGAGTCTCGCTGGGCCGCGCACGCCGCCCGGTACGAGGGGGACTGAGGTGGAGACACTGCGCTAGGGCGCGACCGCGAGCACGGTGATCCCCGCCGCCGCGGAGGCCACGGCCAGCACCAGCGCGATCACGATGAGGATGACGTGCACGCGGAGGAACGGGGTGGCTTTGCCGTTCTCGTCCCTGGCACGCGGGTCCTTCGCGACGCGGCTGTAGAACCGCGGCCAGACCAGCACGTTGAAACCGGCGTTGAGGAACAGCACGACGACGAGAGCGATCACCCCTCCACGCTAGCGAGGGCGGCGTCGCACCACGGATCCGGCCGTCGGAATTCTTGGACGGCGACATGTATCACCGAGCCCTTGCCGTGCTCCTGGTAGGTGTGATCACAATGGGCTTCATGATCGACGGTGCCCCCGGCGCCGCCTTCGATCCGGCATCCGACGACGGGCGCGCACGCTGGGAACGCGCCGCGGACCTGTTCGATGCGTGGCGCGATGGCGACGGCCGCTCGATGGACGACCTGGTGCGGCTGATGACGCCCGTGCTCTGGCACGTCGTGCGCGCCTACGGCCTCGAACGCACTATCGCAGAAGACGTCGTGCAGACGACCTGGCTCCAGCTCGTGCGCGGCCACGGCGCGATCGTCGACTCACGTGCCGTCTCCGCCTGGCTGACGACGACCGCCCGCCGCGAGGCCTGGAAGGTCGGCAAGGCGAACGGTCGCGTCGACACCGCGGAGTCCGACGACCTGGACGCCCTCCTTCCGGAGCAGGCGTCCGCGGAGGAGCACGCCGCGCTCGACGACGAGAACCGCCGACTCTGGGCCGCCGTCCGCCGCCTCGCCGAGCGCTGTCAGCGCCTGCTCCGGGTGATCGCCTTCGAGGACCGTCCTGACTACGCGCGCCTCGCCCGCGACCTCTCCATGCCGGTCGGCAGCATCGGCCCGACCCGCAGCCGCTGCCTCGCGAAGCTCCGCGACCTCCTCGACGCCCCGGCCACCCGGACGGAGGGACGATCATGAGCGATGAGGACGACGCCCGGCTGTTCGCCCGTCTGCGCAGCCTCTGGAGAGAGGTCGATCCCGTCCCGGCCGGCCTCATCGACCGGATGGTCGCCGCGGTCGCCGCGGACGGGCTCAACCGCGAGTACGCTCTGCTCACGCTCGTGGAAGGCCAGCTCGGCGCTGTCCGCGGCGAGACCGACGCCCTCACCCTGCAGTTCAGCGACGGCAGCACGAGCATCCTCCTCCACGTCACGACGACCGGGTCCGGGCGACGGCGGATCGACGGCTGGGTGGACACCGCCGCCGCGGAGATCCTGTTGCTGCAGGGCGAGCGCGAGCGCCGCACGACCCCGGCGGAGACCGGCCGATTCGTGTTCGACGAGGTGCCGTCCGGGCTCAGCCGCGTGCGCCTGACCGCGACGGTCGGCGACGAGACCCGCACCCTGGAGACCCCGCAGTTCGAGTTGTGACCCCGCGTCGCCGGCGCCGTCGCCGGCGATGCCCACGGAGAGGATGACCGATGGAGCAGCCCCAGGGATGGACCTGGCAGGACCGCGCGGAGGGATCGATCCGCCGCGGCACCGCCCTCGACCCCAGCACGGAACCGGTGGACGGGATCCGGGCGTTCCCCACCGCGTACCTGCCCGAGAGGCTGCTCATCACGCGCGCCCTGGACGAGCAGGAGGCGTACGACCGCGAGCTGCGCGCCCTGAGGGATGCCGCGGACTCCTTCGGCTGGCGGCTGGAGGTGGAGTCGCCGGAGCGCGAGATCGGGAACGGCGAGCTCGTGCCGGGTGTCGCGGGGTTCCTGCGGGCACGCCTGACCACGCCGGATGAGCCGACCAGGGGCGAGTCCCCCGTGGCACCCGACGCCTGGCGGGTCTTGCAGCGCGCGCGCCGGCTGTCGCGCTCGACCATGCCGCGGACCAGCCTGGAGCACGTGCTCTCGATCGACCCGGTCGGACTCAACCCGTTCACCCGGACGAACCCGTTCACCCGGACGAACCCGTTCACGCGGACGAACCCCGTCCGCGGTGCCGCTCCCGGCGGAGGCGGCAGCGACGACTACCTGGAGCCCGGACGCGGGGCGCGGCAGCCGGTCACCTGGCTCGGTCCCGCTCCGGCTCGAGCAGCCGCTCCGAAGCGCGGACGACGACCGGTCGTGGCGATCCTCGACACCGGCTGCGGCGAGCACGCCTGGCTGCCGTCCGACATCGTCACCCGGCACGTCGAACTCGACGGCGTCCCCGTGGGCTTCACGGACGACGCCGACCCCGAACGCTACCCCGACCTGTACGGGCAGCTCGACGGCGAGATCGACGCCGTGGCCGGGCACGGCACCTTCATCGCGGGCCTCGTGCGTCAGGCCGCCCCGGACGCCGACATCCTCTCGATCCGCGTCGCCGGCGCGCTCGGGGTGGTCGACGAGAGCACGCTCCTGGAGACCGTGGCGCAGGTCGTGGAACTGCTGCGGCGGCACCGCGAGGACCCGACGACCGGCTTCCCGATCGACGTGCTCAACCTCTCCCTCAGCTACTACCACGAGACCCCGACCGACGGGCTCTTCAGCAGGACCCTGTACGAGCTGCTCGCGAAGGCCAGGGAGCTCGGCTGCGTGGTCGTCTGCTCGGCCGGCAACGACGCGATCGACCGGCCCTCGTTCCCCGCCTCGCTGTGGCCGTGGCCCGGCGCCGACAACGGGCTGCCGTCCGACGACGGCGCTCCGCACGTGTCGGTCGGCGCCCTGAACCCGTCGGCGCACTCCGTCGCCCTGTTCTCGAACGTCGGCCCCTGGGTGCAGGTGTACGCCCCGGGCGCGGCCGTGGTCAGCACCTCGCCCGCCTTCGTCGGCGGCGCGCAGGCCGCGACCCGCGCGGACATAGACGGGCTGCCGCGCGAGACGCTCGACCCGGACGACTACCGCGGCGGCTTCGCGGTGTGGAGCGGCACCTCCTTCGCCGCTCCGTACATCGCCGGTCGGGTCGCGGCCCAGCTCGGCGCCGTCCCGGCCACGGGGGTGAAGCCCGCCGTCGCCGGGAAGGCCGTCGCCGCCGTGCTGAAGTCCCTGCCGACGCCGCACGAGAGGTCCTGACACCTCGCACCCTTCCGCACGACCGCTCCGGCACGGCATCCTGGACGGATGCCCCTGTCCGCGAGCGCGCTCCACCGACGCGGCGTCGAGGCGGCCAACGCCCGGCAGTTCACCCGCGCCCGGCGGGACCTGGAGAAGGCCGCCGCCCGCACCGACGACGCCGACCTCCGCGCCCGCATCGACGGGACGGCCGCCTACGTGCTCGCGCAGACCGGCGAGCCCGCGGCGGCGGAGGCGCTGTGCCGGGGGGCGCTGGCCAGGGACGGGCTGCAGGCCGAGACCATCGCCCTCCTCGGCGGGCAGCTCGGCGCCCTCCTCATGCACGGGGGCCGGATGGAGGAGGCCGAGGCGAGCCTGACCGCCGCGATCGACGCCCTGGCCGCGACCGGCAGCGATACCCCCGCGCTCGCCAACTGCCTGATGAACCGGGCGGTCGTGCGGATGCAGCGCCATCACCTGGACACCTGCATGGCCGACCTCCGCCGTGCGATCGGGATCTACGAGGCGCACGACCAACCGGACTCCCTCGCCGAGGCCACGCACAACCTCGGTTACGCCGCGCTCCTCGGCGGCGACCTCGTGTCGGCGCTGCGCCTGATGGCCGAATCCCGGCCGACGTTCGCCGCCACCAGTGCCCTCGCCACCGCCATCAGCGACCTCGACCGCGCCGAGGTGCTCCGCGACGCCGGGCTGACGACCGAGGCGGAGGCCCTGCTCGCCCAGGTGGCCGTGCAGTTCGGCGCCCAGCGGATGCGCCAGGCCCGCGGCGAGGCGGAGTTCCACCTCGCCCGCTCCCTCGTCCGGCACGATCCCCGGGCCGCCGCGCGCGCCGCGAGGACGGCAGCCCGCCGCTTCACCTCCCTCGGCAGCAGCGGCTGGGCGGCCCGCGCCGCGGCGGTGGAACTGGAAGCGCGACAGCGGATCCGGCCCGATCGCCCCCTCGACGCCGCCGCGTGGGAGCAGGTGGCGCAGGAGCTCGACCGGAGCGGCTTCCGCACCGAGGCCACGGCCCTACGGTTGAGCGCCCGCCGCGACGGCACCGGCCGTCTCCCCCGCATCCCCGCCTCGGCCCCGACGCCGCTGCGGCTCCGCGCGCAGGAGGTGCGCGCGGCCCGCGCCGCCGGACGCGGTCGCGACGGGGAGGCGCTGCGCGCCGCGGCCACCGGGCTCGACCTGCTGTCGGCGTGGCAGCGGTCGTTCGGCGCCCTCGACCTGCAGGCCTCCGTCGCCATGCACGCCAGCGACCTCGTGTTCACGGGACTCGCCGCCGCCGTCCGCCGCCGCGACCCGGCGACGCTCTTCGAGTGGTCCGAGCGCGCCCGGCATCTCAGTCAGCAGGTCGCCCCGGTCCGCCCGCCGCACGACGACGCCCTCGCCGCCGACCTCGCCGAGCTGCGGATGCTGCGCGCCGACCTCGCGGGGGCGGACTGGACGACCGACCCCACCGTCCGCGCGCTCCGCGACCGGGTGCGGGAGCGGCAGTGGTCGGCCACCGGCTCCGGGGCGATGCGGGAACGTCGGACGCTGACCGAGGCCTCCGCGCTCCTGCCGGCCGACACGGCAGTCCTGGCCTACGTCTATACCGGCGCCGACCTGCACGGGGTGGTGGTGCAGCCGGACGGCGCGACCCTCGTCGCCCTGTCCTGGCCGCGAGTGCGGGCCGCTCTCGACGGCCTGCGCGCTGACCTCGACATGGCCGCTCTCACCCGGGACGGCGCGATGGGGCCGGTGACCGCGCGCGCTCTGACGGCGCGTCTCGCTGTCCTCGACGAGGAGCTGCTCGCGCCGATGCGCCGGGCCGCCGCGGGCGCCGCGCGGTTCGCGATCACCGTTCCCGGCATCCTCGGCGGGGTGCCGTGGGCCATGCTCCCCGGCATGCACGGAGTGCCGTTCACCCTCGCGACCTCGGTCTCGCGCTGGCTCGACGGGGAGGCTTCGGCCGCCTCGACCCCGCGCGTCGGGTTCGCGGCGGGACCACGGGTGGCGCGGGCCGCGGAAGAGGTCCAGCGCGCAGCGGAATCCTGGGCGGGACGAGGGACGACCCGGACGCTGCAGGGCCCCACCGCGACCGTGACCGCCGTCACGGAGCTGGCGGCCTCCGTCGACGTGCTCCATATCGCTGCGCACGGACGCCACGCGGTCGACAATCCGCTGTTCTCCGGGTTCGAACTCGCCGACGGGGTGCTCTTCGGCTACGACGTCGACCTCATCGCCCGGGTGCCGCGGACCGTGATCCTCTCGGCGTGCGAGCTGGGTCGCTCCTCCGTGCGCTGGGGCGAGGAGGCCCTGGGCATGACGCGGGTGTGGTTGCACGCGGGCGCGGAGGCGGTGATCGCGGCCCCCGTCACGGTGCCGGACGACGACGCGTGCGAGCTCCTGACCGCGGTCCACGAGGGTCTCGCCGGCGGCGCGTCCCCCGCCGACGCCCTGGCGAGCGCCGCGCTCATGACGGGGGTTTCCGCCCCGTTCCAGTGTCACGGCAACGGATTCTGACTTTTTTCCCGGATCGAGGTATCAGAATCGCACCCGCCTTCTCCTGTTCTTCGGAAGGTGTCGAGCGAAAGGCCTCGAAGGGAGAGGCACGAGGGAGGCGCCGTCGGTTCTGGGGAAACGCCACTGGGGAGCGGGAAGACGAGACGGACACCATCTGCTCCGGGAGCGTCGCGGTATGCAGCCGCGATGCTCCCGCAGGGCCTCGGCGATCTGGGGACGCCGAGGCCCTCGGGGCGTCCGCGTGCGGCCGGAGGGCCTCAGGCGAGGAGGACGGAGTACCCCGCGGCACGCAGCGCGTCGACAGCGGCCTGGTCGGCTCCTCGATCGGTGATGACCGTGGCGAAGAGCTCCGGCCCGCCGACGGTGGAGAAGGCCTCGGCCCCGAGCTTGCTGCCGTCGGTCACGACGACGGCCCGCCGCGCGCGCTCCGCCATCATCCGGTTCACCGCCGCCTCGCGCTCGTCCTGCGTGGTCGCCCCGGCTGCCGCGTCCATCCCGTTCACGCCGATGAACGCGAGGTCCAGCCGCACCCCGCGGAGCAGCTGCTCGACGAACGGGCCGACGAGCTCGTAGGTGCGCGAGTGGATGACCCCGCCCGTGACGACCACCTTGATCTCCGGCCGGGTCGCGAGCTGGGCGGCGATGTTCACGGCATTGGTGACCACCGTGATCCCGCCCTCCGCCGCCAGATCCTCGCGGGCGGCGAGCGCGGCCGCGATGGCCGTGGTCGTCGTGCCTCCGGAAAGCCCGACCACCATGCCGGGGGTGACGAGCCCCGCCGCGGTCTGCGCGATGCTCTCCTTCTCGTGCGTGCGGAGATGGCTCTTGTAGCGGAGGGGCAGTTCGTAGGCGACGGTCTGGGCCACGGCACCGCCGTGCGTGCGGGTGAGCAGCCGCTGCTCGGCGAGGGAGTCGAGGTCGCGGCGGGTGGTGGCCGGGGAGGCCCCGAACCGCTCCACCAGCTCCTCCACCGTGACCTCTCCGTCCGCCGCGAGGAGGTCGAGGATCGCGTGCAGTCGGGCCGCGCGCTTCACCGGTCGTCGTTTCGCGTCGAGGTCGCAGCCGTGCCCGGAACCTCTGCGACCGGAGCGGGATTCTCCGACGGCAGCAGGGCGAACAGTCGCAGCATCCGGGCGGCTTCGTCCGCGAGGGCGGCGCGGGCGGGAGCGAGGTACTTGCGGGAGTCGACGAGACGCTCGTCGGCGGCGAGCACCTCGCGGACCGCCCGCGTGAAGAAGCCGTTGAGATGGGTGGAGACGTTGACCTTCGTCATCCCGGCGCGCACGGCATCGGCGATCACGGCGTCGGCCACCCCGGACGAGCCGTGCAGCACGAGGGGCACATCCGTCCCGTCGGCGGCGGCACCACGCAGGGCCGCACGCAGGCGGGCGATGAGGTCGAGGTCGAGGGAGGCGGTGCGGTCGGTCATGGCGTGCGAAGACCCCACGGCCACGGCGAGGGCGTCCACACCGGTGGCGGCCACGAACGCCCGCGCCTCGCCCGGATCGGTGCGGACACCGGGGGCGTGGGCGCCGTCCTTCCCGCCCACCTCGCCGAGCTCGCCCTCCACGTACACCCCCGCCGCGCGGGCCCGGGCGGCGACCTCGGCTGTCAGCGCCACGTTCTCGTCGTAGGGCAGCGCGCCGCCGTCGAACATCACCGAGCCGAACCCGAGGGACACGGCTTCGTCCACGAGCTCCGGTCGCTCCGCATGGTCGAGGTGCACCGCCACCGGGGTCTCCGCGCGTCGTGCCGCGGCGAGCGTCGCGAGGGCGATCGGCTCCAGACCGCCGTGGTAGTCGGCGCAGTTCTGCGAGATCTGCAGGATCACGGGGAGCTGTGCGAGCGCGGAGGCTCGGACGAGGCCCTCTGCGGTCTCCAGATGGATGACGTTGAACGCGCCGATGCCGGTGCCGGCGGTGGCAGCCGCGGAGACGAGCTCCCGGGCGGAGACGAGGGTCACGAAGGGTCCTTCCGGAAGGAGGCGGGGCCGGGGCGGGAGACACGGAGCCGTTCCTCGAGCGCGCGCCAGCGGGGGGAGATGTCGCCGGCGAGCGGCATGAGGACGGCGGCTGCCGACCACGCTGTCGCGCGACGGAGGATGACCTCGGGGTCGCGCTCGCCCTCCGCGGTGAGCACGGCGCAGGCCGCGACCGCGGCGTCTCCGGCGCCGGTCGGGTTGCCGGAGAGCGGCTCGTCGAGTCGGGCGTGCAGGAGATCGGTCGGGGTGACCGCGAGCATGCCGTCGGCCCCGAGCGACAGGAGCACGAGCTCGGCGCCCCGGGCCAGCAGCGACCGCGCGCCCTCGACGGGGTCGTCGATCCCGGTGGCCTCGGCGAGCTCGGCGGCGTTGGGCTTGAGCACGGCGGCGCCGGCGTCGGCGGCGCGCAGGAGGGCCGGGCCGGAGGTGTCCACGATCACGGGGACGCGGGCGTCCGCACCCACCGCGACGAGCATCGGCACGAGCGAATCCGGCGCTCCCGGCGGGAGGCTCCCGGAGACGACGAGGACCCCGGCGCCGGGAAGCCGGTCGACGATCTCCGCGAGAAGCCCGCCCCACTCGGCATCGGTGGGGTTCACCCCTCGCTCGTTGACGATCGTGGTGTCGCCCGCGGCCTCGTCGACGAGGGCGATGCTGCGACGCGTGTCGGCCGCGACGGGCACGAGCACATGGGGCACGCCGCTGGCCGTGAGCTCCGCAGCGAACTCCGCGCCGACCGGACCGCCGGCCGTGGTCAGCGCGAGGACGGACGCCCCCTCGGCGTGTGCGACCCTGGCGACGTTGAGGCCCTTGCCGCCGGCGCGGGACGCTCCGGTCTCGGCGCGGTGCGTCCCGCCGGCGACGAGACGGTCGACCTGCCACGTGAGGTCGAGCGCGGGGTTCGGGGTGACGGTGAGGATCATGCGAGCTCCCTGGCGCGAAGGGCGGCGCCGATCAGTCCCGCATTGCCGGACAGCTCGGCCGGGACGAGTGCGGGGAGGCGGTGGAAGCTGAGGCGGGCGGCGAGGCGGGACCGCAGCTCGTCGAAGAGCGCGCCGCCCGCCCGCGACAGTCCGCCGCCGATCACCACGGCCTCGGGGGCGACCACAGCGGTCAGCTGCGCGAGCGACAGGGTGAGCGCGTCCAGCGCCGAGTCCCAGATGTCGGCGGCGACCCGGTCCCCGGCGGCCGCTCGGGCGATGACGTCCTTGGCGCCGTCCGGCGCCGTGCCCGTCGCCTCCCGGTAGCGGCGCGCGATGGCTCCCGCCGAGGCGACGGCCTCCAGACAGCCACGGGCACCGCACGGGCACACCGGTCCGTCGGCGATCGGGGAGTGCCCGATCTCGCCGGCATAGCCCCCGGCCGTGTAGGGGCGGCCGCCGACGAGCAGGGCCCCGGCGATCCCGGTGCCGATCACGAGGATCACCGCGTCGTCGTAGGCCCGCGCGCCGCCCAGCTCGTGCTCGGCCCAGCTCGCGGCACGCACGTCGTGGTCGAACGCGACGGGGAGGCCGAGACGCTCCGCGGCGAGCGCGCGCAGCGGCGCGTCCCGCCAGCCCATGTTGCTCGCGAACACGCCGATCCCTGCCGCGGCGTCGACGATCCCCGGCACCACGAGCCCGGCGGCGCGGGGCACCACGTCGGGATGCTCGTCGCGGAGCTGCGCGGCGAGCACCTGCAGCCGGTCGAGCAGCGCGGGGGTGCGGTCGCCGTCGGCCGTGGGAGTCGGCGTGCGGCGGAGGCCGAGCGCCCGTCCTTCCGCGTCGAACAGTGCCGACTTGATGTCCGTCCCGCCGACGTCGAAGGCCAGGACCGGCGACCCGGCGCCGAGCGTGCGCACCGCGGCGAGCTTCTCGCCGGCCTCGTCCCTCGCGACGTCGGGGATGGCGTCCGCGGCGTCGTTCGGGGTCATCGCTCGGCTCCGGGGATCGCTGGCGTCATGCATCCAGGATGACGGATCGCGTGAGGTTGCGCGGCTGGTCGGGGTCGAGCCCACGGGTCACGGCACGGTCGAGGGCTGTGCGGTGCAAGCGCACGAGGTCGGCGAGCGGGTCGATCGCGCGGTGCTCGAAACGGGCGCCCGTGGCGCGCACCTCCGCGGCCAGTCCTTCCGGTGCCTCTCCGAACTGCCACGTCACCCGGCCCGGCGCGGCGATGGCGATCGGACCGTGGCGGTAGTCCATCGACGGGTACGCCTCGGTCCACGACTGCGACGACTCGCGCAGCTTCAGGGCGGCCTCGTGGGCCAGGCCGATCGTCCAGCCCCGCCCGAGGAACGTGTACTGCTCGGCGTCGCGCAGCTCGGTGTCGTCGCCCTCCTCGGCGAGCACGGCCGTGGCGTCGGCGATGGCCCCGGAGAGGTCCTCGCCCAGCGACGCCCGGAAGAGAGCGAGCGCGGTCGTGGCGAAGCGCGTCTGCACCACCGACTGCTCGTCGGCGAACGGCAGCAGCACGGCGTCGTCGACGAGCGCGACGAGCGGGGAGTCGGGGTCGCCGATCACGCCGATCGTGCGGGTGCGCCCCTTGATGCGGTCGACGAGCTCCAGCACCTCGGTCGTGGTGCCGGAACGGGTGAGGGCGACGACCGCGTCGTACCCGCGGTCGATGAAGGCCTCGGACGCTGCGAACGCATCGGTCTCGCCGTGACCGGACGACTCGCGCAGCGCGGCGTACGACTGGGCCATGAACCACGAGGTGCCGCAGCCGACGACCGCGACCCGTGCCCCGCGAGCCGGCAGCAGCGCCTGCTCGGCGGTGAGCTCGGCGGCGGTGGCCCACATCTGCGGCTGGGAGCGGAGCTCTTCGCGCATGTGCGCGCCGGGCAGCGAATCGGTCATGATGAGGCCTTTCGGACGAGTTGTTGCGTACTTGTGATTGTTTCAGGCTTAATCCGATCATAGTATTTCGTCCCAAGAGAGCAACATCTTGATTTGTTTGTTTGCCTGACAAATAATCGGGACGAGTTCCCCCGAGCCCCCGCTCGGACGATCGCGACCACCTCGGCGGCGTGATCATCACGCACCGTCGCGTGGAGTGTTCTGCGACTGTGCACCACCCCCCTCTCCGGAGAGCGGATCCCGCCCGCTGGAGCAGCACCCACAGTGAGGAATGCAATGCCCATGAACAAGTCACGGCGATACGGGGCCGCAGCGGTCGCGGCCGTCGCCACGCTGTCGCTCGCATCCTGCGGTTTCGGTGGATCGGGAGGAGACAGCGGCGGCGGCGACGACGCCAGCACGCTCGACCTGCTCGTCCCCAGCTACTCCGACGCCACGAAGGGCCTCTGGGAAGACGTCATCGACGGTTTCACGAAGGACAACCCCGACATCAAGGTCAACCTCGAGGTGCAGTCGTGGGACAACCTCGAGAAGGTCATCTCCACGAAGGTCCAGGCGGGCGAGGCGCCCGACATCTACAACGGCGGCCCCTTCGCGGGCTTCGTCGAGGACGAGCTGCTCTACCCGGTCGAGGAGGTCGTGTCCGACGACGTCTACTCCGACTTCCAGGACTCCTTCCTCGCCAACGCCGAGGTCGACGGCACGGCCTACGCCCTGCCGATGATCGCCTCCGCGCGTGCCCTGTTCGTCAACAACGACCTCCTGTCCCAGGCAGGCGTCGAGGCGCCGACCGACTGGGACTCCCTGCTCGACGCGGCGACCAAGGTGTCCGGGCTCGGCGGCGGTGTCGCGGGCTACGGCATGCCGCTCGGCTCGGAGGAGGCGCAGGCCGAGGCCGCCGTGTGGCTCTGGGGCGGCGGTGGATCCTTCGGCGACGCGTCGGAGATCACCATCGACACCCCGGAGAACCTCGTCGGCGCCGAGCAGATCAAGAAGATGATCGACGCCGGGGCGACCCAGGCCGACCCCGGCTCCACGCAGCGCTCCCCGCTGATGGACATCTTCATCCAGGGCAAGATCGGCATGCAGGTCGGCCTGCCGCCGACGGTCGGCCAGATCGCCGACAACAACCCGGACCTCGACTACTCGATCGTGCCGATCCCGACCAAGGACGGCTCGCCGTTCACCCTCGGCGTCATGGACCAGCTCATGGCGTTCGAGAACGACGGCGACAAGCAGGAGGCGATCACGAAGTTCCTCGACTACTTCTACTCGCCCGAGGTCTACGTGCCGTGGGTGCAGGCGGAGGGCTTCCTCCCCGTCACGAAGTCCGGCGCCGAGGAGCTGTCCGGCGAGGAGGCCCTCAAGCCGTTCCTCGACGTGCTGCCCGACGCGCAGTTCTACCCGTCGACCAACCCGAAGTGGTCGGCAGCGGACGGCGCCTTCAAGTCGCTGTTCGGACAGATCCAGGATCAGCCGGCGGCCGATGTGCTGAAGCAGATCCAGGACCAGGTGGACGCGGGCTGACCCGCGGAACGGAGAGGTTCGGGAATCCCCCATGAGCCAGACGACAGAATCCTCGAACCTCGCGGGGGCGGCCACCGGCCGCCCCCGCACCCCGGACGCCGGGACGGCCGTGCGCGGTCGCCCGGGCGGCCGGGACCTCCTCCAAGCGCTGCCGTGGATCGCCCCCGCGCTGGTGCTCATCATCGGCGTGGTGCTGTTCCCCGCCGGTGTCATGTTCTTCAACTCCACCCGCGACATCTCGCTCTCGGGCCTGGACAAGGGCTCGGTCGGCTTCGACAACTTCGTGACCGTCTTCACGTTCCCGGAGTTCTGGCCGATCTTCGTCCGCACGATCGTCTGGGTCGTGTCGGTGGTGCTGTTCACGGTCGTGATCTCGCTCGGCCTCGCGCAGATCCTCAACAAGGCGTTCCCGGGGCGCCAGCTCGTGCGGATGGCGGTCATCGTGCCGTGGGCCGCGTCCGTGGTGATGACCACGATGGTCTTCTACTACAGCCTCGAGCCGTACTTCGGGGTCTTCAACAAGTTCCTCTACGACATCGGGC
>Ga0233424_10001569_pt1 | contig 19262 bp, 18 predicted proteins | sample Watercolumn_Towu_FD_181011 | JGI IMG/M metagenome (GOLD analysis project Ga0233424, IMG submission 181011) | Freshwater microbial communities from Lake Towuti, South Sulawesi, Indonesia - Watercolumn_Towuti2014_125_MG | ecosystem: Environmental > Aquatic > Freshwater > Lake | place: Indonesia...
TGCTGACCAGCGTCAGCCGGACCAATCACCCGGCGTTTCTGCTGGACCCGCGGCCCAAGACGGGCAGTCCAGCGTTGAGCAGCGCGATCAGCGCGCCCAGCGACGGGTTCTACACGCCGGTCAATTACAAGGGCGCGTTCAACGCCACGGATTTGTGGCTGGCGGACTGGACGTTTGCCTCGCAGGCGGGGTTGTTGCCCAAGACACAGACCCAGGTGGGCAACGTGGTGCAGGTGACGAGAAACATCACGGGCAACGTGACCTGGACGGCGGACAAGGAGTATGTGCTCAACGGGTTCATTTACGTGCTGACCAACAGCGTGTTGACGATCGAGCCGGGCACGGTGATTCGGGGCAAAGCCGGAACCGGATTGGATTCGGCGGCCTTGTTCATCACGCAGGGGGCCAAGATCCTGGCCAACGGCACGCGGGAGAAGCCGATCATCTTCACGTCGGAAACCGATGATCTGAGCGATCCGGACGACATTCCGTTGTGGAGCCGCAATTTGTGGGGCGGAGTGGTGATTTACGGGCGGGCCGGCTTGAACACGTCCAGCGACGTGGGGGGCAACGCGGCCAATCCGAAGTACGACATCTTTGAAGGCTTGCCCGACACGCAGGTCAACGGGCAGTACGTCAACCGGTTTGGCGGGAATAACGACGACGACAACTCCGGAGTGTTCCGCTACGTGTCGATCCGCTATTCCTCGACGGTGATCCTGCCCAACAAGGAGATCAACGGTCTGTCGTTGTGCGCGGTGGGGCGGGGCACGAGCATCGACCACGTGGAGTGCTTTGCCGCGGGGGACGATTCGGTGGAGTTTTTTGGGGGGACGGTGAACACGAAGTACCTGGCCAGCATCTTCAGCGACGACGACAACTTCGATATTGACCAGGGGTACCGGGGCAAGAACCAATTTTGGTTTGCCTTGCAGGCGCCCGACCGCAAGGACAACGGCGGGGAGTGGAACGGGGAACCCAACGGGATCGCGGTGGGCAACACGCCGGTGGGCAACTTTGAGATTTACAACGCGACTTACATTGGGGCGGGGACCAACTCGACGGGAGCGCGGGCGTTCATTGCCCGGGAGTACGCGGCGCCGAAGATCTTCAACAGCATTTTCACCGAGTTCAACATCGGGGCCAATATCGATGACAAGTCCGGGGCGCACTTCACCAACGGGGTGGCGCGGTTCCAGCACAACATCCTGTGGAACTTTGCCAGCAACGGGGTGGCCCAGGCTTACGGGCAGAACGCGGCGGCGCTGAGGGTGTTGAACGCGGCGAGCAACAACATCGCCTTTGTCGATCCGATGCTGACCAGCGTCAGCCGGACCAATCACCCGGCGTTTCTGCTGGACCCGCGGCCCAAGACGGGCAGTCCAGCGTTGAGCAGCGCGATCAGCGCGCCCAGCGACGGGTTCTACACGCCGGTCAATTATAAAGGCGCCTTCGATGCCAGTGACCTTTGGCTTCAAGGTTGGACGGCCGTTGATCAGTTGGGTGTTCTCAGCAGGACACAAGTGACGGCGCCGATTTCACTGACAGCGGTCGTCGGCAACGGCCAATTTCAAATCGCCTTTCCAAGCGCTTCGGGCCGGACTTACGAGGTCCAATCCTCGACTGACCTCATCACGTGGGTCCCGGCGACCGGAGCCAGCTTGTCCGGCACCGGTTCGACTTTGACGTTCTCCCAAGCCATGGCTGGCCGGCAAACGAAGTTCTACCGCGTGCTCATGAAGTAGGCCGGCACAAAATTGCGCGATCGAGAGAACCGTATCCATGTGGATCAAACGAGGGTGCCGGCGAGCATGGACAGGAGCATTTGTTGCCTCGTTTTAACCTAACTGTAACCATGCCGTCGTTGCGCGCCGGTCGTTTCTGCGGCTAATTACGCAGCGTGAGGAGTATACTCATAGTTGAAGACGAAGACGATGCGTTGGAATTGCTGGCTTACAACCTCAAAGCCGCCGGTTACGCCGTCATCACAGCACAGGATGGCAACGACGCGCTCAACAAAGCGCGAACGCAGGCGCCCTCGCTAGTTCTCCTCGACGTGATGTTGCCTGAGATCGACGGGCTGGAGGTTTGCCGGATCCTTCGGCGCGATCCCACCACTTACGATTTGCCGATCATCATGCTCACGGCCCGGGCGACGGAAATGTCGCGCTTGATCGGTCTGGAATCCGGCGCCGACGCTTACCTGACCAAACCCGCGCGCCCCCGCGTCGTGGTGGCCTGGGTCAACGCGCTCCTGAAGGAGCAGGGAACTCGCACGGTGCAGACGGTTCCGTTTCCCCTTCGCGAGTTCATGGTAGATCCGGCGGCCGAGACCGCCACGATCAACAAGGTGCGGGTGCGTTTGACGGCGCGCGACATCAAATTGTTGACGGGCTTCGCCCAATCTCTTCTCGCTCGAGTGGACGACCAACCAGCGTCCCACCTGAACCGGAGACGCAATTGAGCTTTCAGGTGGTTAACCGCAAAGGCACGCGAACCGAGGCGAATTGAAGGCACAAATCCTAGTTCGGACCGAGTTCCGCCGTCTGCCTCCGCGTGAGGTCGTGTTCGGGGCGGTTGACTTGATCGAATTTTGATCGCTTGGTTCCCTTGCGATCATAGGGGCGGACGGACATGCTACGGATCGTGTCCGTCCTGCCCTGACTCACCTTCTGCCGGCCTTTCTGCTGCACTGCATGATCCCTCCACGCCCGCCATGCGCCGATGAGCTTCACGGTGACTGAGTGACTGGCGTGCGCAAATCAGGTTTTGGACAGTCGCGGAGCGGCTCAATGACGATAGCCGTGGGATTTGTCCCACGGTTGGCCTGATTCACGCGCCGCTCCGCGACGCTGGCTATTTTTGGGTCATGCGATCCGTGGCTTGAAAGCCCCGGTTACCATCATGGCCTCGCTCTGCGAGGCGAAGTAAGCTCGACCGTATCCAAAAGCTGATTTGCGCCCGTGGCTGGCAATCCTTGGCAATTCGCCTTGGCGAAGTCAGCCGCCGGGCGCAAGATCATGCTCTGCAGAAGCAGCAAAACCGTCGCTCGCTTATGAAAAATCAAGTCATCCCTTACTCTCATCCAACCCGGCGTGAATTCCTCAAAACCAGCGCTGGAGTCGCCGCGACTGCTCTGGCGCCTTCGATGCTCGGGCAATCCGCGCTCGGCGCCGAACCGGCGGCGGCCCAAAAAACCATCGGCATTCAGGCCGGCTCGATCTCGTTCGTGGACGAAGGCATGGACCGGGTTCTGGACATTCTCCAAGAGCGCGGCGCGGTGGATACGATTTATCTGACGACCTTCACTTATGGCCGAGGCCTGGCCGGACGCCAAATTCCTGGACAGCCATTTCCAGACCACGGCGTCCAGGAATCGGATGAGAAATTCTTTCGCGGCGGCAACCTCGCCACGCCGCACGCGGAATTCTACCAGAACACCGTCCTGAAGTAGACACGAGCGCCGGACCATGGCGATCTCGACATCGTGGCGACGGTGCTCCCTGCGGCCAGGAAGCGCGGCCTGAAAGTGTTTTGTTCGGTTGAGGACGTGTTCCGCGGCGACGTGCCCGGCGTGAAGGAGGTCGCCGAAGTGGACTTGCAAGGCCGCAAGGCCGGCACGCTCTGTCTGTTCCATCCCGAGGTGCGGGCGTTTTGGACGGGGCTGGCGGAAGATCTGTGCCGATCTTACGACATCGATGGCATTCTGTTTTTCAACGGACGCAACGGTCCGCTCTTGAACGCGCTCGGCGCGAGCCATTCTCAGAGCATTGCCTCCTCGCGCACCACCTGCTTTTGCGAGCACCACCAGAAGGCAGCGCGGGAGCGCGGCATCGATTTCCAACGAGCGTATGAAGGGTTTCGGAAGCTGGACCGCTTCGTCCAGGCAGCCATGCAAGGCCAGCGGCCAACGGACGGATACTTCGTCGAGTTCTGGCGGTTGCTCGTGGAGAATCCGGAAGTCATTTTGTGGGACCGGCTGTTTGATGAAGGCAAACATCAAGTGCTGGCGGACGTGAACCGCACGGTCAAAAGCATCCGCCCAAACCTCCGCGTCGGATTCCACATCGAGCACGTCAACTCCTTCAATCCGATCTTCCGCGCCACGCGCAGCTACGAAGATCTGGCCTTGAAGGCCGACTTTCTGAAGGTCGTCGCCTATAACAACTGCGGTGGCGAACGCTACGCCAACTTCATCCGCAACGTCGGCTCCACCGTGTTTCGCGATGTGCCGGGAGAGTTGCTGCTCCAGTTCAGCAATCACCTGTTGAATTACGGAAATGAAGGCAGCCTCAGCAAACTCGCCACCGCGGGTCTGTCTCCTGACTATGTCGCCCGCGAGACAAAACGCGCCCTCGATGGCGTGCAAGGCAGGTGCAAGATTCTTCCCGGCATCGACATTGGAATCCCGACGGGGAAGAACAGCCGCAAAGCCGCGTCGGAGGATACTTATGCGGCCGTAGCGGCGGCACTGAAAGCCGGTGCGAACGGGTTAATCCTCTCGCGGAAGTATTCGGAGATGAACCTGGCGAATTTGGCCGCGGCCGGGAAGGCGGCGCGAGAATTCGGACGGCCTTAGCCGTAACACTTCAATAGCGATTGGGAGCGCACGCGGCTCGCGGGCTGTGTTCGGCGGCTCGCCGAACACTTCAGCACAGACCGTCCGCGCTCACTTTTAAGGGATCGAAAAATGCGCCGTGAAAAGTCGCCCCCGGGCCGGCGGCGACGGCACGCGAGCCGCGTGCGCTCCCCAACCGATTGAATAGATGCGGCTTAACTAATTCCCCGCGCCTTTGCCTTGGAAACAATAGAGCGCCTTCTCGGTGCGAATGAAGGTGCGGTCGCGATCGATCACAGGCGTGGCATAGATCTTTTCCTTGAAGTCGTGCGAAGAGATCACACGCCAGTCCGGTTGGTTCGCCACGATGCTCGCGACCCCCAGTTCGCTGGCGAAATACACTTTCCCGTCTCCCGTGACGGGCGAGGCATAATAACTCCCGATCCCTGGCACGCGTTCTTCCTGCAGCACGCGTCCGCTCGCGGCGTCGAGTTTGGTGACAATGCCGCCGTCCTTGACCATCCAAAGGATTCCGTTGTCCAGCAGCGGCGTCGCGACGTACGGCACACCGCGATGATATTTCCAGCGCAGGGCCTTTGCGGTGAGGTCGCCCTTGCCGGAAGGTGTCAGCGCGAGCACGGCGTTTTGAGCGAGCCGGAAAACTTCGGCGTGGCGGTCCCACTCGGTTTGGATCAAATCGCCGCTTTGATCGAGGTCCATGCGGAAGAACCGGTCCAGCACCTGGGCATCTTCCACTTCGGCCTTGGCCAGTTTGCCGTCCTTGTTCTTGTCAAACTTGCCCAAGGCGCTGGCCCACGATTCCAAAGAAATGCGCGCGCCCGTGTCCCCGCCTGGCGACCAGGAAGCCATGTAAATCGTCTCCTGATCCACGACCGGAATCGGGATGACGATGCGCGCCAGGCCGTTGACCCACCAAAGTTTTTCTCCGTTGGCCGGGTTGTAACCCGCGAGTTCAAGTGCGCCCGCCACGAGCAATTCCTTGCGTCCGTTCGTCGTCCAAACTGTCGGCGTCGAGTAACTCCGCACTGCGTCGGGCCGCGGCGTTTTCCAAACCATCTGGCCCGTGGACCGGTCAATGGCGATGAGGAAACTGTTCAAGTCGTGGTCTTCCTGGAGAATGACCTTGTCATCGACCAGGACAGGCGAACTGCTCGAACCGAATTCGTCCTGGAATGGTCCCAGCAGATGGTGCCAGAGTTTTTTGCCGTCGAGATCGTAACAGACCAGGCCGTAGCTGCCGAAGAAGACGTAGAGGCGTTCGCCATCGGAAGCCGGCGTGGACGTGGCGGGATTGCCCGTGCGATGGACCGGCTCGATGCGAGTCGCGGGCACGACTTGTTTCCAGAGCAACCGTCCCGTTTGTTGATCGAGCGCGACTGTGGCGAGCTCTTTCTCGGCGTCGCGGTAAGTCGTCAAAATGATTTTGCCTCGGCCCAAGACCGGTGTGGAATGGCCAGAATCGATGGGAAGCCGCCAGCGCAACGCGCCGGGCGCATCGAAGTGATCGGGCAAAGGCCCGGCTTTAGCGCCAAAATTCTTCCCGGCATCGGAACGAAAGAATTTGGAAGAAGTGTCGGGCAAACTTGCGGCTAACGCGACCGGGGCTGCCATCGCCCAGCCGCACAGCCCCAGCGAGATGATTCGAGTGTAGGACATGCCTGGTTGGTTCGGGAAGCCTGGATAGCACGGCTCTGAGACCAGGACAACGACAAATCGCGTAAGACCTCAGTCTTGAGGGTGTAGCGCAGATTTTCAATCTGCCGTATCGCCGACTTGCAGTCGGCAGCGCGTCGAACAGGCCTACGGGGCAGCGGATTGCAAATCCGCGATACAGCAGAGTTCAACTCTGCGTTACGAGTTCGCTGCCCAAGACTGAGGCATTACCAAATCGCGGCGGAACATGGGACCAACAACTCTCTCCATGAAGTGGTAAGGGCGGATTCCACCCATCCCAGAACTTTGCTCTGCGATGGAAGAACCATATCAGGGACGCGGAGGAACGCGCTCCTTACCAGTTCATGGTCAATTAAACAGGGATCTTCCGGTCCTTGGCACAGGAGGCACAGCTTGCCAGGACTTCACTACCCGCGCATCCCACGGTGCACCTTCACGAGTGCCTCCACTAGTTCGCTCCACTCTTCCTCCTTGGTTTCCCAACCACTGCTGAACCGCAAGACTCGACCCGCCTCCGCGGACGAGTAGCCCATTGCGGCCATGACATGCGACGGCTCCTCCTTACCACTGGCGCACGCGGACCCAGTCGAGACGGCAAAGCCCAATTTGTCCAACTTAACGACCCAGCGTTGCTGGCAGTCCGCCTCCGGCATCAAGGCGGAAACTGTGTTCCAAAGCCTGGGCGCGTCCGATCCGACAATTTTCGATCCCGCCAGAACCGCCTGCATTCGTTTCTCAAACGCCGCGCGTAGGGATTCCATTCTCCATTTTCCATTCTCCATCATCGCCTCTCGCAGCGCCGTTTCCCGCGCTTCCAGCGCCGCAACCATTGCCAGAACGGCGGCCACGTTTTCTGTCCCGGCCCGCCGGCCTTCCTCCTGCATGCCTCCGCGAAGCAGCGGTTCGACCCGCCCTTTCGCGGGGCACTTCAGAAAACCGACGCCCTTTGGCCCGCCGAATTTGTGCGCCGAGCCGCTGACGAAATCGCAGTCGCCCAACCTGTTCGCCGGCAGCTTGCCGATCCATTGCGTGGCGTCGCAGAACAAAGGCACTTCGCGTTCGCGACAGAGTGCGAGGACTTCGCGCCAGGGTTGGAGAACGCCGGTTTCGTTGTTCGCCGCCATCACCGCGACTGCCCCGGGACTTCGTTTGGAGATTTGTTTGCGCAACCAATCCAAATCTGCCACGCCGGCGGGCGTCACGGGAATGAGCCGATGCCGGTGGGGAAAATAATGCTTTGTCGCCTCCAACACACAGGGATGTTCAATGGCGGAAATCCAGACTTCTTTTTTCGTTTCCAGAGACCGGGCGAAGTGATGAAACGCCATGTTGTTCGACTCGGTGGCGCCGGAGGTCCACACCATGTCGAGCGCGTCGCAGCCGAGAAAACCCGCAAGCTTTTGCCGCGCCTCAGTAAGCGCCGCGTCCGCGCGGCTGCCAACGCGGTGGGGACTGGACGGATTCCCGATGAATTTCTCCACGGCATCGAGCCAGGCCTGCCGCGCCGCCGGATGCATCGGTGAAGTCGCGTTGTGGTCGAAATAATTCATGAACACATGGGGGCCGTTTGCGACAGGATTAACCGGATGTCGGAATTACCGGACCGGTCCTGCCAACACCGACACGATGGGAGTGAATTCGGGCCTCGCGTTGACGGCCTGTTCCGCGATCTGGCGTAGGGCCGGGCTGCCAGCTCTGGCGAGAAACGCGAGAGCAAGCAGGACTTGTGGATCAGCGGTCTGCGAGGGCATGGCCTTGAGATTCTCGTCGGACACTGCTTGATCCACGGTCTCGTCCCACGTTGCCCAGTCGGGCATTTTCTGAGGGTGGGTCAACATGCTTTGGAAAGTATCCGAATTGTCGCGGAAACGCGAGCGGGTTCGAGAAAAGGGATTAGTGCCCCCGAAATCTAACTGATTACTGATCACTGATTACTCTGGTTCTGCGCGAAGTCCGGCAAAATGAGCTTTTTCCAACCTGGAGCGGATCGCACCGTGGCCGCCTCGAAGCGTTGCCCAAAATTCCCGAGGCAAATTGAACTCCGCTGAGCGTTGTAGAAGGTCGCCATGCGGCACAGGTGAAATGCGATCCAAGCCGCCGCAAACTTGCATCGCTCGTTTCGGAAGCCTAACTTGACACCGTGGCTATTATTCGATTTCCCGATGCGGAAACAGAAAAGCGCGCTTTGGGGTTCCTGGCACGGCGATTCCCGGGCAAAAGCTACGCAACCGGTGAGACGGTGGTCCCTGAAACGGCGCTCACTCACCTTGCCTTGGAAGGCATAAAGTTCACCGTTGAGGGGACAGCGACTTATGAGCGCCTCACGCCGCTACGAGATACGGAAGACCACCGCCGTTTCTTCCGCGAATTCAAGGAGCGCCTCAAGATTCGCTTCCGCCAAATCGATATCTGGATGACCACGCACCTGATAGATGTGGTTTAGGGGAAAGGAAACTTCTTCAGAAACGATCGCGCTTGCCCAGGCGATTCTCGCGCCGATACCTTGACGCGGAGCTATGGCAGCCCAGTCCAAAACCCTGTTCTACAAACGCTCGCGCTTCGTCACGCATTTGCCCGTGGACTATCTTTACAGCCCGTCGCATTCCTGGATCGTGCGGCAGGACGGGACGGAACTTTGGCGTGTCGGCTTGACTAAATTCGCCACGCGCATGCTAGGCGAGATGGTTGATCACGGGTTCGAGCTTGAGCCGGGCGTGCCGGTCCAGGTCGGCCAGGTCATTGGCTGGGTCGAAGGTTTCAAAGCCATCTCGGATGTTTTCTGCATCGCCGATGGAAACTTCGGCGGCGCCAATCCCGTCCTGAAAGAGAAGATCACACTGGTGAACAAAGACCCGTATGGCGCAGGCTGGCTCTATCGGATCGCGGGGAATCCGGATCCGAAATGCGTGGACGTTCACGCGTATGTGAAGATTCTCGACAAAACCATCGACAAGATCCTGGAACGGCAGAAAGGCGAGGAAATCAAGTGAGCGACATGAATCCGCACTCCGCACTCCGCACTCCGCACTCCGACCGAGCTCGCTACATCATGATCGGCGGCTTCCTGGGCGCCGGCAAAACCACGTCCGTGGCCAAACTGGCCGAGCGCCTGACGCGGCAAGGCCAGCGCGTCGGTTTGATCACGAACGACCAGGGGAGTGAATTGGTGGATACGGCGATGCTGCGGTCGCGCGGCTTTGCCACGGAAGAAATTCCCGGCGGATGCTTCTGCTGCCGGTTCAATTCGCTGGTCGATGCGGCAAAGAAGCTGACTTCAGCCACGCGTCCGGACGTGTTCATCGCTGAGCCGGTGGGCAGTTGCACGGACCTGGTCGCGACGGTTACGTATCCACTCCGCCGGATGTATGGCGACCAATTCACGATCGCCCCGCTGAGCGTGCTGGTCGATCCGATCCGCGCGCTTCGCATATTCGGCCTCGAAAGCGGCGGCCGGTTTTCCGAGAAGGTGCTTTACATCTACCGCAAACAACTGGAAGAGGCGGATCTGATTGTGATCAATAAGTGCGATTTGCTCGACACGGCCTGGCGGCGGACGTTGCGCGAAAGGTTGGCTGAAGAATTTCCGCACGCGGCACTCATCGAAGTTTCCGCCCGGCAGGGCGCCGGGCTTGACGCGTGGTTCGACCGGATCACCGCCGGCGAACAAGCCGCGCGCGCGGTCATGGAAGTGGATTACGCGGTGTACGCGGCAGGAGAGGCTTTGCTCGGTTGGTTGAACGCGACGGTCCATCTGACGGCTGGCGAGGGTTTCCTTTCCGAGTCGGTGATGCGGGCGCTGGCCGGTCAAGTTCAATTCCAGTTGCAGCAGCGGAAAGCCGAAATCGCGCATCTGAAAATGACCCTCAGCCCGGATGGCGGCCTGGGTGAAATCGCGGTGATCAATCTCGTGCGGAATGATGTGGTGCCGGAACTCTCCCAGACGATCGAGGAACCGGTCCGGAGCGGGCAACTCATAATCAATCTTCGCGCGGAAGCCGCGCCGGAGGTTTTGCGCGAAGCGGTGGCCCTCGGCCTCCAGACGGTCTCGTGCGGCTTCTATGGTTTGACCGCGAAGCTGGAGCATTTGGAGCACTTTCGCCCTGGCAAACCAACCCCAACACACCGAATCCTTGCCCCCGTGTGAGTTTTCCAGACGTCGGTGCAGCCGAATCTACCGAGAACGGCCACGGTGTCGCCAAAACGAACGGGCACCCGCCCCCCGTAGCGCGGCTGCCATGGCCACGGGTGCCATGCGCGTAGCCCATGAGCCGTGGAGCCGCCTTCATTGTAAAATCACTGGCGCTCTCGCTGATCCTCGATAATCTTTGGGCCATGTCAGAGCAACCGCGCATCCTGTATTGCCACTGCGCCTATGCCCAGGTCGTGCCCAAAGAGGTCAAGGAAGCGGTCTTGAGAAAACTGTGCGATTCGGGAGTGGCTTTCGATGCGGTGGCTGATCTCTGCGAAATGTCCGCGCGGCAAGATCCGGCGTTGAAGCGGCTGACCGAGGGCGGCGCTGTGAAAATCGCCGCGTGTTACCCGCGCGCCGTGAAGTGGCTGTTCGCAGCCGCGAAAGCGCCGTTGAGCTTCGCGGCCACCGAAGTTTGCAATATGCGCGTGGAGACGGCGGAACAAGTTTGCGCTTCGTTGCTTGATGCGGAGCTTAGGCCAAATCTGCCAGTGGGAAAGGTCACGCAACCGGCGCAGGGTGAATTGCCGCAGCGCGAAATGTCGAATGTCTAATCACGAATGACGAAACCCGAACGTATGCTCCGCGACGTCCCGGTCGCTTTTTTGCGCATTTGGAACTCGAACTTCTTTCGGCATTCGTCATTCGGATTTGGTCATTTCCCAAGCAACTGAATTATGTCTCTCAAGGACCAGACCACTTTGCGCATCATCCTTTACGAGGGCGACGGTGCGCAGCCGCTGGAAGCGGCCGACCGTTTTGCCACGCTGTCGGGTTTGTTGGAAAAAGGCTTCGCGATTACGCGGGTCGGCGGTGAAGGCCGAGTAGCTCCCGCGGACCGTGCTTCGTTGTTGGTGCTCGGACGATTTGACGGAGGCCAGCCGCCTCGAATGGAGGACGCCGCAGGCCAGGTTAACCTCCGATTCCAGGACCTCACCGGACTCGATGCAAACCGCCTTTCAGAAACCGTCGAATCGGCGCGAGCCGCGTCGAATGCGGCCAAGCACGGCGAATGGAAGCCGTGGTTCCCGGTCATTGACTACGATCGCTGCACCAACTGCATGCAATGCCTGAGCTTTTGCCTGTTCGGCGTCTATGGCGTGGACGAGCAACAGCGGATTCAGGTCCAGAGCAACGACAACTGCAAAACCAATTGCCCGGCCTGCTCGCGCGTCTGTCCCGAAGCCGCGATCATGTTTCCAAAGTACAAAGCCGGCCCGATCAACGGCGATGTGGTGAGCGACGCGGACCTCCAGCGCGAAAAGATGAAAGTCGATATCAGCTCGCTGCTCGGAGGCGACATTTACTCGATGCTGCGCGAGCGGAGTGAAAAAGCGAAGTCCCGGTTCTCCAAGGAACGCGATTCCAACAAGGCGCTCCAAGAACGTCAGAAATGCCTCGTCAAACTCGCGCAAGCGGGCGACATCCCGGCTGAAGTCTTGATGAGTTTGCCGTCCCCCGAAGAAATCGCGCGCCGGGCCGAGGAAGCGAAAGCGAAGGCGCAGGCGGCGTTGCAAAAGCAGCCTCAAGCTGCGACACTCCAGCCATGAGCACCGCCGAACTGAAGAATTACGTGGACAAGCGAACTCCTCAAGAGCGGCGCTGGCTTGCTCGGTACCTTTGGGAATTGGAACGCCGGCAGGACGCGGTTGCTCTGGTAGAATTCGACCGCCGCATGGATGAATTGGACGCGGGCAAAAACAAACTAACTTGGGCTGAGGCCTCAACTCGCCTGGAAACTTTGGATCGCGGAGGCAAATGAGATCCGATTGAAATGAAGCCAATGCCTCCGCACACAGTCCTGGAAGCGCAAGCAAAGGCGCAGGCGACGTTGCTAAAGCAGCCTCAAACTGCGACACTCCAGCCATGAGCACGACCGAACTGAAACGGGTCGTCGATGAAGCCACGCCGGAAGAGCGGCTTTTTCTGTTGCACTATCTGGCTCATTTGCGCCGTGTCGGTGATCCCAAGCATGCTGCGGAGTTGGGAAGAAGGATGAAAGAAATGGACCAAGGCAAGAAAATCAGTTGGTCCGAGGTAAAGAACCGCCTTTCTCGCCGTCGAGCTTCCCGCTCATGAAAAGTGAGTGGGAGCTGGTGCTCACCAGCAAGCGGTCGATGCCTTGTTGACAGCCTCTGGCCGAGCGAAGCAGGATTTGAGGCGCGCACTGGAGAAACTCTTGAGTAATCCTTATCAAAAGCCTGATTACCAGGAGCACGATGATACAGGACGCGTTCTGGCCGTGGTTTTAGCCGGGCGGTGGGCGATCACCTTCTGGCTTGATCATTTCGTAAGCGAAATTCGCATTGTGAGTGTTGAACGAGCTGATCGCTAAATGCTTTCAACCCTAATCCTCCGCACGTTGCGCACCGCTGACAAACGGTGCCTCGCCAAGTTTCTCTGGAACTTCGGAGTCAAGGGCATGCTGTCGGTCGAAAAGTTCAAGCGCCGGATCAAGCGTGGCGATTACTTCCCGCCGTTTCTCTATCTCTCGATCATCAATTCCTGCAATCTCCGCTGCCAAGGCTGCTGGGTGGACGTGGAGGAAAAGGATGCCATCGACCTCGACACGCTGAACCGCACGATCACGGATGCCAAAGAGCACGGTAATTCGTTCTTCGGCATCCTCGGCGGTGAACCGTTCATGCACCCGCAGCTTCTCGATCTGCTCGCCGCGCATTCGGATTGTTACTTCCAGCTTTTCACCAACGGCCAGTTCATCACGGAGAAGATCGCGGCGCGTCTGCGCGAGTTGGGAAACTCAACCCCGTTGGTCAGCATCGAAGGCCGCGAAATCGTCAGCGACGAGCGGCGCGGACGAAGCGGGGTCTTCAGCAAAACCATGCGCGGCTTGGAGAATTGCGTGCGCGCGCGCCTGCTGACCGGCGTGGCCACCAGCGTGTGCCAGACGAACCTTGACGATCTGCTCACCGAGCAATGGCTTCGCGAACTGATCCGCCGCGGCGTGCATTACGTCTGGTACCACACCTACCGTCCGGTCGGCCCGAACCCGAATTTCCAACTGGCCTTGCGCGCCGATCAACTCGTGCGCGTCCGGCGCTTCATCGTCGAAATGCGCGCGAAGGTGCCCATCGCCATCATCGACGCTTACTACGACGACCGCGGGCAGGCGCTTTGCCCGATGGCCACGGGCGTCAGCCATCACATCAGTCCGCGCGGCGACATCGAGCCGTGCCCCATTCTGCAATTCGGCGTGGAAAACATCCGCGACGAGCGCGGGCTGTTTGAGACCATGCGGCAATCGTCCTTCTTGCGCGACTTTCGCGAGCTTTCCGCCAAAGCCACACGCGGCTGCGTCGTCCTGGAACGCCCCGATCTGGTTAAGGAACTGGTTCTGAAGCACGGCGCGCGCGACACGACAGCGCGCGGCACGGCGATGGCGGAACTGGAAGCCATGACCCCGCGTTTCAGCCAGTGGCTGCCGGGCGAAGAAGTGCCGGAAAAACACTGGATGTACAAGCTGGCCAAGCGATTTTGGTTCAACGATTTCAACGCCTACCTTCAGGCCGACCACGACGCAATTGTCCAGTCCAAGGTCGAGGAGCTCGTGGATTGCGGGATGCGCGAATCGATCAAGCCTTCAGCCTCAAGGTAAGGCAAGGCTGCCGGTTTGCGGAGCCTCGAACTTTGAACAGGGAAAGCATTTTCCTGTTGTGAGGGCACTCTTTCTGCTAAAAGAACCTCTGCGTCGAAAGACTGTCATTAGTGAGACGACCGCAACGCTCCAGCCAATAGCTTGTGATTCCTTCCACATGTCAGCGCCAAGCAGGCGTTCCTGCCTGGCTCTTCGTGATGGCCGCGATCGGTTTGGTTCTGGAGATTGATTCGGGACTCGCGTTTCGGACGAGGGCGCAACCTGCTCTCACTCAAAGCAGCGTACCTCTTCCCAGCCCGCCCGTGATCACGCAGCAACCGCGCGATCAAACCGTGGTCGTCGGCGCTTCCGTGACTTTCAGCATCACTGCGACCGGCCAGGCCCTCCGCTTTCAGTGGCGAAGGAACGCCCAGGATGTGCCCGGGGCGACCAATGCAACCCTGAGCCTGGCGAACGTCCAGGCGGTGCACGTGGGCAATTACACGGTGCGTGTGAGCAACGCCGCAGGAGCGGTGATCAGCAGCGCGGCGCGCTTGTCCTTGAGTGTGCAAGTTGTGCCGCCCGCAATTGCCAGTCAACCCCAGAGTGTGACCGTCACGGTTGGGGGCAGAGCCACGTTCCTGGTCCAGGCCACAGGCGCCGCTCCTCTGCAATTTCAATGGGGATTCAACGGCCGTGATTTGGCCGGTGCCACGAATGCGTTGTTGGTGCTCACGAACGCGCAACTTGCGAATGCCGGCGCGTACAGCGTCCGCGTCAGCAACGCCGCCGCAGCTGTCACCAGTGCCGACGCCACGCCCACGGTCAACCCGGCGAGCATCCGGCCCACCATCACGGCTCAACCGCAAAGCCGGACCGTCAATGCTGGAGCCACGGTGGTTTTCACGGTGGTGGCCGCTGGGACCCCGCCGCTGCAATACCAATGGCGCGTCGCCAACAAGAATTTGTTTGGCGCCACGAACGCGACATTGACGTTGACTAAAGTTCAATCAGCGAATGCCGCCGTGTACAGCGTGCAAGTCAGCAATGCCGCGGGCGTGGCGTTTAGCGCCAACGCGGACCGCCAGCGGCGCCGCGCCGCTGGCCTATCAATGGCAGTTGAATGGACGTGAGCTGGCGGGAGCGACCAATGCGACGCTCAGTGTGCCCGATGTCCAGTTGACCGACTTCGGCAATTACACGGTAACCATCCGCAATGCCGCCGGCGTCATCACGAGTCCCATCGCCACACTGCTGATCACAGTGCCGCCCGTGATTCTGAAACAACCCGAAAGCCAATCGGCGAACCCAGGCAGCGGCGTCGGCTTTTTCATCAAAGCCAGCGGAACGCTGCCCCTCCAGTATCAATGGCGCTTTAACGACCGGGACGTTGTCGGCGCAACCAACGCGGCACTTTTGTTGCCCAACCTTCAGGCAGCCGACGCGGGCGATTACCACGTGGCGATCACGAATCCAGCCGGCTCGGTGACCAGCCCGAGCGCAAATTTGACCGTGGGAATTCCGCCGCAAATCGTGGTCCAGCCACAAAGCACAAATGCCTTGACGGGAGCGACGATCACCTTGTCCATCACCGCGAGCGGCGCGGAACCGCTGGCTTATCAATGGCGTTTCCAGGCGCAGGACATTACCGGCGCGACGAACTCAAATCTGATGCTGGCCGATTTGCAGCCCGCGATGGCCGGCGCGTATGAGGTCTCCGTGAGCAACTCGGCCGGGGCCACGCTCAGCGCGGCCGCGCTCGTGGGCGTCAACATGCCCGTGGCCATCCTGGCCGACCCGCAAAATCAGTCGGCCCTGGCGGGAACGAACGTGACCTTGAGCGTCACGGCCACGGGGACGGCGCCGCTGGCGTTCCAATGGCAGTTCAACGGGGTGGATATTCCCGCGGCCACCAATGCGTTATTGGCGCTCCGGAACGTGGCGGTTGAAAACGCCGGTGCGTATCGTGTGCTGGTGAGCAATGCGTTCAGTTCCGAAGCGAGCGAAGAAGCGGAATTGGTGTTGCTGGAAAGCGATTCCACGATCGTGAGCCTTGATGCGATCCTGGATGCCGACATGGTTGTCATCCGGATCAGCGGCCCGCTCAATGCAGTGGTCGAACTGCAGGCCTCGAATGACTTGGGCATCTGGCAGGCGCTGGCCAGCGTGACGCTAACCAGCGAACTCACGGAATACCGCGACGCGCAAGCGAGCAATTTCAGCCATCGGTTTTATCGGGCCGTCACTCGGGAATGACTTTCCTCGAAGCTGTCTATGCCCCTGAGAACCGTTTGAGCGGAGAGATAGTCTTCACACTGATAACTGATAACTGATAACTGGTCACTGATCACTGATCGCTCCGCCCGCCCGGGTGCAACGCCCCGTCGCGCAGTTCATAAACACGGCGCATCCGATGCGCCAATTCGAGCGCGTGCGTCACCGTGATCAACGCCACGCCCGTCTCTTGATTCAGATCGACGAGCAATTGCGCCAAATTCTGGGAAGAAGCGCGGTCCAGGGCGCCGGTGGGTTCATCCGCCAAAAGCAGCTTGGGCTGGTTGATCAAGGCGCGCACCACGGCCACGCGCTGGCGTTCGCCGCCGGAAAGCTGTCCGGGCCTGTGGGAAAGCCGTTCACTCAGGCCAACCCGTTCCAGGAGTTGGCGCGCGCGAGCCTCGGCGCCCTGGCGAGTCCCGGTGTCTTTGCTGGCCAGCGTCGGAACGAGCACGTTTTCCAGCACGGAGCAGTGCGGGAGCAAATGGTGCGCCTGGAAAATGAAACCGATCTGGCGGTTGCGCACTTGCGCGAGGCGATCTTCATCCAGCGCGCTCAAATCTTCTCCCCCCAGCAGCACGCGCCCGCCACCGGGCCTGTCCAGGGTGCCGATAATGTTCAACAGCGTGCTCTTCCCGGAGCCAGAAGGACCGATGATCGCGACTGAATCGCCCGGCGCTACCGACAGGTGAATGTTTTTCAATACCGGCAGCGACGTTTCTCCGCCCGGCGAATCGTAGCGTTTGGAGACGTTTTCAAGTTGAAGCAGAACAAGCTCGGTCGTCATGCAGAAAGTCTTCTCACGATCTCTTCGTGGAAGGATGTTACGCCTCCCAAACTGCTCATGACAAGACTGGGGGCTGAACTCCGGAGTCGTCCGTAATCATGTTGCATATCCATCATGATTACGGCTCGCGGTTGCACGGCTGATTCAAGAATCCAGCCCAAGGAGCGCGGGCAGCTTGCCCGCGAGTTTTTCCAGAATCTCGCCACACCCCCGCGCGGGCAGGCTGCGCGCACTCCTTCTTGAATCAGCCGTTATCGCGGCTCAGGGGTTCAGTTTTTGAGTTGGACGAAAGAAGCATTTTCTGAAATGGGTCTTGGTATGCCGCGCAAGCTCAGTTCCATCGCCCCTGACTGGTGGGATTACACGACGCTCGACGACGAAATCCTCCAGGACGCGGCGCGGCTGACGCCGGACGCGATGCTGAAACTGTCGCGCCCGGGCTTCAAAGTCGTCTTTTACGACACACTCGAAGATTTCTACCTCGCTGAGGCGCTGGAATACATTGCGGCCTGGAAGCAATCCACCGCGGACAATCCGGTCGGGATCTGCGGTCCGATCGGCCCGACCGAGCAACTCCCGCTCGTGGCGCGGCTGGTGAATGAACTCGGTCTGTCGCTCAAGTCCGCCCATTTCTGGGGCATGGACGAATGGTTCATGGACGGCCAGGAAGTTTCGACCGATCATCCGCTGTCGTTCGAGCGCGCGGATCGGGAGCTTTGCTTCAGCCGCATTCGCCCGGAACTCGCCGCGCCGGAAGCGAACCTTCATTTTCCCAAGGCGGACACGGCGAAGTATCGCGCCAGTTGGAAGGGCGTCCGTTGCGCCGTGATGCAGGGCGGCCAGGGCGAAATCAAGCACTGGGCGTTCAATGATCCGCCCCGGCGCGAAGGCCTTTACAAAAATGACCCGCCGACTCCGGAGGAATACCGCCAACTGACCACGCGGGTTGTCGATCTGCATCCGCTGACTCTGGTCCAGAACGCGCGGACTTCGGGCGGCGGCAATGTCGCGGGCGTTCCGCGCAAAGCAATCTCGGTCGGCCCGGCGGAAACGTGGAAGGCGGAGAAGGTCTCGATCTGGCATGCCGGCACGCACGACAATCCATTCGGTCAGCGGCTGACGGCGTTCATGATCTCGAAGAAGATCGCGGACACGTCGGCGCCGATGTCTCTGCTTGCAGATCATCCCAACGTGCAATTCAATTTCTATCGGCCCGGCATTGGAACGTGCGAAGTCGAGATGCACTGATGACACGAGCATATGGCGTCCTCTCCCAAGAAATATTCACCCGCAAGGCGGATCGCCCGGTCTTTGGTCTGGGCCACGTTCGCGGCGGTGCTGACGCTGCGGATTCTGTTTCCGCCCGAACGCCCGCTGCGGTTCGAGCAGCGGCGCGACGTGTTTGGCCAGCCCCGCAGACCGCCCGTCCAGGTTAATCCTCCGAGTTCTCCGGTGCCGTCAGATTTGTGGCGCATTGAGATCGAGATTGCGCCCAAAGACGTCGAGACGCTGCGCCAATATCATTGGAACGGCTGGCGCGGCGCGCGCCAGGAGCGAGCGGACGTGCCGGCCACGGTGCGGGAAGGCGGCCAGATCTACACGAACGTCGCCGTGCACCTCAAAGGCGCGGCGGGAAGTTTCCGTCCGTTTGACAGCAAGCCCGCGCTGACGCTGAATTTTTCCAAGAACGCGCCTGGCCAGCAATTTCACGGTTACACCAAGATTTCACTGAACAACTCGGTGCAAGATCCGTCCTACCTGGCGGAGGCGATTTCACGGGAGCTGTTTCTGGAGGCGGGCGTGCCCGTGCCGAGGGCGGATCACGCCACGGTCATCATCAATCAGCGCGACCTCGGTCTCTACGTCCTGGTGGAGGGTTTTGGGAAAACGTTCCTCAAACGCCATTTCAAAAACGTCAAAGGCAATCTCTACGACGGCGGATTTGTCCAGGATATCACCGGGGACCTCGAAACCAATTCCGGTGACAACCCGAAGGACCGTTCGGATTTGCAGCGGCTCATGGCGGCGGCATTGGAGGGATTGCCAGGCCCGGAAAGCCGCTGGCAGCGCCTGAGCCAGGTGCTCGACCTGGAGCGGTTCATCAGTTTTGTCGCCATGGAAATCATGACTTGCCATTGGGACGGCTACGCCCGGAATCGAAACA
>Ga0233424_10001570_pt1 | contig 19254 bp, 10 predicted proteins | sample Watercolumn_Towu_FD_181011 | JGI IMG/M metagenome (GOLD analysis project Ga0233424, IMG submission 181011) | Freshwater microbial communities from Lake Towuti, South Sulawesi, Indonesia - Watercolumn_Towuti2014_125_MG | ecosystem: Environmental > Aquatic > Freshwater > Lake | place: Indonesia...
CGATGACGGCCTGTCGCTGTGCCGCCGCCTGCGTGGTCAGGGCGAGACGATCCCCATCCTGATGCTCACGGCGCGCGCCGAGCTGGTGGACCGCGTGCTCGGCCTGGAGATGGGCGCCGACGACTACCTCGCCAAGCCTTTTGCGCCGCGCGAGCTGCTGGCGCGCCTGCAGGCCATGGTGCGGCGCCAACAGCAGCTCGGCGCCCATGTCGGTCCCGGCGGCGAGGAGCCGGTGTGCTTCGGCCCCTTCACCTTGCACCCGACCCAGCGGCGCCTGCTGCGCGACGGCGCGGAGGTGGACATCAGCACCGTCGAGTTCAACCTGCTGCGCGCGCTGGCCAGCCAGCCGAACCGGCCGCTGGGCCGCGAGAAGCTGCTCGTGCTGGCGCATGGCGACGACCATGGCGTGAGCGATCGCAGCCTGGACGTGCAGATCCTGCGCCTGCGCCGCCTCATCGAAGCCGACCCCAGCGCGCCACGCCACATCCAGACGGTCTGGGGCCTGGGCTACGTCTTCATCCCCGAGCCATGAGCTTCGCCGTCGCACCGCGCACGCTCTTCGGCCGCAACCTGGGGCTGATCGTCGCGCTGATCGTCGTGGGGCAGCTCGTCAATGCGGTCGTCTACGGCCAGCTGGTGGCGCGGCCGCGCATCCAGCAAATGGCGGAGGCCACGGCCCGCAGCCTGCAGGCGGTGGACGAAGCGCTGCGCCTGTTGCCCGCCGCCGAGCGGGCCGGCTTCGTGGCCCGCTTCAATGCCCGTGCGGGCGGGCCGCCAGCCGAGGGCGGGCCGGCGCGGCTCAAGCTGTTGGAGCGTGCCTTCATGGCCGAGTTGACGGCGCAGATGGGCGAGGCCCCCGCGGCCCTGGCCTGGCGCCGGGAGCCGGGTGGCCTGCTGGCGGTGCGCCGGGGTGAGCACTGGCTGGTGCTGCCGCCTGTGCAGGCCGCCCACCGTTTCGCCCGCACCTGGCTGATCGCGAGCGCCGTCAGCGGCCTGCTTGCGCTGCTCGGGGCCTGGCTCATCCAGCGCCGCATCAACCGGCCGCTGGCGCGGCTTGTCGAGGCCGCGCGCGCGGTCGGCGCCGGTCAGCGCCGGCTGGCCCTGCCCACCGACGGGCCGGAGGAAACGGCGGCCCTCGCCCGCGGCTTCAACGAGATGGCTGCCGCGCTCGCGCGGGACGAGGAGGAGCGGCTGTTGATGCTCGCGGGCCTCTCGCACGACCTGCGCACACCCCTGGCCAAGATCCGCCTGGCCAGCGAGCTGCTGCGGGATGCCGGCCAGGGCGACCCCGCCCTGCTGGACACGCTGGACCGCAGCCTGCATGGGCTGGACGGGCTGCTCACGCAGTTCCTCGACTACGCGCGGGCCTCGCACCCGGCGGCCCACGAGCAGCCGCCCGTGCTCCTGCCGCTGCGCGCCTTCATCGCCGAGACCCTCGCCCTGGCCCCGGGCCTGCCGCAGCCGGCTTTGCTGCCCGGCCCCGAGGTGACACGCCAGGCCCGACCTCAGGCCCTCCGCCGCCTGCTGCTCAACCTCATCGTCAACGCGCAGACGCATGGCGCGCCGCCGATCGAGCTCGCCTGCGGCGAGACGGGCGGGGCCGCCTGGATCGAGGTGCGCGACCGCGGGCCCGGCATCGCGCCGGAGCGCGCGGAGGCCCTGAAGCGGCCCTTCCAGCGCGGGGACGACGCGCGCGGGGGTGCCCCGGGCTCGGGCCTGGGGCTGGCCATCGTCGAGCGCATCGCCACCGCCGAGGGCGCGCGGCTGCAGCTGCTGCCGCGCGAGGGCGGCGGGCTGGTGGCGCGGGTGCAGTGGGCGCCCTGAGCCTCAAGGCGGGCTGGCGTCGGCGCTGGCGGCAGCGTGCTGCAGCACCCGCAGCAAGCCGCCTTCCACGAGCTGGCGCAGTCGCGCCTGGCGCGCGGCATGGCCGCGGCAGCCGGGGTAGCGCTGCACATCCTGCCCGAACTCCACCTCGAAGATCGACCGGGCCATGGCGGGGCTGAGCTCTTGCTTCATGGCGGTGCCCCGTGCCGCCCACACCGGCTCGTCCTGGGCACCCAGGGCCTCGGCCAGGTCCAGCAACTGGAGGCGGTCGAGCATCGACGGATGCGGCTCGTTCCAGATCAGGTGTGCGGCATGCAGGCACGCAGCGCGCGAGGATTCTGCGGTTTTCGCAGCGCGGCAGCTCTGGAGCAGCTGAAAGCGGCCGATGCTGTCGCGTCGAATCCCTGAGATGCCTTCGATGAGGCCGAGGGCTACTTCCTGCTCCAGCCCGGGCGCTGCGGAAGGCAGCATCGCCAGCAGGCGTGATTGCACGGCCGCTGTCGCCGAGCGGCTGTACTGAGCCTGGGCGATGGCCTCCCATGGCCAGCTTGCGTCCTTGGGCGGGTCGAGCCGGTTGGGCACCCAGGCCGCCAGGTTGGCGGGCTCCACCGCCTGCCAGCGCCGGCGTGCGCCTTCCCGGCAGTCCACCTCGCCCTGGCAGTGGATGGCGCCACTGGCCCAGATGGCGGCCACGAGCGCATCCGTGGTGCTCAGCGCCTGCTGCTGGGCGGCTGCCAGCCGGGCTTGGCGCTGGGCCCAGTCCAGATGAAAGGCCTCCTGAGCCAGCACCGCTGCGATGGCGAGGCTGGCAGCGTCGCCGGCCTGGTCCAGCTGGGCGATCCACCGGTCCTGGATTCGATTCCGGACGGCCATCCGCGCTTGTTGGGTCGGCAGCGCGCGGGTCGCTTCTGCGCGCCGCGAGAGCGCAGGACCGTGGGGGTCTTTCGGGTCGAAAGGGTGGCTCTGGGCCAGCGCCTGCATGTACTGGGCATCGGCCTCGGCGTAGTGGCTGCACCACTGCTGTTCGATGGCCGCCAGCAGGGTGGCGTGCCGGGCCTTCGCGGCCTCGCTGGCCGTGGCGTGAGCGGCCGGGACATCTGAGGTGTCGAGCGCTGCGGACGCCGGCAGCGGTGCAGCGGCAGCCGTGGATGCGGTCGCCCCTGGGTTCGCAGGTGGCAGATCGGCCGCAGGCGCCGGCTGCGCGGCGGCAGCGGCGCCGGCAAGGGTCGGCTGCTCGGTGGCCTGCCAGCGCCAGGTCAGCGCGGCGCAGCCGAGCAGCAGGGCAGCGGCTGCAAGGAGCCGGCGGGCGCGGCGGCGGCGTTTCGGGAAGACGGATTCAAGCGGCATCCACCGATTCTGTGGACGGCCTTCACCCGCGCGTACCCATCCCCCGGCCTGCGCCCTGCCCCCGCTCAGCGCGCCGCCACGAAGCGGTACTCGTGCTGCGCGTCGCGCAGGATCAGGGTCGGCTTGGCGGCCTTGTCGTCGCGCACCAGCTCGATGCCGCCGATGCCCGGGTCGATGGTCATGTAGCTCTGCGTGCCGTCCTCGTTCTTGCGCAGCGCGACTTCGCTGTTCCAGTGGGCGAAGTGAAAGCGCAGCTTGCCGCCCTTGCGCTCGATGCGCAGCGGGCCGAGTTCGGGGCTGGCGTACCTGGCAGCCAGCACCTTCATCGCATCGGCCGGCACCGGCAGCGTGAGCAGCTGGCGCATCTTGTCGGCCTCGGCCTTGCGGTTGGCGATCGCCACCTTCAAGCGCTCGTCGGCCTCGGGGCGGCCGTCGAACAGCACCTCCAGCAGCTTGCGCTGCAGCGGGCCGCGCAGCAGCACGCCGGCGTCGGAGTTGGTCAGGATGGTGACGCCCGCGTTGTACTCGGGCAGCCAGATCATGTTGGAGTGAAAGCCCAGCATGTCGCCGCCGTGCGAGGCGACGGTGATGCCGTATTGCTTGTCCACGAACAGGCCCATGCCGTAGTAGACGTCCTCGCCCACCATCACCTGCGGCTTGTAGCGCTCGGCCCAGTTGGCCTCGCCGATGAGCGGCTGGCCTTCGGGCGTCTTGCCCTTGTTCAGCTCCATCAGCACCCAGCGGCTGAAGTCATTCGGCGAGGTCCAGACCGCACCCGCCGGCCGCGCCGGGATGATGGTGCGGTTGACGTCCATGCTGGCGCGCTGGGTGCTGCCGTCGAAGGCATCGCCGTGCGGCCAGGCGCGGTTGCCGCGCAGCGCGCGCGCGTAGTCGAAGGTGGTGTTCTTCATGCCCAGCGGGCCGAAGAGCAGCTCCTGCATGGCCTGGTCGTAGGCGACGCCCACTTCCTGGCCGGGCTTGAGCGCGGCAGCGGCGATGTAGCCGCCCGCGCCCACCATCAGGTTGCTGTACTGGAACACCTCGCCGAACTTGCTGGTCGGCTTCATGGCGCTGAGCTGGTCGAAGGTCGTCTTCGCGGGCGCGGCGCCATTGCCGAACAGCCATTCCAGATCCTGGCGCGGCATGCCGGTGCAGGCGCACACCAGGTGCTTGACCTGCACGGTCTTCGTCACCTCCGGGTCGGCCAGCTTGAAGGCTGGGTAGGCCTCGGCGGCGGGCTGGTCCCAGCGCAGCTTGCCGGCGTCCACCGCGCGGGCGAGCAGGGCGGTGGTCATGGCCTTGGTGTTGCTGGCGGCCATGAAGAGGGTGTCGCCGTCCACCGGTGCGGGCTTGCCGAGTTCGCGCACGCCCAGGCCGCCGGCCCAGACGACCTTGCCGCCATCGATGAAGCTCAGGCCCACGCCGGGCACGTCGAGCTGCTTCATGCCCTGGGCGACGAAGGCCTTGAGCTGTTCCACGCGTTCCGGTGTCAGCGGCTTCGCGGTCTTGCCGGCAAAGCTCTCGCGGGCGTAGCCCTGGGGCCGCAGGCTGGAGAAGAACTTGCCGATGGGCGAGCCGCGCTTGTCGAGCGTGGCCTCCGAGGCCTGCAGCAGCAGCACCACCCAGGCCTTGCCGTCACCGGTGCTGCTGCGCCGGGCGATGGCCTGCAGCACGAGCTTCTCGTTGGGCGAGGTCTCGTACTCGAACACCTGCTGGTCGACCCAGCCGTTGCGGCTCGGGCGTGGCGTGGCCAGGCGCAGTGTGCGCTTGAAGTCGGGCTGGGCCCGGGCCCAGGCCTGGGCGACGGCATCGGCGGCGTCCTTGGCCGAGGCCAGGTCGACGACCGTCACCGTGGTGTCGCCTTCCGGCGCGGTGAAGCGGAGCACGCCGCCGCTGGCGCTGGCCGTGAAGGCCTCCGGCGGTGAATAGCTGTGACCGGAGGCGGTGGTTTCGGCTTGGGCCGCGAATGCAGCGGCCAGAAGGGAGGCGATCAGCAGTCGGCGCATGGGAGCTCCTGGGTGAGGAGCTCCGATGCTAGGCCTGGGCTCAGACGGCGCTGATCGTGACTTTCACGGTGCCCGAGCTCGTCCGGCCCAGGTTGTCCTTCAGGGTGATGACGAGATTCGTCGTACCCGCCACCGGCTTGGCCCAGCTCAGGCCGATGCCGGCGCTGCCCGCCGAGAAGCTCATGCCGCTCGGTGCGCCGCTGATGGAGATGGACAGCGAGGTGGCGCCCGGGGCGCTGTAGCCGATGGTGGCCGACAGCGCCTTGCCGGCGGTGCCGGTGAGGCTGGTGGTGGTGAGCTTGGGGGCCGTCGACGTGGTGGTGGTCGTGCCCGAGGAGGTCGTCGTGCTCACCGTGGCGCCGCTCAGGCTGGTGAGCATGGCGCTGGCGTTGGGCGTGCCCCAGCCGGTGGGCGTGTCATAGCCGGCCTTGGCGGTGCAGGTGGTGCAGCTGCCGTTGCTGCCCGTGACCACGTCCTTGAAGGCGGCGCTGTACTGGGTCGGCAGCGCGCCGATCTGCTGGTAGATCGCCGCATGCGGCTGGCCCAGCACCGACTTGCCGGCGGCCACGCGCAGCGCGTTGGCCACGGCCAGCAGGCCGGCCCATTGCGGCGTCGACAGGCTGGTGCCGCCCGCGCTGATCCAGCGCACGGTGGTGCTGCCCGGGGCGATGGTGGCCACGTACTGGCCGCTGTTGGGGTCGGCGTTGAAGGCCACGTCGGCCACGGCGCGGCGGGCGTAGCCGCCCACGGTGCCGCTCTGGTAACTCGGCAGGGCCACGTAGGCGCTGGTGCCGCCGCCGGTGCCCGTCCAGGTGGTTTCGCTGCGGCTGCCTGTGCCGCTGTAGGTCAGCGTGGTGCCGCCCACGGCGACGACGCGGCTGGACACCGAGGGCCAGGACACGGCGGCGCCGTTGTCGCCCGTGGCGGCGAGGTAGCTCATGCCGGCGCCGGCGAAGACGCCGTCGTAGGTGGACGTCCAGCTGCCTTCATTGGCGCCGAAGCTCATGGAGACGACGCCCGCGCCCATCTTGTTGGCCAGGGCCACGGCATTGGAGAGGCTGCCGACGCTGGCATCCGGCGCTTCGATCAGCACGAGGCGGGCCAGCGGCGCGATGGCATGGGCCCATTGCACGTCCAGGGCGATCTCGGTGGCCCAGCCGCTGTCGTAGGCGGGTGCGGTCGACGTGATGGCGCCCGCAGTCGTGCTGTAGGCCACGACCAGCTCGCAGGCCGTCTTGGAGGCCGCGGCCAGGGGCAGGCTGGCGCCGGCGGCCAGCGTGCGCGAGGTGCAGGTCGGCAGCGCGAACTTGCTGTTGAAGGCGGCCAGCTCGGCCACGACGTTGGGGTTGTGCTTGGCGTTGACGATGTAGATCGTCTGGCCGGCACCCAGTTGCGCGGCCTGGGCAGCGGTCAGGCTGCTGGTGCTGGCCGGCAGCACGGGCAGGCCGTAGGCGGCGCGGATCTGGGCCGGCGTGTAGGTCGTGACGGCGGTTGTCGTGGCCATCGGGGCCACCTCGCCGGCGCCGCTGGCCTGGGCGCGGGCGCGCAGGGAGGCATCCAGCCGCTCGCGGGTCAGGCCTTGCGTGGCGATGCCGGCGGGGGCTTGCGTGCGGTGGGGCTCGGCGCCGTTGTCGGGCTCGGCCAGGTCGACAGCCGCTGCGTGGAAACTGGGTTGCGCCAGCACGTCTGCGCCAGCGCTGCCGACGAGGTCGACCTCCAGGCTGACGGCGGTGGGGGCCGCGTTCGCCTGCACCGTGGGGCTGTCACTGCTGCCGCCTCCGCAGGCGGTCAGGGCCGCGGCGGTGAGCAGGCTGAGTGAGCAGGAGAGGGCGGTACGGCGCATGGCGTGGGACTCGTGCTGATGAGGGCCACGCCAGACAAGACCTCAGGTCTTGGCGGCCCCGCTGCCATGGCGGCTGCAGTGCAGCGCGCGGTAGGCCGGAAGCTTTGCGTCCCCGCCTTTCGACGGGTTTGCCCTCAGGGTTTGAAAAACGTTTGCAGTCTAGGCGCCGGGGCGGGTTTGGGCGCCACCCCAGCGGGGGCGGGCCGTGACTTCTGCCTCGGCCGGGCGGCGTGCGATGGCCCGTGCCGCCAGTCTGGGCCGGGCCTGTTGCGGGTTTGTCGTCCTTGGGTGTCGGGCCCGACACACCCGCTGCGTCAGGCCGGCTCGATCTCCACCGGCACGCCCGACAGCACCGCATTGCCGCTGAGCGGGTCGCGGGCGGCGTCGTCCAGCAGCGCGTTCATGTTGACGCCCGGGCGCTCGCGGGCGACGGCCAGCTGCACGCCGTCCAGCCCGTGGCCCCAGCCGTGGGGCAGGCTCACGACGCCGGGGCTCATGTCGGCGCTGCGTTCCACGCGGGCGATGAGCTCGCCCACGGCGCTGCGGACCTTGGCGAACTCGGCCAGGCCCAGGCGGTCGGCGTCTGCCGGGTGCACCAGCAGCGTGCAGCGGTCGGGGCCCTTGGCGAGCACCGGCAGGTTGTGCATCCAGCTGTTCCCCGAGCGGGTGTCGCGCCGGCCGATCAGGCTGAAGGCCGGGGCCGGCTCGGCCTTCACCTGGGCCAGGTCGGCCAGGATGGCGGGCGGCGCCAGTTCGATCTTGCCGCTGGGCGTGCGCAGCAGCTCGGGGATGCGCGGCACCAGCGCGCCGAGGTCCACGCCGCCGCCCTCGACCGTGCTGGCCGCCTTGACCTTGGCGAGGTTCAGGCCTTCGGGCTTGCGGCCGAACTGGTCGCCATAGGGGCCGACGCGCAGCTGCAGGTCGATGAGGCGCTCCGGGCCGCGCCAGGGTTGCAGGGCCGCGAGCACGGCAGGCGTCTGGTCGCCGGCAAAGCGGCGCACGTCGGCCTCGATGGCCTCGTCGTCGAGCTGCTGCACGTCCACGCCGAGGCCGCGGCCTTCGAGCAGGGCGCACAGGCGCAGGATGGTCTGCCACTCCTGTGGCGTGCCGGGCGCAGCCTCGAACACCGGGCCGCTGAAGCGCGCATGGTTGCGGTGGCTGAGCTGCGGGAAGGCGACGTCGAAATGCAGGTCTTCCAGCGGGGACAGGCCGGGCAGGATGACGTCGGCATGGCGCGTCGTCTCGTTGAGGTAGATGTCCAGGCTCAGCATGAAGTCCAGGCTCTCCAGCGCCTGGGCAATGCGCGGGCCGCCCGGGGCCGACAGCACCGGGTTGCTGGCGATGGTGATCAGGGCCTTGACCTGGCCCGGCCCGGGCGTCTCGATCTCCTCGGCCAGCAGCGTGATCGGCAGCTCGCCGTAGACCTCCGGCGCGCCCGAGACACGGCTCTTGCGGCGGCCGGTGGTCACGCCCTTGCCGATGCCCGGCTTGCCCTGGGTGTTGGGCGCGAAGGCCGCGGCCTTGGCGAACATCGCACCGCCTTCGCGGTCGAGGTTGCCGGTCAGCACATTGATCAGGTCCACCAGCCAGGAGTTGACGGTGCCGAAGCGCTGCGTGCAGGTGCCGATGCGGCCGTAGACCGCCGCGCGCGGTGCGGCGGCCAGCTCGCGGGCGAGGCGGCGCTGCGTCTCGGCCGGGATGCCGCAGCCGGCGGCGGTGACCTCCGGCGCGAAGTGCGCCACGGCAGCGCGCGCTTCCTCCAGGCCGTGGATGTGCTCTGCGAGATGGCCGAGCTTGACCAGTTGCTCGTCGAACAGCGTGTGGACGATGCCTGCCAGCAGCAGCGCGTCGCCGCCGGGGCGGATGGCCAGGTGCTCGTCGGCCGCCGCGGCCGTCTCGCTGCGGCGCGGGTCCACGACGACGATGCGCCCGCCGCGCGCCCGCATGGCCTTGGCCTTGCCGCGGTAGTCGGGCACCGTCCAGAGGCTGCCGTTGCTGACCATCGGGTTGGCGCCGAGCACCAGCAGGTAGTCGCAACGCTCGATGTCGGGCAGCGGGATGGACAGCCAGTGGCCGAACATCAGGCCGGCGCTCAGCTGCTTGGGCATCTGGTCGAGCGTGGAGGCGCTGAACACATTGCGCGAGGACAGGGACTTCACCAGGCGCGGCGTGTAGGCCAGCAGGTTGACCTTGTGGGCGGCCGGGTTGCCGATCGTGAGGGCCACGGCATCCGAGCCCTGTTCGCGCCAGATGGGCAGCAGGCGGCGTTCGATCTCGGCGAAGGCCTCGTCCCAGCTCGCCTCGACGAACACGCCGTCGCGCTTGATCAACGGTGTGCGCAGGCGGTCGGGGTCCTCGTGCAGGTCCTTCAGGCTCACGCCCTTGGGGCAGAGGTAGCCGTGGCTGAACACATCGTTCTCGGCGCCGCGGATGCTGATGACCTTGGCGCCCTCGGTCTTGACCTCCAGGCCGCAGCAGGCCTCGCACAGCGGGCAGATGCGGTAGTGGCTTTGGGTCATGGCATGTCTCCTCGTTTGGCGCGCGATTCTGCGGGGCGGCGACCGGGCCGGGCGTCAATCCGGTGACAGGGCCCTCACCAGTTGCCGAGGCTCGGGTTGTCGTAGCTGAAGCTGTTGGGCACGCCCGCCTCGAAGTTGGTGTACGAGAAGGACATGCTCATCTCGAGGGCCGTGACCTGGTGCCACCAGCCCAGCGGCAGGAACAGCGTGTCGCCCGGCTCCAGCACGGTTTCCAGCACGACCGCGTCATGCAGCCGCGGGTAGCGGGCGTAGTCCGGCGCATCCAGGTCGATGGGGCTATAGACGCCCATGCGGTTGTAGAGCAGGGGCGTCTGCAGCGGCGACACGAAGCGCCAGCGCTTGCGGCCCAGCACCTGGGTGTGGAAGAGCATCAGCGTGTCGTGGTGCAGCGGCGTGCGCGTGCCCGCGGGGCCGAACCAGAAGGAGGCTGCGGTGGGCAGCAGGGCGGGGTCGCACAGGGGCGGCATGCGGCCGATGTCCTGCAGCAGAGGCAGGAACTCCGGGCGCCTCAGCATCTCGTCGTTGGCTGTGAGGTAGTGGTCGTTGGTCGCGCCGCCGCTGACGACGAGGTCGACGAAGGCCGACAGCTTCATGCGCTGGCGCAGCGCGGCCTTGTGCTGCTCGAAGAGCGCGTCGCCGTCCCGGCCCACCTGCACGTCGACGTCGAGGTGGCCGAAGCGCGCGCTGAGATCGGCGGGCGACCAGCGCTGCATCGCCGGCCAGTCCTGCGCCACGTCGGTGAGCACCACGGGCCGGCAGCCGTGCACGTAGCGCTCGAGCATCTCGTCGCGCGTGACGCCGGCGCGCCGTTCGATGGTGGCGTAGCCCGGCGCCTGCTGCCAGACCTGCTGCAGGTTGGCGCAGACCGATTCCAGCTTGCGCAGCATCTGCTGGTGCCGGCGGGCGGCGATGAAGACCGGGTCGGTGTCGATGGCGGCGAGGGCCGCGGCGCTGCGCGAAGCGTCCTGGCCGGCGGCGACCATGGTGTCCAGCATCGTGGCCGGTGCGCAGTCCCAGAGGCGGTTCTCGGCCACCCATTGCAGCCAGTCGGGCGTCAGGTCGAGCAGGCCGGCCGGCCGGGGGCGGGGCGGGGGCTGGAGCGGGGGCAGGGCCATGGCGGGAAGGTCAGCCGGGATGGCGGGTGATTGTGGCGTCAGGGCGGCGGCGTGAGCCACTCGCGCAGTTGCGCCAGGACGGCTTCGTCGGTCTGCAGGCCCAGATGGCCCAGGCCGGTGAACAGGGCGGTGTCGGTGAACGCGAGCCGGCGCGCCGGCGACCGGTGCTGGCCGAGGGCGCTGGCCACGGGCACGAGGCCATCGCCCAGCCAGCGCGCCGGGGCGCCGGTGGGGCGCTTGGCCGTGGTGGCGGCGACGGCGAAGCAGCGCACGCCCGTGGGCAGGGGCAGCACGCTGGCCTTGCCGGTGTCGGCCTCCAGCAGGCTGGCATGGCGCAGGTCGCGGATGCCCGCGCTGCGCCGGGCGGCGAGCAGCGCCAGTGGGCGCGAGTAGGCGCTGACGGCCAGCAGGCGCTGCACCTGCTGGCCACCGCGCTCCAGCGGCGCGCCCTGGTGCGGGCTGCCGAGGGTCACCAGCGTGTGCAGCCTTCGCGCCCAGCGGCGCCGGCCCGCCTGGGCGATGGCGCTGCGGGCCACCAGGCCGCCCATGCTGTGGCCGACGAGGGTCAGGGGCCCGGGCACGTTGTCCAGCAGCGCGGCCAGTTCGGCGCCATTGCGCCAGATCGGGCGGCCCGAGTTGTAGCGCAGGCCCAGGGGCTGGTAGCCGAGTTCGGCGAGCGCGGCGGGGAAGTCCGCGCCCTCGCGGCGCCACTGGGCTTCGTTCATGCACAGGCCGTGCAGCAGCACGAGCGGCGGGCCGCTGGCGCCGTCGACAAGCGGATGCAGGCTCATCGGGGTGGCGAGCGGGTTGGCGGTGGCTTCCAGGTAGTCGCCCAGCACGCCGTTGAGGGCGGCGATGGCGGCATGGGACTTGTCGGGCGTGGCCTGGCCGAGCAGGGGCGTGAGTGCGGCGAGCGCTGTGTCGAGCCCGCCCCCGACGAGCTTCGTCACGCCGCGGATGCTGCGGTAGACGAGGCCGGCGATGCCGGTGGTGGTGTCGCGGTGCGCCGTGAGTGGCAGCCGGGCGATCTCGGCGTGCATGGCCTCGACGAGGCGGGTGACGCCGGTGGTGGCGTCAACGGCGAGGCGGGTGGCGCCGCGGAGGGGGTGGGGGGAGGGCATGAGGGCGCATGATGCGCCTTGTTGGCGGCGCGAGCTGCGTTTCGCTGCAGGCGGGGTCTTGGGGGGCTTTTGCCGGGAGCCTTTGCAGCTCGGTGCACCGTGCCGGGAGTTCGCCCCGGCGGGCGAGTAACTTTTCTCTGCTGCGCCAGAGAAAAGTCACCAAAAGAGAGGCGCTAACCGCATGCCAACGGTTGGGAGCCAAGGCTCGCGCGCGAAAACGGAAGCTCTACTGATGCGAAGAAGCGACCCGCTGCGCTCTCGCTGCTGTCCCTGTCACGAGCACCAGTCATCGGACCTTCACGCCGGTTAACGCCGGCTGCACGCCGGGCTCACCAGTGAATGCACCAACCGCCACGACGCGCCGTCGACGGCGCTTGCTATTGCACTCGTGAGTTCGGCGTTCAGCCGACGTTCAGCGCACGGACGGTTGATCGTTCGGGTGCGTGACAGGGACAGCGGCGAGAGCGCAGCGGCTCGCTTCGGGTGAGGCTGCGAGCGGCTGTTCTCGCGCGATGTCCTGTCCAGGCCAGAGGCGAAGTGCGGTTCAGCGCCTCTTCTTTGGTGACTTTCTTCTGGCGCAGCAGAAGAAAGTTACCCCGCCGCCGGGCGGGACTCCCGGCACGGTGCACCGAGTCGAAAGGCTCTTTGCAAGAGCACCCCGCCCCAACCATGCACCGCACCAGGAGCCACCCCCCATCAAGCCGCCTTGGTCTCCACCGCCGCCGGCTCATTGCGCGTCTTCCACATCGACACCACCACGCCACCGGCGATCAGGCCGAAGGTGACGGTCAGCGACACCACCGCCGGCACCTTGCCGATGAAGCCCACCAGGAAGATCTTGCTGCCGATGAACACCAGCACCAGGGCCAGGGCGTACTTCAGGTACTTGAAGCGGTGGATCATCGCGGCCAGCGCGAAGTACAGCGCGCGCAGGCCCAGGATGGCGAAGATGTTGCTCGTGTAGACGATGAAGGGATCGGTCGTGATCGCGAAGATCGCCGGCACGGAGTCCACCGCGAAGATCAGGTCCACGAACTCCACCAGCAGCAGGGCCAGGAAGAGCGGCGTGGCGAAGCGCTCGACACGGCCGGTCTTGGGGTCGGGCTCGCGCACCCAGAAGGCGTTGCCGCGCAGGCCGTCGGTCACGCGCATGTGCTTCTTCAGGAACTTCAGCAGCGGGTTGTTCGCGATGTCCGGCTCATGGTCGACCATGAACCACATCTTGATGCCGGTGAGCACCAGGAAGGCACCGAACAGGTACAGGATCCAGCTGAACTGGCTCACCAGCGTCGCGCCCAGGCCGATCATGATCGCGCGCAGCACGATCACGCCCAGGATGCCCCAGAACAGCACGCGGTGCTGGTACACCCGCGGGATCGCGAAGAAGCCGAAGATCAGCGCGATGACGAAGACGTTGTCCATGGACAGCGACTTCTCGATCATGAAGCCGGTGTAGTAGTCCATGCCGCTTTGCGCGCCGAGGTACCACCACACGTAGGCGCCGAAAGCCAGCGCCACGCCGATGTAGCCGGCCGACAGCAGCAGGCTCTCGCGCACGCCGATCTCGTGGTCGTCCTTGTGCAGCACGCCAAGGTCGAAGGCCAGCAGCGTCACCACGACGCCCAGGAAGCTCAGCCACAGCCAGGCAGGCTTGCCCAGGAAGTCGGCTTGCAGGAAGTTCAGAAGGAGTTCCATCGAAGTCTTTCGTCAGAGCAGGTAAGCGACGGCGGCGCCGACGCTCGAAACCCCGCTGCCCACGCCCAGCAGGGCGACGTCGCGGCGGTCATTGCCGATCCGCTTGGCTTGCCAGGCGGCAGCCAGCAGCACCGTGGCGAGCAGCAGGCACAGGAGGGTGAGGGTGTCCATGTCAGGTTCCGTCAAGTCGAGAGGTCAGGGATTTCAGAGGCTCAAGGCGTGATGAAGGTGACGCGCGGCGCCGGCGGCTGCTGGTGATGGCGTTGCCAGTAGCGCAGGCCGGCGTGCGAGGCGCCCCCGGCGAGCAGCAGCAAGGCGGCGCCGACGGCCCAGGTCACCCAGGCGATGACGGTCACGCCGCCGGCCAGGGCGGGCATGCCGTCCAGCACGGCCTGCATGAAGGGCTGCGCCGCCTCGATGCCTTGCGTGATGGACTCGGACAGGTCCTGCGGCAGCCAGCGAGTCCAGGCTTCCGGCAGCGCCAGGTCCTTCACTGGGAGGTGGCCCGCGCCGCCGAGCAGGGCCGACAGCAGCACCTGGCCCAGCCACACCACGGCGGACCACACCGCCAGCAGCACGCCCACCACGATCCACAGCAACAGCGCCATTGCGCACCTCCGTTGTCAACGATGGCGCGCAGTGTCTCCAGCGCAACACAGTCGGGGAAGCGCCGTTCTCCGATTCCAGACTTCGGAAAAACCGAAGTTAAGCCCTGCGTGCGAGTACCGGTGTCAGGGCCACGCCGGTGTGGCTGCCGCTGGCCACCACCTGCTCCGGTGTGCCTTCGACGACGATGCGCCCGCCTGCGGTGCCGCCTTCCGGCCCCAGGTCCAGCACCCAGTCGGCCTCGGCGATGACGTCCAGATCGTGCTCGATGACGACCACCGAATGCCCGCCCGCCACCAGCCGGTGCAGCACGCGGATGAGCTTTTCCACGTCGGCCATGTGCAGGCCCACGGTCGGTTCGTCCAGCACATAGAGCGTGTGCGGCGCCTTCTGGCCGCGGCGGGTCACGTCGTCGCGCACCTTGACGAGTTCGGACACCAGCTTGATCCGCTGCGCCTCGCCACCCGACAGCGTCGGGGACGGCTGCCCCAGCGTCAGATAGCCCAGGCCCACGTCCTTCAGCAGTTGCAGCGGGTGGGCGATGGAGGGCATGGAGGCGAAAAACTCTACCGCCTCGTCCACCTCCATCTGCAGCACATCGCCGATGCTCTTGCCGCGCCAGGTCACGCCCAGGGTCTCGGGGTTGAAGCGCTGGCCGTGGCACTGGTCGCAGGGCACCTTCACGTCGGGCAGGAAGCTCATCTCGATGGTCTTCATGCCCTGGCCCTCACAGCCCGGGCAGCGGCCCTCGCCGGTGTTGAAGCTGAAGCGGCCGGGCGCGTAGCCGCGCGCCTTGGCTTCCAGCGTCTCGGCGAAGAGCTTGCGGATGGCGTCCCAGAAGCCGATGTAGGTGGCCGGGCAGGAGCGCGGCGTCTTGCCGATGGGGGTCTGGTCCACCTCCAGCACGCGGTCGACCTGGGCATGGCCTTCGATGCCCGCGCAGCCCTGCCACTGGGCAGGCGCCTTGCGCAAGGGAACGGCCACGGCCATGTTGGCCAGCAGCACATCGCGCGCCAGCGTGGACTTGCCGCTGCCCGACACGCCAGTCACGGCCACCAGGCGCTGCAGCGGCACGTCCACCGTCACGCCCTGCAGGTTGTGCAGCGAGGCGTTGAGCACGGTCAGCTTGGGCGTGTCGGCATCGACCGCGCGGCGCGCCTGCAGCGGGTGGATCAGCGGGTGGGCGAGCATGCGCCCGGTCGTCGAGTCCGCCACGGCGGCCAGTTCAGCCGCCGTGCCCTGGGCCACGACGCGGCCGCCGCGTTTGCCGGCCCCGGGGCCGATGTCGATGATGTGGTCGGCCCGGCGGATGGTGTCCTCGTCGTGCTCCACGACCACCAGCGTGTTGCCCTTGTCGCCCAGCGTGGCCAGGGCCTTCAGCAGGATCTGGTTGTCGCGCGGGTGCAGGCCGATGGTGGGCTCGTCCAGCACATAGCAGACGCCCTGCAAGTTGCTGCCGAGCTGGGCCGCGAGGCGGATGCGCTGGGCCTCGCCGCCGGAGAGGGTCGGCGCGGCGCGGTCGAGCGTCAGATAGCCCAGGCCCACTTCTTCCAGGAACTCCAGGCGCCCGAGGATCTCGCTGACCACGTCGCGCGCGATGTCGGCATCGCGGCCTTCGAGCCGCAGGCCCTGCACCCAGGCGCGGGCCTCGCCCACGCTCCAGGCGGCCACGTCGCCGATGGGCTTGCCTTCGAACTCGACCGAGCGCGCCGTCGCGTTGAGCCGGGTGCCATGGCAGTCGGCGCAGGGCGCGTCGGTCAGGCCCTCGACCTCGGCCTCTTCGGCTGGGAAGCTCTGCTCGCGGCCGCGGTTGTCCTCGGCTTGAACGCTGTCGTCCAGCGCGCGGCGCTGCTCGCGGGTGAGGCTCAGGCCGGTGCCGACGCAGCTGGTGCACCAGCCGTGCTTGGAGTTGTAGGAGAAGAGGCGCGGGTCCAGTTCGGGGTAGCTGGTGCCGCAGGTCGGGCAGGCACGCTTGGTGGAGAAGACCTTGACCGTGCCGACGCCGGCGCCGGTCGCGCCACCTTCGAGGCTGAGGCCGTCCAGCGGCGCCAACAGGTGCAGCACGCCCTTGCCGGCGTCCAGGGCCTTGGCGAGCAGCTCGCGCAGCTCGGCCTCGCGCGCGGGCTCGATGACGAGGTCACCCACCGGCAGCTCCAGCGTGTGCTCCTTGAAGCGGTCCAGGCGCGGCCAGGGTGAGGTGGGCAGGAATTCGCCGTCCACGCGCAGGTGGGTGTGGCCGCGGCCCTTGGCCCATTTGGCGAGGTCGGTGTAGACGCCCTTGCGGTTGACCACCAGCGGGGCGAGCAGGCCGACATGCTGGCCGCGGTAGTCGCGCATCAGCTGCGCGGCGATGCTCTCCACGCTCTGCGGCCGCACCGGCGCGCCATCGTGCACGCAGTGCTGCACGCCCAGCTTCACGTAGAGCAGCCGCAGGAAGTGCCAGACCTCGGTGGTGGTGGCCACCGTGCTCTTGCGGCCGCCACGGCTCAGTCGCTGCTCGATGGCCACCGTGGGCGGGATGCCCCAGACCGCATCCACCTCGGGCCGGCCCGCCGGCTGCACGATGCTGCGCGCATAGGCGTTGAGCGACTCCAGGTAGCGCCGCTGGCCTTCGTTGAAGAGGATGTCGAAGGCGAGCGTGCTCTTGCCCGAGCCCGACACGCCCGTGACCACATTGAACTTGCCGCGAGGCACTTCCACCGTCACGCCCTTGAGGTTGTGCTCGCGGGCGTTGACGATCTTGATGGCCTCGTCCGCCGCGCGGCGGGCCTGGATGAGCTGCTGCAGCGGGCGGCCTTCTTCCACGGCCACGGCCGGGCGGTCCATGTGCAGCGCGTAGTCGCGCAGCGCGGCGGCGGTGTGGGAGGTGGGGTGCTGGGCCACGGCCTCCGGCGTGCCGACGCAGACGATCTCGCCGCCCGCGTCCCCGCCCTCGGGGCCGAGGTCGATGAGCCAGTCGGCGGCCCGGATCACGTCCAGGTTGTGCTCGATGAGGATCAGCGAGTGGCCGGCGGTGAGCAGTTTGCGCATCGCGCGCATCAGCTTGGCGATGTCGTCGAAATGCAGGCCGGTGGTGGGCTCGTCGAACAGGAAGAGCGTGCCCTTCTTGGCCACGCCGAAGCGCGGGCTGCTGGCGGCCTCCGCCAGGAAGCCGGCGAGCTTCAGGCGCTGCGCCTCGCCGCCGGAGAGCGTGGGCACGGGCTGGCCCAGGCGCACGTATTCCAGCCCGACGTCGACGATGGGCTGCAGCTTCTGCAGCACCGCACGGTGTTCGCTGAAGAGGTGCACCGCCTCGGCCACGGTCAGCTCCAGCACGTCGGACACGCTGAGGTCGCGGTCCTTGAGCGTGAGCTTGACGTCCAGCATCTCGGCACGGAAGCGCTTGCCGTCGCAGTCCGGGCAGCGCAGGTAGACGTCGCTCAGGAACTGCATCTCCACATGCTCGAAGCCCGAGCCGCCGCAGGTCGGGCAGCGGCCGTCGCCGGCATTGAAGCTGAACATGCCGGCGCTGTAGCTGCGCTCCACGGCCAGTGGCGCGTCGGCGAAGAGCTTGCGGATCTCGTCGAAGGCGCCCACATAGCTGGCGGGGTTGGAGCGCGCCGTCTTGCCGATGGGGCTCTGGTCGACGAACACCGCGTCGGCGAGGTGGTCGGCACCGAGCAGGCGCTCGTGCGCGCCAGGCGTCTCGGTGGCCTTGCCGAACTGGCGGGCCAGCGCCGGGTAGAGCACGTCCTGCATCAGCGTGCTCTTGCCCGAGCCGGACACGCCGGTCACGACGACGAGGCGTTGCAGCGGGAACTCGACCGACACGTCCTTCAGGTTGTGCTCGCGCACGCCTTCGAGGATGAGGCGCGGCGTGTTGTCTTCCACCAGGCGCTTCAGGCCCATGCCCACGTGCTTGCGGGCGCCGAGGTAGGCGCCGGTCAGCGTGTCGGCGGCGCGGATGGATTCCGGCGTGCCGTCGAAGACGATCTGCCCGCCGCGTTCGCCCGGGCCCGGGCCCATGTCGATGAGGCGGTCGGCGGCGAGCATCACGGCCGGGTCATGCTCCACGACGACCAGCGTGTTGCCCGCATCCCGCAGGCGCTGCATGGCCTGCACGATGCGGCCCATGTCGCGCGGGTGCAGGCCGATGCTCGGCTCGTCCAGCACGAACAGCGTGTTGACGAGGGAGGTGCCGAGCGCGGTGGTGAGGTTGATGCGCTGCACTTCGCCGCCGGAGAGGGTGCGACTCTGGCGGTCCAGCGTCAGATAGCCCAGGCCCACGTCGCAGAGGTAGCGGCTGCGGTGGCGGATCTCGTCGAGCAGCAGCTTCAGCGCTTCGTCGAGCATGGTGCTGGGCAACTGCAGGCCGTCGACGAAATCGCGCAGGCGCTGGATGGGCAGCTGCATCAGGTCGTGCAGGGACAGGCCCGGCAGGGCTTCGAGCTGCTCGCGTGTCCAGTCCACACCCACCGGCAGGAAGCGCTGGGCCGCCGGCAGGGCCGCATCGGCCAGGGCCTTGCTGCCCACGCGCCACAGCAGCGCCTCGGTCTTGAGGCGGGCGCCGCGGCAGCTCGGGCATTCGGTGTAGCTGCGGTACTTCGACAAGAGCACCCGGATGTGCATCTTGTAGGCCTTGCTCTCCAGGTAGTCGAAGAAGCGCTTGACCCCATACCACTGCTTGTTCCAGTTGCCGCTCCAGTTCGGCGTGCCGTTGATGACCCAGTCGCGGTGGGCGGGGCTCAGTTCCTTCCAGGGCGTGTCGCGCGGGATGCCCGCCTCGCCGGCGTACTTCAGCAGGTCGTCCTGGCTGTCCTGCCAGGCGGGGGTCTGCATCGGCTTGATCGCGCCGTTGCGCAGGGTCTTGCGCTCGTCGGGGATGACCAGGCCCAGGTCCACGCCGATGACGCGGCCGAAGCCTCGGCAGGTGTCGCAGGCGCCGAAAGCGGAGTTGAAGGAGAAGAGGGCCGGCTGCGGGTCGGCGTAGCGGAGGTCGCTTTCGGGGCAGTGCAAACCCGTAGAGAAGCGCCAGAGCGTGGCGCCATCGTCACCGACGTGAACATTCACCCGGCCGCCGCCGCGCTTGAGGCCCAGCTCGATGGCTTCCATCGCGCGCTGCTTGTCGGCGCCCTGGATGCTGAAGCGGTCGGCCACCACGTCCAGCACCTTCTTGCC
>Ga0233424_10001571_pt1 | contig 19251 bp, 15 predicted proteins | sample Watercolumn_Towu_FD_181011 | JGI IMG/M metagenome (GOLD analysis project Ga0233424, IMG submission 181011) | Freshwater microbial communities from Lake Towuti, South Sulawesi, Indonesia - Watercolumn_Towuti2014_125_MG | ecosystem: Environmental > Aquatic > Freshwater > Lake | place: Indonesia...
TTCTCGCGCGAGGGCGGGCAGGCTGTAGATGGTGACGGTATCAGTGCCGACGGCCAATGACGTGCGGGTCTTGAAACTATCGAGGCTAGGCATGGTCACGACCGATCAATTGTATCAAGGAACTCTTTGACGACCTGAAAGGCGTCCTGCTTCTCAGCATCGACGGCGTAGTTCAGGCGGCGCATCGTCTCGTTGGAGATGACACCTTCCAAACGGCGCAGCGCTTCGGCCACCTGCGGATATCGCAACAACACGCCGGCGCGCACAACCGGTACGGCTTCGTAGACCGGAAAGTACCGCCGATCGTCTTCCAGGACGACCAGGTTCAACGCTTCGATCTGCCCGCTCGTCATGTCCCCCGCCGTCACATCGATCTCGCCTGACGCAACGGCGCGATAGATCAGGTTCAGGTCCATGGTGCGTGGTTGTCCTTCGAAGCTGAGCCCATAAGCCGCTGCAAGGCCGGTCAGACCGTCCGGCCGCTCGAGGAATTCGTAGCCAAATCCGGCTCGCGCGCGGGAGAACTTGTTGAGATCGCCGATCGACCGCAGGCCCAACCGATCAGCATCTGCCTTTCGCACCAGGATGGCAAAGGTGTTGTTGTAGCCGAGCCTGGGTAGCACCGTCACACCCAGCGCCGCATACCGGTTGCGAATCAGCTCGAGGACGAGCGTGGCGTTGGTTGACGGCGGCATATCAAAGATCGCCGTGAGGGCTGTGCCCGAATACTCGACGTACGCGTCCAGGCCGCCACTGACAAGCGCCTGGTGCGCAATCGCTGTGCCTCCGAGATTGAATCGCCGCTCCACGTTGAGGCCGTGCCGCTCGATCACCTGGGCGACGAGCTCGCCCAGCACGATCTGCTCAGTAAAGTTCTTCGATCCGACGATCACATCACGGCGGCCGGCCAGTCCCCCCGCCCAGACCGCCGCCGACAACGACGCGATTACGACAATCGCGAGCGCCGCCGCCGGAAGCCGGCCGCGCGTCGAGCGCCGACGCGGATCGGCGAACCTGCCGGCCAGAGCGAGCACCCCGTCGCCCACCAGCGCCAGCACGGCCGCCGGAACGGCGCCCGCCAGGATCACCGTTGAGTCGACCATGGCCAGACCGCGGAAGATGTAGTCGCCAAGGCCGCCGGCGCCGATGGCTGACGCGATGGTGGCCGTGCCGACGCCAATCACCACAGCCACGCGAAGGCCCGACACGATCGAAGGCAGAGCCAGAGGCCACTCCACCTGGGTCAGGACCTGTCGTGGCGTCAATCCCATGGCCGCGGCGCACTCAGTCACGGCAGCCGGCACGCCTTGAATGCCGGTGATGGTGCCGCGCAGCACCGGCAGCACCGCGTAGAGCGTGAGCGCCACGAGCGCCGTTCGGGTGCCAATGCCGCCAATCACAGGCAACGGAATCAGGAATCCGAACAGAGCGAGGCTGGGGACGGTTTGGGCGAGGTTCGCCAGTGCGACAATCGGCTTCGCGGCTGACGGGCGCCGTGCCGCCAGCATCCCGAGCGGGATGCCGATCGCCGCCGCGATCAGCGTGGAGACGGCCACCAACACGACGTGTTCGCCGGTACGGGCGAGGAATTCGGCCTGCCGGGATCCGATGAACGCGAGCAGGTCGCTCATCCGACTTCGCCCCGCTTCGGCTCGACAGTTCCGGCTTCGCTCCGCTTCGGCGCCACACGCGTCCTCACCAGCGGTTCGACGCGCGGGTCGGTCGAGGCGAGCACTGACGCCGGCACGTCGCACGCGACGATCTCGCCGTCATGGAGAACGGCGATCCGATCGGCCAGCGCGAACGCCTCGACCATGTCATGCGTGACCAGAACGACGGCCCGGCGGAGAGAGGCCTGCAGACGGCGGAATTCGTCGTGCAGCTCGGACCGGGTGATGGGATCGAGCGCGCCGAACGGTTCATCCATCAGCAGCAAGGGCGGGTCCGCAGCCAGCGCCCGCGCCAGGCTGACACGCTGGCGCTGCCCGCCTGACAGCTCGTCGGGCCACCGGTTCCGATACTCGCCCGCGGCCAGGCCGACCATGTCGAGCAGCGCGTCCACCCGGGCCGCAATCCGGTCCGGCGGCCACTGCAGCAACCGCGGAACGACGGCAATGTTCGACGCCACGGTCATGTGGGGGAAGAGACCAGCGTCCTGGATCACATAGCCGGTCCTTCGCCGCAGGACGACCGAATCCCAGTCCCGCACGGCGCGCCCTTCGACGATCACCTCGCCGGCGTCCGGGTCCAGCAGGCGGTTGATCAAACGAAGCAGCGTAGTCTTGCCCGACCCGCTCCGTCCGACCAGCGCTACGACTTCGCCGTTGGCGACCGTCAGCGACACGTCGCGCAGCACGCGGCGGGCGCCACGCGTTACCGAGACGCCGGTCACCGTGACGGCGTCGCTAGAGCCCAATGAATAGAGCGAGCGAAACAGAAAGGTAGGTTCGCATCGTGTTCTCGAAGTCGATGCCTTTCCGGCGCAGCGTCATGCGCAGGTCGCTGCGAACGCCGAGAGGCCAAGGCCCCGACGCTCCAGTGCCGCCGCGCAGCCAGTAGCGGGCGCCGCCACCCGCATAGTAGACCTGACCTGTCTCGGCCAGCGTGCGATCTTCATGCAGCTGCCTCAGATGCCCACCTCCAATGCTGACAAACGGGACCATCCGCCCCGCCCTGATGGGCAGCTGCCAGTTCAGCCCACCCTCGAACTGATACTGTTGCAGCGTCTCTCCCGGGAGCTGCTGAACCGGCGCTTCGGCATCCGCCGATATGGCCACGCCGATGCGTGGCCGGGCGCGACTGGCGCTCAACTCGATCGCCACGGTGCGCGTCAGCGCCACCCCGACCCTGATCAGCGCAGCGCTGGCTGGCGTCACGCGCGAGTCGGCCCGGAGCAGCGTGAACGGCGGCGCCGTGGCTCCGGGCGCGTTACCGCGCAACTGGGCCGTCGCGCTGCCGACGTCGTAACCGCCCGCCCAGACCAGGCTCGCATCGACCATGGCATGACCCGGCCTCAACGCCGGACCATCCTGAGCCGCCGCCAGGACGGGCAGCAGAACGCACGCCATCAGTGCAAGCGCCCGGATCATTTCGGCAACACTCGAATCTCGATGCTCGGCGAAGATCCGCCTCGCGGCGCGACGACCATGCGCGGCGCATAGGTGACCCGGAAGTCCGTATCGATCGCGGCGGTGAAGAAGCTGTCCGGCTCCGCATCGTCAAGCGGCTCGACGCGCAAAATGTACGGACCGGGCGGCAGCCTGGCGATCACGAACTCTCCGCTGTCGTTCAGGGTGAAGTTGCCGATCAGCACTCCGCTCTCGGGATTGAGCGCGATGATGTGCGCGCCGCGGACGCCCTGTCCGTTCTTGGTGACGCGACCGACAATGCCGCCTGAGTCGAGGACGGCAGACGCCGACGGGTACAGGTCCGACAGACCGGCGCGATCGTCGGCCTGCAGCACGCGATCGCTCACGGTGCCGGCGCTCAGGGCGATCGGGAACATCACCGCACCACTGCCGATCACGCGGCGCGCCCCGGTGCCGCTGCGCTCGGTCTCGCCGATTGCCGAATGCCCCAGCCCCAGCAGATGCCCGAGCTCGTGCAGGGCCACGGATTCGAGATCCACCCGCCCTTCCTGCCCGCCGGGCGCCACCGAAAACAAAAATCGGGTGTTGAAAAAGATGTCAGCCTCGAAGATCGACCCGGTCGCGGTGTCGACCATGAAGCTGGTGGCGCCCAGCACGCGATCCAGGTCGGGACGATCGAGGAAGCCGATGGTGTTGCGCGCGTCGGTGCCGTCCGGCGGCGCTGTCGTCATGGCCACGAACTCGAACCGCACGTTCGCCGCAGGCACCGCGGACCACGTCGCGGTCGCGCGCTCGACCGCGCCGCGCAAATCCCCGGCCGTCACACCGTTGCCGTCGCGATTCGAGATGAAGTAGCCGATCGGCTGTTGACGCCACGTCGCATCAACCACCCTGCCGTTCACGCTCGCGCCCAGCTTCAGGTACGCCGAAGACGAGGAAGCACCAACGGTGATCAGCAGGGCCGCGGTGGCTGCCCCGATCCGCATCATCGGCTGACCGCTTTCACGCTCGACTCGAACGCCGCGAGCGATGCGGGCTTGCGCCGGACATCCCCGCGGACGATGCGGCCCGCCTCGATCACGGGCGGCAGCACCAGCATCTCGCCCGATCGGGCATCAGACTGGACGCGGTAGACGCCCTGGGTCAACCCTGTGGTCACCGGCAATCGCGGTCCGTGGGCAGTCAGGAAGAACACGGCCAGGTCGCCCGGCGCAAATGTCGGCGCACCCGGGATGATGTTCAGGTATCGCCCGACCTGGCCGCCGGGCACGGTGAACGCCATGGTGTCGCGTCCGGCGCCTGCCCTGAGCGCAATCGAAGGGCCTTTCATGCCTTTGAGGATTTCAATTGACACCACGCTCTCGATGAACCGCCGATCCTCGGTCCACTGCGAACGCACATCGATCACGCGCCCGTACACGACCGCCGATGACTCGTTGACGAGCTGCTCGAAGCTGAGCGGCGCGACCGTTGTGGCGCCAACGGTTGACATCAGGCCGATCACGCAGACTGCGATCCAGGCATGGCTACGCATGCCTCGAGTGTATGACATCGAGCACCGCGTCTGCGGCGCGATCACTCGCGCCGGGACCGCCGAGCTGGGCGCGCACGCCATCGAGCGCGGTGGTCATCGCCTCGCGATACGGCCGATCGTTCATCAGCCTGGCGGCTTCGTCGGCAACCGCGTCGGGCGTGCATGCGTCCTGGATCAGCTCGACCACGATGCGGCGCCCGGCGATCAGGTTGACCATGGCGTACATCTCGACCCTGGCCAGCCTGATGCCCAGTCGATACGTCATCGGCGACAGTTTGTAGAGCACCACCATAGGCGTGCCGTGGAGCGCCGCCTGCACGGTCGCCGTCCCTGACGCCGTCACGACCGCGTCGCTGGCATTCAACACATCGTCGGTCTGGGCATCGGCGATGCGGATGGTGACGCGCGACAACCCGAATGGCTCGAACAGTCCGTCATCCAGGTTCGGCGCGCGCGCGACGATGAATTGCGCGCCGGCGACACGCTCGGCAATCGCCGGCAGCGCCCGGGCGATCACCGGGGCCAGGCGCTCGAGCTCGTTGGCGCGGCTGCCGGGCAGAAGGGCCATCACCGGTTTGGCGGGATCGAGATTGAGTTTTCGCAGGAACTGCTCGCGAGAGTGGCGCGGCTTCGCCAGATCCAGCAACGGATGACCGACGAAGCGAACATCCATGCCCTGCCGCTGGTAGATGGCTGTCTCGAACGGAAAAATCGGCAGCACGCGATCGACATGGCGCCGCATCTGGCGGATGCGTCCGGGCCGCCATGCCCAGAGCTGCGGGCTGATGTAGTAGATGACCGGAATGCCCAGCCGCTTGATGCGGCTCATCAGCCGGAAGTTGAAGTCGGGATAGTCAATGACGACGAGGGCGTGCGGCTGGCGTGTCTGGGCGGCCTTGACCAGCCGCTTCATGGTCATCAACGAGCGCGGCACCACGCTGAGCGCCTCGGTCAGGCCGGTGACCGCGAGGCCATGAAAGTCTTCGATCAGCCGGCCGCCGGCGGCGGCGAAGCGCTCGCCGCCGAGCCCGAATACCTCGACATCGGGCTCACGCCGGCGCAGTGCTTCGATCAGCGCGCCCGCGTAGAGATCCCCGGACGCCTCGCCGCACGACAGCATCACCCGTCGCGCGCCGCTGGAGCTCAACGGGGTCCTGAACGCTTCACGAAATCCGGGGCCAGCAAGTCAATGCCCTCGATCGGAATCCGCTCGAAGCTGCCGAAGCCGACGCCCTTGAGGTCGCCGACGAACCGGTCGGCGTTGCCAACCAGCACGATCGACAACTGCGACGGACGGATAAACCATCGCGCGACGCGTTGAAGCTCATCAGGCGTGACCTTGAGAATGCGCTCGCGATAGCGGGGCAGCTCCTCGACCGGCAGCTCGTAGAACAGCTGATTGAGCACCTGGGTCGCGATCTGGTCAGGTACTTCGATGGTCAGCGGGAAGTGGCCGACCATGTAGTCCTGCGCGCCCTCGAGCTCGCCGTTGCCGACGCGCTCGCGCTGCAGGCGCGTGAACTCGTCCACCACGACCCGCAGCGCCTCGGCGGTGTTCGCCGTCTGGGTATCGGTTTCGGCAATCACCGCTCCGGCCCACTTGAAGGTGTCGAGGTCGGCGGAGGCGCCGTAGGTGAGCTGCTTTTGCGAGCGCAGCACTTGCTGCAGCCGGTTCGCGCCCTCGCCGCCCAGGATTTTCACGGCTTGATCGACGGCTTCGTAGTCATTGTGTTTGCGGGGAATGGCGATATGACCGACGCGAATCTCGGTCTGGACCGCGTCCTTCTTGTCGATCACGACCACCCGGCGCGTCGCATCCGGCGGCTCGGTGACGTTCAACGCCGGCACCTCGCCCGGTTTCCACGCGCCGAAGTACTTCTCGAGGCCGGCCATTGCCTCGGCCGGTGTGATGTCACCGACCACGGCAATCAACGCGTTGTTCGGCACGAAGTAGCGCTGGTGATACTCGACCAAGTCGGCGCGGGTCAGTGCGGCGAGCGATTCGGCCGTGCCGGCGCCGGGCATGCCGTAGGGATGAAAACCGTAAATCAGCCGATCGATCACGCGATCGGCGACCGATTCCGGGGCCTCCGCCGACACTTTCAGGGCCGATAAGGCCTGGTTGCGCTGCCGTTCGATCTCTTCCGGCGCAAACGTCGGTCGCTGCACGACATCAGACATCAGCCGGAGGGCAATCTCGTAACTGTCCTTCATCACGACCGCGTTGACGTAGCTGAGATCGGTGCCGGCGCCGGTATTGAGCGCGCCGCCGATGAAGTCAATCTCTTCGGCGATCTGTTCCGCCGTCCGGGTGCCGGCGCCCTGATCGAGCAGCGTCGCGGCCATCATCGCCAGGCCGTATTTGCCCTTGGGATCGTGCGCCGCGCCGGCGCGAACGATCATCCGCACGCTGATCGCCGGCTGCTCGTTCTGGCTGACCAGTACGACCTGCATGCCGTTGGCGAGCTTGCGGAGTTCGTACGACGGAACGGTGACCGGCCGCGCCGGCAGCGGCCGCGGCGGATTGTCGCGCGGCCATTCGACTCGATTCTGCGCGCGTTCCGCGCGCAGAATCTCCCTCATGGCTTCGCCATCGAACCTGAGCAGCGACTTGCCGGCGACGATGCCGGTCAGGGCGCCGACAATGCCGAGCGTGGCAACGGCGCGCCTGGTCACTGCTCGACTCCCCCGCGAGGGTTGATGCGCATGACGAGGCGGCCCTCGGCTACGAAGTACTTCTGTGCCACGCGCTTGACGTCGTCCAGCGAGACCTTCAGAAAGGTGTCGAACTCGCCGTCTGCGGAGGCTATGTCTTTCTGGATCACTTCCGCGTGCCCGAGCTGAGACGCCTTCTCTTTGATCGACAGCCGGCTGACGATGTAGTCGCGCGAGAACTGGTTCTTGGCGCGCTGCAGCTCGCGCTCGGTGATGCCCTGGGTCTTGAGTTTGTCGAACTCGGCGATCAGCCCCTTCTCCACGTCATCCGCCGATTTGCCGGGATTGACGAGGGCGACGGCGGAGAAAATGCCGGGCTGCTCCAGAAAGCTGCTCGACCCAAACGCCGTCAGCGCCAGGCCGGTCTCGTAGACCAGCTTGCGATAGATGCGTGACGTCTGCCCGTCCGACAGCGTCTTCGACATCACGAACATCGGATAGGAGTCCGGGTGGCCGTTGTACGGCACGTGATACGCGACCACGACGGCCGGCAGCGGCCAGGGCTGCTCGAGCGCGACGCGCTTCTCCTTGGTGTGAGGCGGCTCTTGCGGGATGTCGCGCGGCACCGGCTTGTCGGCCTTGGGCACGCGCGCAAAGTACTGGTTCACCAGGCTGGTGACGGTGTCAACGTCGAAGTCACCGACCACCATCAGCGTCGCGTTCTCCGGCACGTAGTAGGTCTTGTAGAAGTCCCGTACGTCGTCGATGGTGGCGGCATTGAGATCGTTCATGCTGCCGATCACCGGGTGCTTGTAGGGATGCACGTCGAACGCATGAAAGGTAATCAGTTCGTTGAGCAGCCCGAACGGCGGGTTCTCGATGCGCATGCGGCGCTCTTCCTTGACCACTTCGCGCTCGGCGACGAACGTCTTCTCATCGATGCGCAGCGACGCCATCCGATCGGCCTCCATCCACATCACCAGCGGAAGGTACTGCGCCGGCAGCGTCTGCCAGAAGACCGTGGTGTCTTCGTTGGTATAGGCGTTGGCCTGACCGCCGACCGAGGCGATGATCGAAGTGTGCTGTTCGGGCTCGACATTGCGCGAGCCCTTGAACATCAGGTGCTCGAAGAAGTGCGCGAACCCGGTCCGTCCGGGCTTTTCGTTCTTCGAACCGACGTGATACCAGAGCTCCACGTGCACAATCGGCGTCGATTTGTCCTGGTGCAGGATCACGACCAGCCCGTTCGGCAGCACCAGGCGCTGGTACTCGAGCTTTGGCGGACGAATCGCCGCCTGCAACGGCACGTACTGGACCACGACCGCCACTGCCATCAGAGCGAGCAGAAGCACGGTGAGCTTTTTCATTCCCAATCCCTGGTTCCTGATCCCAGATCTCTACTTTTCCTCGAGCTTCGTCAACCGCTCGTCGAGCGCGCGGAGTTGCTTGCGCAGCTCGGGGAGCTTGCGAAACACCGCCGAGGAGCGGCGCCATTCGCCGTTGTCGATCGCCGGATAGCCGGATACGAACGCATCCGCATCCACTGAATTGGTGATGCCGGACTGTCCGACCGCCTTGGCGCGATCGCCGATCGTCAGGTGACCGCCAACGCCAACCTGTCCGCCGAACACCACGTGATCACCGATCACCGTGCTGCCGGCGATGCCGACCTGCGCGGCCAGCAGCACGTGCCGCCCCAACACCACGCCGTGGCCGATCTGGACGAGGTTGTCGATCTTCGTCCCGGCCTTGATGCGGGTCTCGCCGACCGCCGGACGATCGATGGTCGTGTTGGCGCCGATCTCGACGTCGTCTTCAACGACCACCGGTGCGGTCTGCGGAATCTTTTCGTGCGAGCCGTCCGGCCGCTGCGCAAACCCGTAGCCGTCGCTGCCGATCACCGCGCCGTTCTGGACGATCACGCGATCGCCCAGCGTGCAACGCTCGCGTATCGAGACGTGCGCATGAATGATACAGTCGCCGCCGACGATCGTGCCGTCGCCGATCACCGCGTGGGGGTGAACGATGCTACGGGCGCCGACGCTCGCGCCCGATCCGATCACCGCGAGGGCGCCGATTGTGGCCGATGGGTCAACCCGCGCATCGCCGGCGACCACAGCGGCCGCGTGAATGCCGGCGGCCGGCGGCCGGCTGGGCAACAGCGCTTGCGCGGCGCGCGCGAGTGTCAGGTATGGGGTTGGGCTCCAGATCACCGCACAGGGCGCGGCGACGGCGCCCGCCCTGAGCGAAGTCGAAGGGTCGCCGTTCATGATGACCGCGCTCGCCCGGGTCGCGGCAAGCTTGGCGGCATATTTGGGATGGGCCAGGAAGGTCAGATCGCCTGGACCGGCGTCCTCGAGCGTCGCCACGCGGCAAATCTCGATGGTGGCATCCCCTTCCACAGGGCAATCCAGACGCCGTGCCAGCTCGCCAAGGGTCACGAAGTTGAGAATACCATTGCCCGGCCGGAGGCCGGGCCAAGCGACACTGCCCTAGCGAGGCGTCGCCGACCGCGCCAGCCATGGCGGCGCGTCGCCAGCCATCTGCTCGACGAAGCGGGCCATGCGAGGCAAATGCAGGCGTTCGGAAACTTCCTTGATCACCCGGTGGCGCGCCTCCGCGTCGAGCGAGAACGCGCGCCGGAGATCGGTCAGCGCCGCATCCGGTACGACCGTCCATGTAATGTGATGCAGGCCGCGCACGGCCCCGCGCCACGCCAGAAAATGCCCGACGACGGTGAAGGTGAAGAGGTAGCCGAGCACATTGGGCCCGGGCACAAGTGCGAGCGGGGTGACCGCAATCAAGACCAGGCTATGCAGGATCATTCTGTTGCGATGGCGGTCGGCATCACGCTTCATGCCGGCGCGCATGATCGCATCAGCCTTTGCGGCGGCGAGATCGCGGTCGGCATGCAGGTTGACGGCGTCCGCCCTGCGCAGATGCCACAGCAGACGCTGCTCCGCGACGCGCTCGGCAATCCAGCGCATACTGCGCTTATGCATGCGGCCGAGGAAGGTCCTCGGCTCCTCTATCGACCGCTGGTGACGCGCGCGCTCGGCTTCCCGCAGCTGCTCGTTGAACCGCGCCCGCATCCGCGCGAAGAATCCCTGGCCCTGCAGCTCGTCTGTCTCGTCCTGCTCCGCCGCCTCGAAGTAGCACTCGAACCGGTCGCGACCGACCGGGACCAGGTACACATCCATCGTTACTTTGGACGGCGAATCGGCCGCCGAGTTCGCGGAAACTCCGCGGGTACCGGCGGTCTGCCGGCCTGTTCCCATGCACCGGTGATGACTGCCGCCACCGCCGCAATCGCAACATTCAGACGGCGCTCCAATGTCGGCAAGGTGCCTTTGGCAAGGGCCTCGAAGTAGGCATCGTCATAGAACTCGCGGCCCTGGGCCGCCGCTTTGTCGGAGGCGAGCACGTTCGGAACATCTTTACTGCCGGACAGGAGCGCATCGAATAGGAAGTCGCGCGGATTCGAGACCGGCGGGATCGCTGGCGGCGCAATCGTCAACTTCTGCCTGTTGCGCTCGAACAACTCCGCCTCCCAGCGCGAATGAATACCGCGCTGATCGGTGAGCTGGCCGTCGTAGTTCACAGCGGAGTGAAGCGGCACATGTCCGTCGGCGACGTAATGCGCGATGACGGCTGAATACAGCACGATGTTGTCGAGGGCGTAACCCGGCGGGTCCGTGCGCTCGAGCGATTCGAACTCACGCTGCAGCCGCCCGTAGAACTCTGCGGTCCGCCACGGCAGCAGTCCCTGCGTGTCGATGAATTCCTTGCCGAATTTCTGCACCGCCGCGGAGTAGTCGCGCGGCAGTTCGTTGAACGGAAAGGGACCGAACGCCTCGTGATCGATATCGAGAAAATGATTGGGCGGCTCCTGCTCCCAGCCGACGGTGCGCCAGAGATCGGGATCAATGGCGCGCTCGACAACGAAGGCGCGACGCTTTTCGAACAGCGGCCGCAGTTCCGCCGGCAACAGCGCAATCATCCGGTCGGCGATGAACTTGTGCGCCTCGAAGCCCCAGGCGGAGACCGATGACGGCAGGACGACCAGTCCGGCCAGTACCGCGGCGGCAATGCGCATGCGCCCTATTGTACTGAGGTCTCGATCGCCCGTTGAGCGGGAGGACTGAAGTCCTTCCTACGGCTCGAGTTGCACTGCCGACCAGCCGTAGGGCCCCGCGTTCGCGTACCTGTAGTCATTGATCCAGACGGCGCCGTCAGGGCCGGCCTGGACGAAAGGAAAACGCGACCAGCGCAAGAACGCGCGCGCCCGCGGCAACTGCAGCAGCGTCTGCACGTCGGCGCCGGTCATGCCCTTGTCCATGCCGAATCCCGCGGGACGGAAATGCGGCAGCGGGTCGAACCACAAATTGCCCTTTTCATAGCGATCGCCGATGTCGACCACGACTTCCCGCCGAAACGGATTGATCACCACCGGCGTCACCATGAAGCGCGTGTCCGCTGGGCGTCCGGCCCGCGCCAGCTCGCCCGCCACCTCGCGGCGGGCGAGGCCATTCGAGAGCCACATGGCCGCCACGTAAGCCGCCGCCAGCCAGGCCCCAACGCGTGCCGGCCGGGGACGGCGCTTCGCCAGCCACCATCCGAGACCCAGCGACAGATACAGCCACGGATCGATGATGTAGAGGGCGTCGCCGTAGAACCACCGTTCCGAGAACGGCATCAGCAGCCGAACCCCATAACTGTTCATGAGATCCATGAACACGTGGAGCAGCACGCCGATGTACGCGAGCAGCAGAATCTGGCCCGGCCTGACCGGCTGACCTGATGACCCGATAACCTGATGGCCTGACGACCTGGCTCGATAGCGGTCGTAGAGCACGATCGTGCCGGTCAGCGCGATCGGCAGGGTGAGTTGCGCCAGCACGCCATGCGTCCAGCCGCGGCGAAACGACATCGCCAGCGTGTCGGTGGCAAACACCGCGACGTCGAGGTCAGGAAGATTGTTGGCAATGACCAGCGTGCTGGTGGCCAGCGCAGTGCGACGGTTGAGGCCGGCACGGCTGAGAGCCATGCCGACCAGGGAATGACAGAGGTTATCCATCCGCACTTCGCGGCCTAGGGCCGCTTCGGCGCGACAGGCTCGTTCCGAGCCTGGGCCCGACGTTGTAGGTAGGCCTGCTGCGCTTGGTCGCGGAGGTCCTTTCTCAGCACCTTGCCAACGTTGGATTTCGGCAAATCGTTGCTGAAGACGACCAGACGCGGCACTTTGTACCCGGTCAGTGACTGCTTGCAGTGGTTGCGAATGGCCTCTTCGGTCACCGCTTCTTCCTTCTTCGTGACGAACGCCACGACAATCTCGCCGCACTCGTCGTCTGGCACGCCCACAACGGCGGTATCGGCTACGCCGGCATGGGTGGCGATGACCGCTTCAACTTCGTTGGGATAGACGTTGAAGCCGCTGACGAGAATCATGTCCTTCTTGCGATCGACAATCTGGATGTACGAGTCTTCATCCATCTTCGCGATGTCTCCGGTGGCCAGCCATCCGTCGCGCAACACCTTTGCGGTTTCATCCGGACGCTGCCAATAGCCCTGCATCACTTGTGGGCCCTTGACCCAGAGCTCGCCCGGCTCGCCCGGCGCGGCGTCGCGGCCCTGGCTGTCGACCAGCCGCACATCGGTGCCCGGCACCGGCACGCCGATGGCCTCTCGCTTGGGCCGCTGGAACGGATTCAGCGTGGCCACTGGCGATGTCTCGGTCAGGCCGTAGCCCTGATAGATGGGGGTCTTGGTCATCGCCTCCCACCGCTCGCCGATCACCGGCACCAGGGCCATGCCGCCGGCCACCGAACCGCGAAGCGACCAATTCGGTTTTTCCTTGAACCACGGTTCGTGCATCAAGCCGGCAAACAGCGTGTTGACGCCGGTGAACCACGTGATCGGCTCGTTCAGCATCACCGCTTTCAAATTCGAGAGCGGCCGCGGGCTCGGCACGAGTACATTTCGCCCGCCGGCGAGATAGAAGATCATCAGATTCGCGGTAAAGGCGAAGATGTGGTACAGCGGCAGCGCCGTCAGCATCACCTCTTCGCCGAAGCGCAGGAACGGCCTCCACATCTCGAGGCCCTGGATGGTGTTGGCCACCAGGTTGCCGTGCGTCAGTGTCGCGCCCTTGGCGACGCCGGTCGTGCCGCCGGTGTACTGCAGCGCGGCGACGCTCGAATGATTTAGCGACTGCGCGTAGAGCAATGGATCCGCGCCGGCGGCGATGCGATCGGCGCCGGCGGACAGCGCCGCCGCAAACGTCGTGTGCCCGAACGTGATCGGCGGCATCATCTTCTTGTATTTCTGCACCGCCCGCACGAGCAGGCGCTTCAGCGGCGGCAGCAGGTCCGAGATGCCAACGACGACGACGGTCTTGATCGAGGTCTTCGGCAGCACCTCGGCGACCTTCGGCGCGAATAGATCGATCACGATCAGCCCAGCGGCGCCGCTGTCGGTGAACTGATGCACCATCTCCGTCGTCGTGTACAACGGATTGGTATTCGCCATGACAAGGCCGGCCTTCAACGTGCCGAAGACGGCAATCGGATAGGCCAGGCAGTTCGGCATCTGGATCGCGACGCGATCGCCGGCCTTGAAGCCGGCCACTTCCCGCAGGTAAACGGCGAACTGATCGGACAAGCGATCGGTTTCCGCGAAGGTGATGCTGCCCTGCGACCCGTTTACCAGGGCCAGCGTGAAGGCCCGCTGCCTCGCGTAGGTGGCGGAGGCCTCACGAATCGCGGCTGGCATGTGGGGATACTTGAGAGGCCCGAGATCGTGTGGCGTGCCGGGCGGGTAGAATTTGGTCCACGGGCGAGCTGGGCTGGTCATGGTTGGGGCGCAATTCTTGCACAGGATCGGCGTGAACATATGACCCGAAAACTGCCGATTGCGGTGTTCGCGGCTCTGTTTTCTGCCGGAATCGCCTGCAGCACGCTTCCGGGCAGCGGGCCAACCACGCCCACACCAACCCCGACCGGGGGACCCATCTTTTACACCGCCATTGGCGCAAGCGACGGGATTGGGTTTGGCAGTTCAGCCCCTTGCGTTCCGCTCGCCCCGGACTGCATTGACGGCAAGGGATACGTGCAAAGCCTCGCTCGCAGCCTCAAGGCGACGGGGCGCGAGTTCGGCTGGCGAAACCTGAGCCTGCCCGGCTCGGTGCTGAGCAAGGCCATCGAGGAACTGGCGCGCGACGTCGGGACACCCATCGAATCGCTGGTCGGGAACTTCATCGAGCGGCAGGCGCCGTTCGTGCCGACCAACACGACACACGTGACCATCTTCGCGGGCGGCAACGACTCCAACGTCATCGCCCGCGCTGCCCGCGCGGGACGGGGCGGCAGCGACCCGAACGGTTACGTCGACGCGCAGGTGCGCCAATGGGGCACCGATCTCGAGGATCTCATCGCGCGCATCCGTGCCCGGGCGCCGAACGCCCGCATCGTCGCGTTGAACATGATCAACCTGGCGGGCGCGCCATACCTGGCGGCGAATACGACCACCGAGAAAAGCCTGATGCAACGCGTCGCAGTCGGCATCTCCGACCGGGTCAACGCCCTCACCTCTCGTAACGTGCTCGTCGTCGACTTGATGTGCGACGCGCGTTTGTACGCCTCGTCCGCCTATGCCGCCGACGGATTCCATCCGGGTGATACCGGCTATACCATAATCGCCGAGGACGCCTTGCCGGCGTTGCGGGACGGCGCGGCCAGCTCTCCGAACACCGGATGCGCCCAAAGGCGGCTGTTTCCCTAACGGCGCTCGCTGGGTCATTCACACTAATTCACGTCACTCAAAACGTGCGTCTTGCGCACGTTGAGGCCTTCAGTCTGCATGATTTGGCCGCTATTTGGACGATTCATAGGTCCGAGATTGCAGACTGATATCTAAATCGTGCATACTTGCGCATTCACGCCTTCCGCGTGGCGCGCTCCGGCGTGCTTCGGCGAGACGGGCTCAGAGCAGTCTATCCAGAGGGGCACATCACACATGGGATCCGCAGCACTCGGTGAGGCAATCAAGGGCATACGGCATTGGGCCATGGACAGCGGGCGAACCGCGCAGACGATGACGCAGGTCAAAGACATTTTTGGCGCGCGCGTTTTCAACGACCAGGTCCAGCAGGCCCGGCTGCCGAAGGCCGCCTACCAGGCGCTGCGCGACACCATCACGCGCGGCACGCCGCTCGATGCCGCGACGGCGGATGCTATTGCCAGCGCGCTGAGGGACTGGGCGGTCGAAAACGGCGCGACGCACTTCACCCACTGGTTCCAGCCGCTGACCGGCATCACGGCCGAAAAGCACGACGCGTTCTACAACCCGACCGCCGACGGCAAGGCCATCGCCGAGTTCCGCGGCAAGGAACTGGTCCGCGGCGAGCCCGACGCCTCGTCATTCCCGTCCGGTGGCATGCGCAGCACCTTCGAGGCACGCGGCTACACGGCGTGGGATCCGACCAGCCCGCCGTGGCTGCTGGTCAACAACAACAGCGCGACCCTGGTGATCCCCACCGCGTTCGTCAGCTGGACCGGCGTGGCACTCGACAAGAAGACACCGCTGCTCCGCTCGATGGAGGCGCTGTCGGCGCAGGCCGTCCGCGTCCTGAAACTGTTCGGATCGAAGGCGACACGGGTTACGGCGACGTTCGGCCCCGAGCAGGAGTACTTCCTGATCGACAACAACTTCTATTTCGCCCGGCCGGACTTGCTCAACGCCGGCCGCACGCTGTTCGGCGCCAGGCCGCCGAAAGGCCAGGAGCTCGAAGATCAGTACTTCGGCTCGATTCCCGAGCGGGTCCTGTCGTATATGGCCGAGGTCGAGGCCGAGCTCTACAAGTGCGGCGTGCCGATCAAAACGCGTCACAACGAAGTCGCGCCGTCGCAGTACGAAGTGGCGCCGATCTTCGAGAGCGCCAATGTCGCCACCGATCATCAGATGATGACCATGGAGACCATGAAGCGCGTCGCGCCGAAGTACGGGCTGGCCTGCCTGCAGCACGAGAAGCCGTTCGCCGGCGTCAACGGATCGGGCAAGCATCTCAACTGGTCGATCGGCGACGACCTGGGCAACAACCTGCTCAGTCCGGGCGACACGCCGCACGACAACATGCAGTTCCTGTTCTTTTGCACCGCCGTGATTCGCGCGGTCGATGTCTGGCAGGGCCTGCTCCGCTACTCGATCGCCCACGCCGGCAACGACCATCGGCTCGGCGCCAACGAGGCGCCACCGGCCATCCTGTCGGTGTTCCTCGGCGACATGCTCACCGACATTTTCGAGCAGGTCGAGAAGGCCGGCGAGGCCAAGAGCACCAAGAGCGGCGGCGTGCTCGACATCGGCGTCGGCGCGCTGCCCAAGCTGCCGCGCGATGCCGGCGATCGCAACCGCACGTCGCCGTTCGCCTTCACCGGCAACAAGTTCGAGTTCCGCGCCGTCGGCTCAACCCAGAATGTGGCGCTGCCCGGCACGTGCCTCAACGTCGCGGTCTGCGAGTCGCTCGACGTGCTCGGCACCGAACTCGAAAGCCGCCTGAAGAAAGGTGAGAGCCTGGAGAGCGCCGTCAAGGCGATCCTCAAGACAACCATCAAGAAGCACAAGCGGATCATCTTCAACGGCAACGGCTACTCCGCCCAGTGGCAGAAGGAGGCCGGCAAGCGCGGACTGCTGAACCTCAAAAACACCGTCGACGCGCTACCGGAAGTCGTCAAGCCGGAAGCGGTCAAGGCCTTCGAGAAGTACAAGGTCCTGACCGAGGCGGAGCTGCACGCGCGCTATGAGATCAGCCTCGAGACCTATAACAAGACCATTAACATCGAAGCGCAGCTGATGGTGCTGATGGCCGACCGCTACATCCTCCCCTCAGCCCTTCAGTACCTGAAACAGGTAGGCGAAGCGGTCGCCGCCGCCAAGGCCGGCGGCGCGCCGACCAGGGAAGTCAGGAAAACGCTGATCTGGCTGGTCAAGGCGATCGATCAGTTCCGCGCGCAGACGGTGAAGCTCGAGCAGGCCGCCGCGCACGGCGGCGGATCGGCCAACAAGCACGCCAAGTACATGCGAGACACCGTCGTGCCGGCCATGGCGAAGCTGCGCGAACTGGGCGATCAGCTCGAACTCGCCGTGCCACACGCGCTATGGCCGCTGCCCACCTACCGGGAGATGTTGTTCGTGAAATAACAGGTCATCAGGGCATCAGGGGATCGGATTTGGGGGTACCCTAAGTCCGGTCCTTTTCGTGTACGGGCTCATCATCTTCTTCGTCGCGCTTGCCGTGCGGCTGCTCCACGTGTGGCAGCTCCGCGACTCGCCGTTCTTCGACACGCTGCTCGGCGACGCGAACGGCTACGATCAGTGGGCGCAGCGACTGGCGGCAGGCGACTGGGTCGGCACCGAGGTTTTCTATCAGGCGCCGCTCTATCCGTACTTCCTCGGCCTGATCTACACCGTCTTCGGCCGTGATCTTCTCATCGTCCGCATCGTCCAGGCGCTGATCGGTTCGGCATCGTGCGTCCTGCTCGGCCTGGCTGCCGCGCGGCTGGTCCCGACGCCCGAGGACCGACGGGGATTGTTCTCGCGGCCCGTTGGTCTTGCCGCCGGCCTGGGCCTGGCGCTGTGGGCGCCGGCAGTATTCTTCGACAGCCTCCTGCAAAAGGCCGTGCTCGACATGTTCTTCATGTGCCTGTCGCTGTGGCTGATTGCCGGCAGTATCGGTCCGCCTGAAGACGGACCCTCACAGGATTCCTCGGGGTCACAGACCAACCCTGTGGGGTGCGGCTTCAGCCGGACCAGTGGGCTTGCGCTTGGCGGCTCCATGGCGGCGCTGTCGCTCTCTCGCGAGAACGGATTGCTGCTGATTGCTGTCGTTGCGCTCTGGCTGGGCATCCAGCACCGCCGTCACCTTGGCTACTTCGCCGCTGGGCTCGCGATCGTGTTTGCCCCGGTGGTCGCCCGGAACTACGCCATCGACGGTGGCTTCTATCTCACGACGTCGCAGTTCGGCTCGAACTTCTACATCGGCAACAACCCGAACGCCGACGGCACCTATGCGTCGATCCGCTTCGGCCGCGGGTCGCCGGAGTTCGAGCGGATCGATGCCACGGAAGTCGCCGAACAGGCGGTGGGTCGAACGCTGTCGCCCTCAGAGGTGTCGAGCTTCTGGACCGGCAGGGCTTTGGCCTTCATCACCGGTGAGCCGCTGAAGTGGCTGACGCTGACCGGACGAAAGGTCTTGCTGCTCTTCAACCGCTCGGAAATGGTCGACACCGAGGCGCAAGAGAGTTACGCGGAGTTCTCTACGCCACTGCGGCTGCTCGGGTGGGTGACACACTTCGGTGTCCTGGTGCCGCTGGCAGCCCTCGGAGTGTTCGTCACGTGGCCGGATCGGAAGCGCCTGTGGATCGTTTACGCGCTGGCAGTCACGTATGCGGCAAGTGTGGTGATGTTCTTCGTGTTTGCACGGTACCGATACCCCCTGGTGCCGTTCCTGCTGCTGTTTGCGACGATCCCCTTCGATTCAAAGGCGCGCGAACATGTCGCGCGCCTTTTCACTCAGGGTTCGCCTCGGCTCGCGCTCGTGGCGGCCACCTTGAGCGCTCTCGCGCTCGCGAACGTGGCGCTGCTGTCGCCGACGCTCATGCAGGCGATCACCGAGAACAACCTCGGCGCGGCTCTGCACGAGCTGCAGCGCTACGACGACGCCATCGCGCATCATGAGCGGGCGATTCAGCTGCGGCCCGACTACGCGCCGGCCTACAACAATCTCGGCGCCGCGCTGCGCGCCGCCGGCCGGCTGGACGAGGCCATCGCCCGCTATCAACAGGCCCTCGAACGGAAGCCCGATTTCGCGAGCGCCAGCTACAATCTGGCCAACGCTCAGCTCGAACAGGGCAAGGCCGGCGATTCGGTCGAGAGCTTCCGGCGCTCGCTGGCGTCGAATCCGAATTCAGTCGAGGCGCA
>Ga0233424_10001573_pt1 | contig 19224 bp, 14 predicted proteins | sample Watercolumn_Towu_FD_181011 | JGI IMG/M metagenome (GOLD analysis project Ga0233424, IMG submission 181011) | Freshwater microbial communities from Lake Towuti, South Sulawesi, Indonesia - Watercolumn_Towuti2014_125_MG | ecosystem: Environmental > Aquatic > Freshwater > Lake | place: Indonesia...
TTACGAGCATGGTTTCTGCAATGTTTTGATGAATAATATTCGTTTCCTCGGTAACTCAATCTCGCGGATTTTCGTTCCTGAGCCTTTCTTTGCTTTGCTGTCGTGACTTTTTAAGGGGTAACTAATTAATATTATTCAAGAAATTCACTGCAACTTTAAAAATAAAAATCCCACGTATTGTTCATACGTGGGATAAGATAAATACTTGGAAAATTACGATTACTTCAATAACAACATCTTTCGAGTTTCTGAAAAATTATCTCCCTGCACACGATAGAAAAATACTCCCGAATGTACACTTGTTCCGAAACTATTTGTTCCGTCCCATGTGAACTTTGTTTCACCGGCATTTGCATTTCCGTTGAAAAGTGTTTTTACTTCATTTCCAAGTATATCGTACACTACAATTTTGATACTTGATTTTTTGGCAAGCGTTATACGAATTGTCGTCGTTGGATTAAACGGATTAGGATAGTTTTGTTCAACTTCATATCCTTTGGGAAGATATTGCATATAATTCCGAACATCGTTGGATACGACTGATACAACCGCACGCACCATAACATCTTCTGTTGTGCCAAAACGATTTACACCCCATCCCGAAGTGATTTCCCATCCACGGTTTGAAAGTGGCTGTGTTTGGTCCATGGCGTACGTATGTTGACCGGTTTCACCAATATAGAACTTTCCCGATTCTACTACGATATTTTTTGAACCAAAATATGCTTTGTTGATTCCAGCGATTGGAGATGCAATAATTGATGAATCAAGTACTGTTCCTGGAGAACCTTGAGAACCATCATCATCAACTACATAAATCGTAAGCGTTTGACCGGCAGTAACTGTTTGAATTCTTACATAAGCGGATTCAATTTTTACAGGAACGGGAACTTCAAATTCATTTCCAAATCCACCGGAACTTCCCCACGAACGTCCTGTTCCATCGAGCACATTATCATCGTATGCTAATACAATGGGTGTCCCCGGAATTGCGTTGATAACATTCATCTCTGTAGTTTTTACATTATTAGAGGCAAGTACGTCGCCGGTTGCTTCGACACGAAATTGACCGGAATGTACTGCTGATTGTGTTGGTAAAAATGGCTTCGAAAAAGTTATTGCTTTCGTAACTCCAGGTGAAAGTGTATCAACGAACACAGTGTCGCGAAGCAATGTTGTTACGCCGCGTGATATTGTGTGTCGAACGCGAACATTTGTTAAATTCGCAGTTCCGAAATTTTTCACAAATGCAGAAATTGTATTATTGACATTTGCTTGAAGAAAAACTGCGCCATTCATATTATTAAATCCACCAATGACTCCAGCGTCAACAATTTGCAAACCGGTATCTATTGTTTTCTTAATTCTAACTGCGGTTCCGCTTGCATAGCGAGTTGGGTCAATTGTTCCGCTTGCGAAATAGTAACTCAATCCAATTGTTCCTGTAATATTTTCAATTCCCATCGTAATATTACTTTCAGAAGCAAATGTTCCGTTTCCTGTGTGTTGTCCATATTGAAACGTGATTGAACTATCTGTTTTCGATAATATCACTTGGAAAGAATATGTAGGACGTGGATTTGGTGGAGTTTGAAACCATTCAATTGCATCTACCCAACTGATGACTGCAGAATCAACGCTGTTTGTCCAAAAATAAACTCTGGAATTATACGGACCAATTACGTTAGGGCTAAAATCATAATCTGTACCAAGTGGTGCAATGACATCATTGGGAGGAGTTGAATTCGGAAACTGTGTAAATGCAGCAGCAAGATTTCCGATAGTTGGCTCAAAACCAATCCATCCATTTGAACCGATTTGGAGTCTTGTAACATCATACCAATAGTAATGAAATGTAAAACCTAAATTGAAAAATCCAACTGCGTTATCATCTAATAAACCATTTACTCGTTGCCATCCGCTTGTGGAATCGAGCCAATTATAAACCGGTCCTCCGGGTTCAGTGCTTCTAACCCAAGTATAACCCCACGTATCTGGTGCGCTTGTATCGGGACTAATAACTTCTGGGCTCATTGCGTGTGAAAAAGGCAAAACATTTTTATTTTCGTTTTTGGAAAATACAAATGATGATGAAATAACTAATGCGATAATAAAAAATAGTGTGTATCTCATACGAGAATATTCCTTTCAGAGAATTTGTGAATAATTATTGTGAAAAAAAACTTGGATAAATGTAATAAGAGAGAACGACTAAAACAAGAAAACTCCGAATGTGAAAAATGAAATTTTTTTATCGAATAAAATCGGTAGAAAGTTTGAACCGAAATACTCTTGAGTCTTGCGCAACATACAAAACTCTGTCATAAAACGTTGCGCTTGCCGGAGAAGTAAGAAACGGCAAAACAGCATTCGGATGAATGGATTCGTTCTTCAATCTTCCTTTCGAATCAAATTTGAATACTGCATACCAATTGGTATCGGAAGTCGAATTCAAAATAAACACATCGCCGCGATTGGCATCGTACGTTCCGCCGGTTGCATTGGAAAAGAGATTCGGTCTTATGAAATCAACACGCTGTAACGGATTCGAAGGGTCAAAACCCGGAATCCATAATTCTTCAACGGAAGAATATTTCATCCAAATCGCGCCGTAAATAACTCCTTCCAGTGTTTGTGTAACGATAAAATTTTTCGAAAACGGAAATCCAATAAGTCCCGTTGGTTTATTGATAAATGTAATACTGGAACCAACGCCCGTTTGCAAATCAGAAATCTCTTTTATTTTTACATCATTTTTTTGAAACCAAATAATGCGTGAATCTGGGTCAATGGGACTACTGTTATCGGGACCAACGCGCGCAACGATAAACTGGTTATCGGAAACAACGATGATTCCTTTAAATCTTCGAGCAGGTTTTGCGCGTTCCTTCCAAACAGTTTTGATATTCGAGGTCGCAACATCGGAAAGTTTTAAACCGAATTTGGAAAGTTGAATTCGAAAAATTGCCGCAACGGTATCGTTTTGCACTTTCGTTTCGCCGCAAAAAAGCAAGTCGAGACGTGAATCCTGTGCAATTGCCGATGGATGAAACGCTATGGAATCATTTAAGGAAAGTTCGCCAAGTTTTATTCCGGCGATGTTCAGTTGATAAATTTTATTCGCATTGAAATCCGCAACGTACATCATTTGGTCGCCGCCAATTGCAATGGAAGAAATTTTATGAAAACCTGAAAACGGCGGCGATAACTCGACGTATGTTGTTTCATTGACGGAAACATTTTCATCCAACGGAAGCGTGGAAAAATCAAATTTCTTTTCGCAACTCGTCAGCAAGAAAAGAACGATAATAATTGTTGTTGCGAAATTTGTTTTTCTGGAAAATTGAAAAGGAAACATTCAGCAAAAAATTTATTGTGCAATACTCAATGAAATTCTATGCGCTCCTCCTAATCGCCAATAGTGTGTAAAGGAATAATCCACATTCACGTCCGTGAACGAAAGCGGGATAAAAAAACCAACGCCAAGCGAATAATCTTCTGCGCTTGTTTGGTCTTCGCCCAAAAGTTCTTGACCGAATGTGCGTTTCAATCCTCCGCGTAAAAATAAGGTATTGTTCCACGCATATTCAAAACCAACGCGCAAATTTTCTGCGTTGTCGTTCGGATGATTGATTTGCGCTGAAGCAGTGAGTCGCGTAAATTCTGTTTGATGTGGTTCAAACGCAAATCCCATTTTGAAAAGCGTAGGCGGCGAAAACGATTGAAATGAATGTATTTTTTTTCCGTCAAGAAGTTCAACAGTTCCTGCTGGAGTTGCGTTGTTCCCGAAATTCGTAACAACAACCGCAAATCTGCTTGTACCAATTCCGGTAAAATAATATGTTCCAATATCAACGAGCATACTTCGCATCGTTAACATATCTAACGTTTCTTCGATATATTTCAGTGAAACGCCGAACGAAAACTGTTCAGTCATTTTCCGCGCGTATGTTCCCGAAATCGCAATGTCGCCGAACGTAAAATATCTTCCCGTGCCGAACGGTTGCGTTTCCGTTGTTTGTTCCATATCATCCAAGTGCAGCGAAGTGAACGAAACTCCGATGGCATCTGCAGAAGTAAGATGATACACGCCGCCAAAAAATTCGTGCTGTATATCAACAAACCATTGCGTATGCGAGACGATAATTTGATTCGTTGCAAAATTAGTAATTGCCGCAGGATTCCAGTAGAGTGCAGAAGCGTCGTTGACAACGGCAGTGAACGATTCCCCCATTGCAGTTCCTCTTCCGCCAGCGCCGATTTTCAAAAATTGATATGCAGAAATTCCCGCACGTTGTCCTCCAAGATTGGGAATGAGTTGCGCATTGGATATGTGAACATAGATTACATAAAACCAAAGGAAGCAAAATATTTTTGCAAAATATTTTTTTAGCAGCGTTGATATTTTCATCGAAGTTACAACTAAAATCTCCATGAAATTCCTAAACGAAATGTGCGCGGATTTAAATATCTCGCAGGATTAAATGGAAACGGAGAAATCGGCTTTGTCAAATCGGGCCATCGCGGGTCGTTCCATGAATTGGAAAGCGGAACATCGTCGCCATACTCATACGCTTTTCCGGTTACGGGATTGATAATTTGAGAGTTTGCATTGTTCAATACGTTTTGTATTTCAAGCGCGAGTACAAGTTTTCCCAATTGTACATCAACAGTTTTTTCGATATTCATATCTATATAAAACCAATATTCGCCGATTCCTTGCAAATAATTTTTCGGTTCATCGCGATAAATATTTCTTGCAGGCTCATAATTGATGGAGTCCATTCCGACAAAAACCCATGGTGAATATCTTTTTCCCGATTGAAAAAATATTTTCGTGAACACATTGATATCTTCGAGTATTCCCTTCATCTCGAAGAGCGGTTTATTTTTCGGAACAGTAAAATTTAAATATGCTGAAAACTGAAACGGGCGGTCCCAATTCATAAAATTTTCGGTTACCGTTTCCCGCCGCGTTTCTTCTGTTCCGAAAATTTGTTCCGTCGCACTCGAACTTTTTCCTGTGCTTAAGGAATAGGAGCCGGAAAAGGTTCCACGAAACCAATCGCCTAATCGCTTTTTATACTCGAGTTCTATTCCGCGATTGCGCGCATAATCTTGATTGATGTACGTGTTGTAACTTCCTTTTGCACGCGGTCCGCGAAATTGAAACGATACCGATGAAACATAATCGAAAATATCTTTGTAATAGGTAGTAACCGAGAGAACATCATTTTCTGTTATTTGATAACGAATCCCAAGTTCATACGAAACGGTTGTTTCGGGATTCAAATTCGGATTTCCGATTGTTTGTGAAGAAGATTTTGCAGATGTCGCGCTTAATTTTGAATACACAAACTGCGGACGCGGAAGTTTGGAAGAATGTCCATACGAAAAAAACAATGATTGATTATCGGAAATGGGATGAGATATTCCCAGTCGTGGACTTATGCGCGCTTTCCATTTTCGGTTTGCTGAACGAAATCCGTTCTTCCAACTGAAATCGAATCCGGAAAACGTTTCGTTGAAATATTGTTGCCGCAAGTACGGAGCAACAAGCGTTTTCTGTGTACTTGCGGCAGCATCATCAACGTATTTTCCCGGGAACCAATAATCTAAACGTATTCCGCTGTTGAGAATCATTCCGGAAATTGTAAGACTGTTTTGCACATACATCGCTCCCATCGCGGGATACACAATATATTTATCGTTGTCAATACCGAGTTTTTTAATCCACGGTTGCGAAATATCTACGTACTGAATTTCCTGAAACTTCGCTTCGATTCCGGTTTTCAATTTATTGTTTTCAGAAAAATGATGCGTAACATCGCATTTCAAGGAATATTCGCGAAAGAAATGGTCGCGCCAAACGGAAGGACTTCCGATATCGTAAAATCCATCACCGGGAATTACTCGCAACGTTTCCGGTGAAGTTCGAAACGTATCAATCGGAAACGTTACAAAATCCTGCGGCTCCGCGTAATCATTCCAATCAACAACTCCATCACCGTTTTTATCTTGTCCATTATTGTCTCCGCGAACATGAGCAGTGTATAAACTAAACTGTAATTCGTAAAACGTTTTCGGACTAATCGTATTGGTAAATTGCAACGAGTAAAAATTATTGACAGAAGTAAATGTTGCCGCGCTATCGGGAATATTGCGAAACACATATTGAAATCCCGGCGTTGGCTCCACTCGTTCCAATGTTGCCTGAATTGTTTTGGTGTTTTGGTTTATGGTTGCGGATTGTGTTAATGAAAGCAACAATTTTGTTGTTGCCGATGGTTTAAAAGAAAAATTCGTGAGCCACGAAACACGATTATTTTGTCGCGGAGAAAACGTAGTTCCATAAAATATGGATGAATGTAATCCGTGAGGTGCGCTCACAAAATATCCACGGGGTTTCCCGAATTCCGTTTGCTGCATCCAACGCGTGTAATCATCAGAAAAATTTCCATCGAACGTTGCAAAAAAAAGGAGCGGACCAAGAGGACCGCTGAGATTGGCAGAAAAAACATCCAGATTAAAATTCGAAAGCGAATGATCATTGAAACCAAAATGGTCTCTGCGATAACTGATATTGCCGGAATAATTTTCCGTTCCTTCTTTTGTTTTTACAATGACAACTCCGGAAGTTGTTTGTCCATATTCCGCATTATATCCGCCGGTGAGAACTTCTACTTCTTTCATTGCATCGGAACCGAGTTGAAGTCCGAATCCAGAACCTGCAAGCGGATCCTGAACAGAAACACCGTTGATGAGATATGCATTTTCATACGTTCTTCCGCCGCGAATATGAATTTCATTATCGCTTTGTGTAACTCCGACTTGCAATGCAACAGCATCTTCTACGCGTTGAATTGCGGCGGCTTGCAAGTCTTCACTTGCTGTCGCTCTTCTGCTTGACGTTTCTTCAATATTAAATAACGGCTTCTCCCCTACGATAACAACTTCCTGGTCAATCGTCAACGAAGTTTCCTCGAGTTTGATATCAAGCGCTGTGGTTCTTCCTTCTTCAACTTTTACTGCGGAAAAAGTTTTTTGTGAATATCCGAGAAGCGTTGCCGTAATGACATACGTTCCCGGATTGATATTGTGAATTTTATAATTTCCGTCGAAATCTGATGATGCGCCGTAGTATGTTCCTTTCACTAATACATTGACGCTAGGAAGCGGCTCGTTTGTTTTTCTATCCGTTATTTTTCCAGAAATATTTCCTTTGGATTGCGACGAAACATTCGCATAGAAAAAGAAAAAAACAATAACAGTGAAGAAGTAATAGTTCATGAGTTGTTATTGCTTCTTAAAAATATTTCCAAATACCGTGTTGAAAAACGAAGGAAGATTTCCATTGCCATTCACTAAATGCAACGGAACTCCCATAAACACAAAGCGATTATTTGCATCAAGAACGCCAACGGTTGGAGAAAATTTGATATTCGTTTTCGAAATAAGAGAATCTATTTGATAAATCGGTACTGCAGTTGCGCGCGGATATAAATTTCTGAAAAAGAACAACGAATGAATGGAAGGATTTTGCTTAAACTGTAACTGCGGAAAATTCATCGTTGCGTTGATACTGGAAATTGTCGTATCTGCATAAGCGCGTGTTGCTGTGCTGTCATCGGATAAACTTACTGCTTCTATCGGCGCAAAACTTACAATGGAGCCGCGCGGGTCTGCAAGTGAAAATTGAAACGCTGTCGAAAATACAACTTTACCATTCGTTGCCGGGTCAACTGCATATTGAAACAACGGATTCGATGCAATACTCCAACTTGGCTCTTGTCCTGCATACCAAAACACATAACTGAATTGTTGTAATGTAAGTATAAATGCAGGGTCTAAATGAAATGGAATAAATGCGCCATTATTTCTGCGCAAACTGAGAAAATCAAATACGCGCACAGAATCTCCAACGGAATCTGCAAGTTGTGAAAAAACATTTCTGTAAAAATTTATGACGGAATCGGGAGAGTTTGCTCCCGACGTTGCAATATAATCTTCAACGGCTAATAATTTACTCTGCGGTTTTTTCACAAACCAACGAAATCCGGAATCTGGAAGTGAAACGATTGGACTATAATCGTCTGCAACATCTTTTGCGCGAAGAAATATTCGATTCGTATCATTGAGTTTCAATCCACGTACTTCGCCGATTTTTCTTGTGTTGCCGTATGTTCCTTTCATTACTTCCGCAGAAACGGAACCCGTTGCAACATCAGAAACAGCGCGCGAAACAAACAATGTTATCATATTCACCGTACTGTCAATCGAAATCCAATTGTTCGTTGCAGTATCATTGAGCGCAATTTCGTAGTTTGTTATTGTATTGTCGCCGTCATTATCGTTCCCTCTCCAAGCAAAGGTAATGACGGTGAATGAAGTTTCAGGCGGCTGAACAGTAACATTCGATGCATTTATTTCAAACGTTACCTTTGGAGGAGTATTTTTGATGGGAAATTTTTGCCAAACTGTTTTTCCCAATGCTTTATGCAACGTTGCAAGTGCAATATCGTTTGCATTGAAGATTCCATCATCATTAAAATCTGCAAAAGGAATTGGCGATGTTATGACGATAGAAATTCCATCCTGTATTTTTTCGCGAAAACGGTTATCAATTGCTTTGATAAAAACAAGAAACGTATCTTTGGCAGTAAGTAACGGAAATGAAATAACTGAATCGTTTTTCGTTTTAAAAATCCATTTGACAGACGATTCGCTTTTCCCAATTCCTACAAGAAAACCAACAACATATCCATCGGCATCTTCTCCCCACCAATGAATATGTTGTTTGGAAATACCCAAGGCAAGTGAATCCGGATTATTCGGAAAAATCCAAAGAAATGCTTGTGGTTGTTGATTCGATAATTCGCTATCTGTCGGAGATTTTTTACATCCCGCAAAAACGAAAATGCACAAAAAGAAAATTGGGAAAAAATTTTTCACTCGAAATGTTATTTAAGTAACAACATTTTCTTCACATCCGAAAATGTTCCCGCAGACAAACGATAGAAATATACGCCGCTCGGAAGTTGCATTGCATCGTACTGAACGTTGTATGTTCCTGCATTGAGATTTTCATTGACAACAACAGCAACTTCTCTTCCGATAACATCATAAATTTTCAATGTTACCCATTGCGATGCAGATAAAGAAAATTCAAAACTCGTCGAAGGATTAAACGGATTCGGAAAATTTTGTTTCAGTGAAAAATCCTTCGGAACGTTTCCTTCTTGACGTTCGATTACGCCAACTTGTACATTGATGAAATCAGAATTTGTGCGCGGCGCAAGTTTGTACCGATTATTTCCGAAATACATCACACCCATAAGTGTTCCGATTTTACTTCCAACTTTTAATACCGTATATCCATATAACGTATCATCGCCGAGAATATTCGAGTATGTGTTTCTTCCATCGCGGCGAATGAGAATTGGACCAGTTCCGTCATCAATTTCGTACTCCGTTACATCAGCGAACGTAGGATTAACGCTTGTAACGGTAACAGAATCAAATTTTACCAACACGCCTTCGTACGGTTCTGCATTAGGATTTCCATTGCCAACAGAAGGACCAAATCTTCCGGTTTTCAGTTTTATTGGAATGCGCTTCGGATTTCCTGTGGAATGAATCGTTACCGATGTTACGTTTGCAATGCGTGTTACGTTGTTGCTTTCCTGAACAGAACCGGTAACAGTAACACGGTCATTATTTTTCATCGGAGCAAGAAGCGATTCGGGACCAACAACCCAAATTCCGTTCCACGCAGACGAACTATCCTGTAAATACCATGCGCTTGTCCCTCCCGTGGTTCGCGGCGATAGCATCATATAAGCAGTATCCGCAGTTACATATCCGGAAACATTGGTAATAGCGCCAAGATATGCGCTTCTTCCGTTCAGAAACGGCGTGTATTGAACATCAGAAATCGTCAGTTCGCGATTTAAAACTGTATAAAAGAAAAATCCTTTTGAAGAATCATTTTGAGAACCATCAGTAGCAGAACTTGAAAGCATGGTTACGTAGTTTTCGTCATCCGTTCCTTTGATAAAATAATTGACAATCGTATTATTTGCAAGTTGCGGAATAGTTGCTTCGTAAATAGTATCTCCGCTTGTTGCAGTCATTGCGAGCGATTGGAATGCGCCATTATTTGTTCTGTAAAACAATTGAACGGAATTGATTGCATTGTCTCCTTCTTTCACAATGCACGTTACTCGTGCGTTACTATCGGGCGTAACAATTACTGGATAGCGACGATGGGAATATATTTGAATTTTTCTTACACCAATAACAACATCGCCTCGAATGAGCGGACAAATTCTGTAGCCGCGTTGATTTTCTTGACCGGAAGCGGAAGAAATTGTTCCGCGAATCGTATCAATCAATGTCCCTATCTGAATTTTGGGCCATATTTGTTGAATATAAACTGAATCACCGGGAATAACTGGGTTTCCGTGACCAAGCGTGAAGAAATGTGAAATATCGTAATCAGAAATATTGTTGCTAGAACCATCAACAACGGCAAATGTTCCCCGAGAAGCGTTGATGATTGCATTGACGGTGGTATTCGCAATTTCTACTTGCACGCCTTCGAATTGTTCCGCTGAACTGTATTTTACTTTTCCATTGGGAAACATTCCCACATAAATGGAATCAACAGTTATCTTAAATTCATCGGGAACATCACCGCTTCCAACAAGTTCTATAGGAATTCCGGGAATCGGTTGAAATTGTGTTGTACTGTTCATACTGTTTGTCGGAAATTCTGAAATAAGTCCTGTCATCGTTACGATGTCGCCGCGTTGCACATTCAAAAATCCGTCAAGAATTGCTTGCGAAGAATCTGGTGTGTTGACGCGAACTAATAATCCATTCCATGGTTTTGAAATTCCGGTGTTCGAAGTATCGCCAAGTAACATCGTAAATCCTGCGGCAGTGTACGTAATAACTTTGGAAGGAATAACGCACAACGCTGTTACCGTTATGGTATCTCCCATATATGGACTTACTTGCAGCGTCCATCGCGATGGATTGCTGTTTTGCAGCGAATCTGCAATAAGTAACGAATCGCGGGGAACAAATTGTACGTCGTGAATGGATACTTCGGGAAAATTGTATTTCTTCTTTTCAGAAATCTGAACAATGTTTTCAGAAAAAGAAAATTGAAATGCAACAATGAAAAAAATAAATAAGAAGAGTTTGTTCATAAGATTTTATCCTTGAATTATTTAATGATTAAAAATTTTCCTGTTTTAATTTCGCCGTTTGATTTATCTTCAACGGAAAATATATACAAACCCGTTGCGAGCGCTTGGTTAAACTTAGTAACTAAATCCCACGCGTGTTCTCCGCCGGAGTAAACAGTAGTATCGGATTGCAATCCTTCAAAACGCGCGTACCACGGAATAGATTGACCAACATTCTTTTCGCTGTGTTCGATTTCGGAAACAACATCGCCCGAAAGTGTATAGATTCTGATAGTGCAACGCTGCGGAAGATTATAAAACATCAGTTTTCGCAATCGCTCTCCCGTTCCGTCCCAATATGCGTTCACATAATAGGGATTCGGGTACACGCCAACGGGTTTCGACTTTTCGCGAGTAGGCGGAGTTCCTGGAATGACACGCGCCAATACTTTTCCACTTTCCAATGAAGGTAAATTATTTTCTGCATCTCCTCTGTCAAATGCAGAAATTCCGTAAAGATATTGCCATCCGTTTAATAATGAGAGTCCGGAATCTTGCGCATCTTTCGGCGGAAAACGATACCAATATTGTGTAGTATCGCCTTCAAATATTTTCGGCTGAGAAAGCAGAATTTTTTCGAATCCGGTATTGTATGCAATCGTATCATCGTTTCTGTCAAATTCACCAACAAGAGAAAGAGTAAGTACAAAATCATCCGGATTTAAAAAATCTGCTCCAGCATTCGAACGATAGATTCTGTAACCTTCAAAATCTTTTTGTTTGGAAATCGGGTCAATGGAATTTTCCGATGTTTCTTTATCCCAATAGATAACAGCATTTTGATTGGATACTTCCACTCGCACGTTGGGTTGACGAGGGGGTTGCGGAAGCACATATCGGTCAATAATTCCGTTATTGTTTAAATCTTCACCTGCGTCAAGAATATTATTGCCGTTAATATCTTCTCCATCGTACGCTTTTTGCGCCCAACTTGCATTGGCATAGAACGTCGTGCGGCTTTCCAGGGAATCAAAACGCGCGTGATATGTGCCAAATTTTTTTGCGCAAATAAAAGCAAAGACAATATTCAAGGAATCTCCCGGAAGTAATTGCGCATAAGGACCAACAGAAAGTAAATTGGTATAATTTCCTCCGCTTAATCGAAGTGGAGAAATTTTATCGTGTGGAAGCGAAAGTTTTAAGCGTTTGTAACGACTTAAATATCTATCGGCATTATCGTCATCAGTGGGATAAAAATATGCACCATCGCCGCTGCTGTTTCGGAATTTCCACGCATTGTAATGCACAGATGAATCCAGTTCTTGCAAATTGGTTACCTGTTGATAAAACGTTGAATCAGTTGTATGCCGCGCAAAAAGAGGAAACGGAACTGCTCCTAAAAGTTTCACACCAAAATAAGAATCTGCAGGAGGACCATACGGTTGTCCGTCAAAATCAAATGTATAATGCATTCGCAACGAATCAACAAAACCATTTCCCTGATGACGATAAAACTCAGAACCCGATGGAACGCCGGAAAGATTCGTATTTCGCACAGCAGGATTTGTCCACATACCAACGTAAACGGAATCAAGCGTATCTGCTCCTGCGTTGTAAATGTTGAAGTTGAGAATCACAAAAAAATCTGCGAATGAATAATTCCACGCATACGTTTCCTGATGAACGTTGACATTGAGCGGAATATGATTAAGAATCGTATCACCGTTCGAATATCGCACTCGTGAATCAGAATAATCACAAAGAAAATCTTGATGACTAATTGCATTGGTATCAAAAAATGCGCCGGTAAGCGAAGAACGCTCGGTTAAACTGTCATCAGGTTCATTGGTAAATTCAAATCCTTCGTTCAATCTATTTAAGGAACCAACATCAACCGCTCCCGTCGAAACTGAAATTTGCGCAGTTCTTCTATTTTGCGCACCCACCCAAAATCCTCCAAGAAACAAATGTTCTGTGCGTGAACCTTTGGGATATTCACACGAGGGCTGTCGTTCTGTCCAGTATAAAAAACCGTGTCCTGTAACTCCATAGTTTGTTACCGTTAATCCAATGTTACCAACATTAGTAAATTTTCTGTCTTGGTCGAAAAGAAGTGTTGGAAGAAATCGTCTTTTTAATTGAGGAAATTGTTCTTGCGAAAAACTATATTCAAATACAAAGAAGAAAACAAAGAAAAGAACAGTAAATCTGTTTTTACAAATTAAGTTTGCATTCATTCACAGATGCAGGTTAGAAACGTTACGATTGCAGGATGGAAAATATTTTTTTTAAATAATAGTAAAAATGCAGATGAGCTGGCGGTCGGACTTGAACCGACGACCTGCGGTTTACGAAACCGCTGCTCCACCACTGAGCTACGCCAGCATTTTTTAGTCGAATAAATTTTTCGGAAAAAATATACTATTCTCGGTTTCTTTGGCAAAGAACCACACAGTTTTTTTTTACAATATTAAATGCGCAACTTTTCTTTAATATCAATCTCCAATCTCAATAGCGCCGACGAAAGCGTTTTTCCTTGCGCATCATTTTTCAATGATTTAGTTCCACCGCCGCCAAGTGCATTATGCAAAAGAAAATTCAACGCCCAGAGATTCGGAAGTTCGTAACGCTCAACTTTTCCGAAACAAATTCCTTCGAAATGTTTTTTTACAACATCGGCAGTTACATATTTTTCAATGAGCGGATAATATTTTTGTTCACGCGCAATAAGTCCGACATTCGCAGTGTCTCCTTTATCGCCGGAACGCGCATGACAGATTTGTAAGAGTTGGAGTTTCATTGTAACATTTTGTTGATTAACGTCTTGCAGAACTTGTTTCAGCATCTTGACGAAGTTCCCGAAACAAGTTCGGGAAAACGTAGATTTTAAAAAACTAATACTTGTGGTTTGACTGCGCTTTTCTTTATCAACGCTGGCCAATACGCAATAACTTCACTCGGTTTCGGTCTTCCTCCCGCAAATCCCGTAACACTTGGCGGACCTGTTAAAATCAACGGAGCAATTTCTTTTCCGAAATGTTCAACAGATTTATGGTCGTGTCCGCGAACACCGATTCGTAAAACAACTTCATTGAGTTCTCCATTTTTTGTAGAAAGTGGACCGTGACATGAATTATAGCCAAGATATTCTGTTCGTATTTCTTCAAACTCTAATCCTAATTTTTTTAGACGCGCTCGCAATATTTCATTTGCAACTTGTGCTTTCTTCAACGCATCGGGCCAAGCGTACGTTAATGTTGCAAATGTTACATATCCATCTAAATATGACATTGAAACTTTGAAAAATTCTGTCGCAGGTTTTCCTTTCACGCCAAACATTTTCACGCGATTCGTTCCGACTTCTTCCAATTGTATCGAAGTAAAATCTGCAACGCAATCGGGCGTAATGTATTCTTTCGGATTTCCGATTTCATACAGAAGTTGCTCCGTAACAGTTTGCCGCGAAACTTTTCCTCCGAGCGTTTCGTGTTTCGTAATAATAATTTCGCCGTTCGGATATGCTTCGGCAATGGGAAAACCGATGTTCGCCATATCGGGAACACTTTCCCAATCGGCAGAAAAATTTCCCCCGCTCGATTGCGCTCCACATTCGAGAATGTGTCCAGCAACAGTTCCTGCGGCAAGTTTATCCCAATCATTTTCGTTCCAACCGAATTCATGCATCATCGGCGCAAGCGTTAAACCTGTATCAGTTGTTCTTCCGGTAATAACAAATTGCGCATCTTGTTTCAATGCTTCGACAATTGGTAACGCACCGAAATACACATTCGCACTCAAAATTTTATGTCCAATATTATCAACGGATTCTCCTGTTTCCATATTATTCAATTTGATTCCGTTTTTTGAAAGTTCATCCATTCTCTCCAGTATATCATCGCCAAGCACAACGCCGACTTTCACATTTCTGAAATGATGTTTTTCCGCTGCTTTCAAAATTGCATCAGAACATGCTTTCGGATTTACTCCACCGCCGTTCGTAATTACTTTAATATTTTTTTCAACGCACGTTGGTAAAATTTGTTCAATGATATGAACTAAATCTTTCGCGTAGCCTAATTCCGGATTTCGTTTTTTTTGTTTCTGCATAATGGACATCGTAACTTCCGCCAAGAAATCCATCATCACGTAATCCACTGGACCTTTTGTTACTTGTTCCAGCGGTGCAGTTTGTAAATCGCCCCAAAAACCTTGCCCCGATGCTATTCTAATTTTTTGTTTCAATGTTGTATCAATTATTTCTAAACAAAAATACGGAGAACGTAAAACAACGTTTAACCATTCTCCGTATTTTTTTTCTGATTTTCAAAATGTTATTGCTTTGTATCCATAACATAAAATTCCCGCTTTGCCATCTTCTTGTATTCTGCGGAACACAAGTTTCACTTTTTGCCCGATTGCAAGTTTTTCTAAATCGCAATCAGCAATTTGTGTTGTAACTTTTATTCCATCGTTCAATTCGACTATTCCTACTGCAAATGGTGTTTCTTTTGAAAATTTATCCGAAGCGACACGAACGATGGTAAATGTTTTTAAAACACCTTCATCGTTTAACTTCACAGTTTCAAAATTTTTTCCTTTGCATTTCGGACAAATCAAGCGTGGAGGAAAAGAAATGTTTCCACACTTTTTACATTTTCCCGCTTCAAGACGATATCGTTGCGGAATTTCTCTGTGATAACGTGCTGTAATCATAACGCCTCCAAAATATGAATGACACAACTTGCACCGGAACCACCCATATTTTGAGCCATTCCGATTCGCGCATCTTTTACTTGACGCATTCCTGCTGTTCCATTCAGTTGTTCATAGAGTTCTATAATTTGCGCAATACCAGTTGCGCCAACGGGATGACCTTTTGATTTCAAACCGCCGCTGGTATTGATTTTTATTTTTCCACATTCAAGCGCAGTGAAACCTTTTTCAACTGCTTCACCGCCTGTTCCTTTTTCGAAAAATCCTAAGTCTTCCGAAACCATTATTTCAGCTATTGTAAAACAATCGTGAACTTCGCAGAATTGAATATCCGTTGGTTTAACATTCGCCATCGAATACGCTTTCTCTGCGGCTTTCACCACTGATTTCAACGTTGTAAAAGTTTCTCTGCTGTGCAATGCAATCGTATCTGATGATTGTGCTGACGCTTTTACACGAATCATTTTTTTCTTCAAAGATTTTGCAACATCTGCAGAAGCGACAATTATTGCTGCCGCTCCATCACTTACCGGAGAACAATCGAGCAAACGCAACGGGTCAGAAACCATCGTAGAGTTCATCACTTGTTCCAGCGAAACTTCCGAACGAAATTGTGCATTCGAATTTTTCGCTCCGTTCTTGTGATTCTTTACTGCAACAGATGCAAGTTGTTCACGCGTTGTTCCGAATTGCTGCATATGCGCTTTCGCCATCATTGCATACAAACCGGGAAATGTGATTCCGTGATACACTTCGTATTCCTGGTCTGCTGCAGTTGCAAGTGCATCAGTAACATCAGCGCCATCTGTCATTTTTTCAACTCCGCCAGCAAGGACAATTTCACTCGCTCCCGATGCAACTTCAAAAAATGCTTGTCGAAACGAAACTCCTCCCGAAGCGCAAGCAGATTCTACTCGCGTTGCAGGAATCGGATTCACTCCGAGATAATCTGCCATAACCGCTCCAAGATGTTCTTGTTCTGCAAACAATCCCGACGACATTGCTCCAACATACATTGAATCGATTCTGTCAACTCCGGAATTCTCAATCGCTTTCATCGCGGCTTCAACGAAAATATCTTTGATGGACATTCCCCAGAGTTCACCAAAGTTCGTCATTCCCGCGCCAATCACATAAACGTCTCTCATAAATTTACCTCGCTATTCGTTTAATTTAATTTTACGGCGAAACTTTGCGTATTCTCCGTAGTTCAAATAAATTTTATTGCTGTCTAAATAATCTCTCGTCTTCGGTGCGCGGTTTTGCACATTCGTTATTTCGTCGGTTACACGATAAATAAAACCATCGCTTCCCGCACCCGAACCGAACGAAACCATATAAATCAAATCATTCGGTTTCGCAACATCAAGTATTGCAGAAAGTCCCGTTGGCGATGAACCTGAATACGTATTTCCCATCCAAGGAACAAGCCAACCAACTTCCATTTGTTCTTTCGTAAATCCCAAACGCTTTCCAACTTCTTGAGGAAATTTTCCATTCGGCATATGAAAGACTGCATACTGGAAATCTTTCGGAGTCATTTTTGCTTTTTCCAATAACGCTTTTCCCGATTCCGTTATGTGTTTGAAATATGCAGGGTCGCCGGTAAATCTTCCACCGTGTCGCGGATAATTCTCGCCTTCTCTTCGCCAGAAATCGGGCGTATCGGAAGTGTAAGAATGTGTGAACAAAATCTCTGCAACAACATTTTTACTTCCCATAATAAACGCCGCTCCACCGGCAGAAGCAGAATATTCGAGAGCATCACCCGGCGCACCTTGTGAAGTATCTGCGCCAATTCCCAAAGCGTATTTCATTTCGCCGGATTTCACGTGACTGTACGAAACATACATTGCTTCGCTTCCTGCTTTGCATGCAAATTCGTAACTCGCAACGTGAACGTGCGGACCAATTCCAAGCGCATCAATCAAGATTGTTCCGCTTGGTTTTACCGCGTACGGATGCGACTCCGAACCGATATATACTGCTCCGATTTCTTGCAGATTTATTTTCGCTCGTTGCAAAGCATTTTTTGCCGCCGCAACGGAAATCGTAATCGTATCTTCGTCTTGACCGGGAACAGTTTTTTCAAATAACTGTAATCCACGCGTAATCGCAACAGGGTCCATTCCCCACTGCTTTGCTATTGTTTCTGCTTTTATGCGATACCTCGGAAGATATGCGCCATAACCGACTATGCCAATCATACTTTTATCTCTTTAGTTGTTTGTGATACTTAATGTTCAATAATTCTATTTGGGTTCCTTTTTGAAATTTTTTCAATAATTGTTTTTGAGAGTTCTGAAAAATTTTTTTTGAGTTGTTGCACATCAATATCAAGTAGCATTTCAACAGGCCAACGAGTAAGTTCATCGGGAAAATTTTCTGCGCGGGTTAATGCAACAGACATCCAGTACAAATCAAAACCACTATCTTTTTGAGAAGCAAGTTCAGAAAGTTTCCAAAAGTCATTTTCTCTCAAAATAAAAAATAAATCAATTGCATCGCGCATTTCTGCTCTGCCAAAATAGGCAAGAAATTTATCTACGATGATGTCGTGAAAGTTGTTCACTTTCACTCCTAAATCAGAATCTTCAGTTACAAAAAACCTGAATGGAGAATCGTACGCCAATTGTAATTTTACCGACTCTTTATTTCTTGATACTTCAAAATCAACAAAAGTTTCAAACCTTCGTACAACACGTACTTCGTATTTTTTTTGCAACTCTTCTTCTAAACTTCGGGAAAATGGAAGTATGAGTTCTTTCTGCGAAGTAAAAAAATCCAAGTCGTACGATAAACGATGACTAAAATAAAATTCCGCAAGTGCGGTTCCGCCTGTCAAAAAAAAATTGGAAGAATCAGTAACTGAACCAAATTTTTGGATTATTTCCCGTTGGAATGAACTGATAATTCCTTTTCCCTTAAGAAGCAAAATAATTCTCCCACACTCTTCGAATATTGTTGGAAATGTTCATCGTCGGTAATAATTTTTTGATTTCATCGTAATCAAGCGTTTGAATATCTTCGACACGTCCGTGACTCAATACTTGTTCGATATACCATTTTCGTTGAAATGAATCGTCAAGGTCAATTTCTTGCTTCGACCAAACTATATAGCGTTTTGGTTTCATAATTATTTAGCGATTATTTTTGACGCGGTAACAATTTGTGACCGAATAAGATTCTCATTTTTTTTATTCACCGCGAATTACGCTGATGCTCCACAGATTAGCGCGAATTAGCGTTTCATTCGCGCCATTCGCGGTGAATATTTTTATTTCCGTTACTAAATACTCTTCGAATAAATTGCGGC